>Ga0210402_10000551_pt1 | contig 41800 bp, 20 predicted proteins | sample IncBWC7MmetaG_FD_161055 | JGI IMG/M metagenome (GOLD analysis project Ga0210402, IMG submission 161055) | Forest soil microbial communities from Barre Woods Harvard Forest LTER site, Petersham, Massachusetts, United States - Inc-BW-C-7-M | ecosystem: Environmental > Terrestrial > Soil >...
GGTCGTCTTCGGGGCAGACGAGTTTGGGAGCGGCAGAAACGGCCTGCGGGGGAGGGTCGAACAGCGTATGGTTTCCGGATTTGAGGAAGAATGAGTCGTTTATTGATTTGTCGATACTGGTGAAGTTCTGAGCAGGGATCCCGTCATATCGATTCTTCGTTGATCGCTCGTGCCGCACGGAAAGACCGTGGCAAACGGCAGGAGGTAACAGAAAAGTGGAAAGGGAAATGAGTCATGCTGGACGTTATTTTCATTGCAGCGACGGCCCTGTTTTTCGCAGTAGGAATACTCTACGTTCGCGGCTGCGAACGTTTGAAATAGGAGTGAGTCTATGAGCGCTGGTGATGCGGCACTGCTGGTGATTTGTGTGCTTCTGTTCGGGTATTTGCTATACGCGCTACTGAAGGCGGAGGAGTTCTAGCCCATGACTGCAAATGGCTGGTTTCAAATCATCTTTTTTCTTCTGGTGATCTTTCTGCTCGCCAAACCTCTGGGCGTCTTCATGATGCGCGTGTTCAACAGGGAGAAGACTTTCCTGGATCCCATCCTGCGGCCCGGGGAAAGGGTCGTATATAGGCTGATCGGCGTCGACGAGAAGCACGAGATGCGCTGGACCGAATACGCCATTGCCATGCTCCTGTTTAGCGGCGTGTCTATGGCCTTGCTTTATCTGATTGAGCGCACGCAGAAATGGCTGCCCTTCAATCCACAGAAATTCGGCAACTTGGAGCCTGGGCTGGCGTTTGGTACGGCCGCATCGTTCACTACGAATACAAACTGGCAAGCGTACAGTGGCGAATCCGTGATGAGCTACCTGACCCAAATGGCGGGGCTGGCTTATCACAACTTTGTCTCCGCTGCAGTCGGCATTGTCCTAGCCATCGTCGTGATCCGTGGTATCGCTCGCAAGGAAACAGACAAACTCGGAAATTTCTGGGTGGATGCGACGCGATGTCTCCTGTGGGTTCTGCTTCCCGTCTGCCTGGTTGGCTCGCTGGTGCTGGTGTCCCAGGGCGTTATACAAAACTTGAAGCCGTATACAACGGTGGAGTTAATCGAGCCTCAGACTGTTCAGGTGACCGGCGCGGACGGCAAAACCACGACGCAAACGGTGACCCAGCAGGTGATTGCGCAGGGGCCGGTGGCATCGCAGGAGGCAATCAAGGAATTCGGCACGAATGGCGGTGGATTTTTTGGCGCCAATAGCGCACATCCATTCGAGAACCCTACTCCGCTCGCCAACTTTTTTGAAATGGTACTGATCTTCGCAATCCCTTCCGGACTGACGTACACGCTCGGCCGGATGACGGGCTCGCAACGGCATGGATGGGCCGTGTGGGCAGCCATGGCGTTCTTGTTTTTGGCCGCCGTGACAACCGCCTATTGGGCAGAGGCCAGAGGCAATCCGCTCTTGGCAGGCGCCGATCAACGAGTAAACGCCCTGCAGTCGGGCGGAAACATGGAAGGGAAAGAGGTACGCTTCGGGATTGCGAACTCCGCCTTGTTCGCTACCGTGACCACCGACGCGAGCTGTGGCGCGGTGAACGGCCAGCACGATTCGTTTACGCCCCTAGGCGGGATGGTTCCGTTGATCAACATCATGCTGGGAGAAGTGGTCTTCGGCGGGGTCGGCGCCGGCCTTTACGGCATCATTGTGTTCGTGATTCTCGCGGTGTTCATAGCCGGATTGATGGTCGGCCGAACGCCCGAGTATCTGGGAAAGAAAATCGAATCATACGACGTGAAGATGGCGATGCTCGCAGTCTTGATTCTGACGATCACAATTCTGGGCTTCACGGCGGTTGCCATAGTGCAGCCGTTTGGCACTTCCGGTATCTCGAACCCAGGTCCTCACGGACTGTCGCAAGTGCTTTATGCCTACGTCTCCTCGACCGGGAATAATGGCTCGGCGTTCGGAGGCCTGGGCGTGAATACCATGTGGTACAACACCACGACCGCCGCGGCTCAACTTCTGGGCCGATTCTTCATGATCATTCCGGTGCTTGCCATTGCCGGCAGCCTAGCCAAGAAGAAGACGGTTCCGGAATCGGCCGGGACATTCCCGGTCACGGGCGGCCTGTTCTCGGCGCTCCTTGTTTCCACGATCCTAATCGTCGGCGCACTCACATTTTTCCCGGCTCTCAGTTTGGGGCCGATTCTCGAACACCTGCTGATGCATGCAGGAAAGGTTTTCTGAGGTGCGTATGGATCAGGTACATCTTCATCATCCGACGAAAGCGCAATCGCTAGCGGACAAGAGAATTCTCATGAGAGCAGTACTGGACTCCTTCGTCAAATTGCATCCCCGGACGATGGTAAAGAACCCGGTGATGTTCGTCGTAGAGGTGGGAGCCGTCTTGACGACGATCCAGCTCGCGTGGAACGTTTTTCACCATGCCGGACAGTTTGGTTTTGGACTGCAAATCACACTTTGGCTGTGGTTTACGGTTCTCTTTGCAAACTTTGCTGAAGCCATGGCCGAAGGCCGGGGCAAGGCGCAAGCCGATACGTTGCGCAAAGCGCGGGCGGAAACCCAAGCGCACCGCCTGGAGAGTAACGGCAGTATAGAAGTCGTGGCGAGTTCGAAACTTCGCTCCGGAGACATCGTCGTCGTTGCTGCGGGGGAGTTTGTCCCGGGAGACGGCGAGGTCATCGAAGGTGTGGCGTCGGTCGACGAGTCGGCAATCACGGGCGAGTCCGCGCCGGTCATTCGCGAATCTGGCGGAGACCGTTCCGCGGTCACCGGCGGGACGCGCGTTCTATCCGATGAAATCAGGGTGCGCATCACGTCGAATCCCGGCGAGACATTTCTCGACCGGATGATCAAGCTCGTTGAGGGAGCTTCGCGTCAAAAAACCCCGAACGAGATTGCGCTCAACATTCTGTTGGCGGGTCTAACGATTCTCTTCCTGCTGGCGGTTGTGACCCTTCAGCCGTTTGCCATCTACTCTGGAGCTCCGCAGAACCTCTTCGTATTGGTCTCGCTTCTCGTTTGCTTGATACCCACGACTATCGGCGGTCTCCTGTCGGCCATCGGCATTGCCGGGATGGATCGCATGATTCAGCGAAACGTCATCGCGATGTCGGGGCGTGCGGTGGAGGCGTCTGGCGACGTGGATGTGCTCTTGCTGGACAAAACGGGGACAATCACTCTCGGAAACCGAGCTGCCACCCAATTCTTCCCTGCTCCCGGCGTGGAAGAGGCATATCTCGCCGATGCCGCGCAGCTTTCGTCGCTGGCGGACGAAACACCGGAAGGGCGCTCCATCGTTGTATTGGCAAAGGAGCGCTACAAGCTCCGCGGACGCGACCTTGCTTCGCACGCGGCGGTTTTCATCCCATTCTCCGCACAAACGAGAATGTCTGGCGTGGACATGGATGGCCGGGAAATCCGTAAAGGCGCTCTGGAAGCGATCAGCCGATTGAGCACGGACCGTGGCAATAGCGTTCCTGCCGAACTGCAAGTGTGCGTTCGAGAAATTTCGAATGCCGGCGGAACGCCGCTGCTGGTTGCAGAAAACGGCCGCGTGCTGGGCGCGATCGCTCTCACCGACATCGTCAAGGGAGGGATGAAGGAGCGCTTCGACCATCTCCGCGCCATGGGAATTCGCACCATGATGATCACGGGCGACAACCCGTTGACCGCGGCTGCCATCGCCCGCCAGGCCGGAGTCGACGACTTCCTCGCCGAAGCTAAACCGGAAGACAAGATGGCCCTTATCAAGAGGGAACAGGCGAAAGGTAAGCTCGTGGCGATGACCGGCGACGGCACGAATGACGCACCGGCTCTGGCTCAGGCAGATGTCGGAGTGGCCATGAACACCGGCACGCAAGCGGCCAAGGAAGCTGGCAACATGGTGGATCTTGACTCCAATCCCACCAAGCTCATCGAGATTGTCGAAATCGGCAAACAATTATTGATTACGCGCGGTGCGCTTACCACGTTCTCAGTGGCCAACGACGTTGCCAAGTACTTCGCGATCATACCCGCCATGTTTGCCGCGGCTTTCCCCGTCCTCGGCGTTCTGAATGTGATGCATCTGCACACGCCGGAATCGGCAATCCTTTCGGCCGTCATTTTCAACGCCCTAATTATCATCGCTCTGATCCCACTCGCTCTCCGTGGCGTACGGTACCGACCCTTGGGTGCGGAGGCCCTTCTTCGCAACAACTTGTTAATCTACGGCGTGGGTGGAATCATTGCGCCGTTTATCGGAATCAAATTCATCGACGTATTGCTGACGTATCTTCGGGTTGTTTGAGGAACTTATGAAAAAGAATCTTCTCATCTCACTGTGGTTCACTCTGGTGACGACCGTGATTTTTGGGTTGCTGTATCCGCTGGTTGTCACCGGGCTATCGCTGGTGCTGTTTCCTGGCCGGGCTAACGGACAACTGATCGAGAGAAACGGGAAAATCGTGGGCTCCCGAATCATCGGCCAGGCCTTCACCGGCCCCGGCTATTTTCATCCGCGGCCGTCCAACGCGGGAACTGGATATGATCCAACCTCCAGTGGTGGCTCGAATCTGGGACCCACGAACAAAGCTTTGATTGAGCGCGTGAAAGGCGATGTAGAAAAGCTCCAGACGGAGAATCCTGGAGCTCCGATCCCCGTGGACCTGGTGACAAGCTCTGGCTCCGGCCTTGACTCGGACATCTCTCCCGCGGCGGCGGAATTCCAGATTCCTCGCGTTGCTCATTCGCGCGGGATGAAACAAGAATACGTGCGCGCCCTGGTGCAGAAGCACACAAAAGGCCGCGACTTGGGATTTCTGGGGGAAGAGCGAGTGAATGTTTTGGAATTGAATTTGGAGCTCGATACGCTAGCTACCGTGCGCTAAAAGTCACGATTTGCGGCGGGAGCGTTTTTCTGAGGCCAGACTTGGCAACTGAAAGCGGTATCCCAGCCAGGGCTCCGTCAAGATGTAGCGGTCTTGATTTGAGCTGTAGCAATCGGCAAAGCGGGCACGACCTGTGTGTGCATGGTCATAATTTGCTGCTGACACTCGAAGACCGAAATGGGCTCTGCGTGGGGGCGCAGGAAAACGTGAGAGAAAAACTCTGGTGCGTTTGTCTGGGAGCCGGAGTTTTCTGTTCCACCTCTCCAGTCATTCCCAGCGCAAAACCCGGGCAGCAAAGTCGAGCTCGACTCGTTTTGCTTTCAAAGAGGTGATGCCAAGATAGCCATCTACACCTGGCAAGTCGCCGGTATCAGGACCATTGGTCAAGAACACAGTCGCAACCGTTTCCCGCCCAACCAGGCGCACGCCGGGCAGTTTCACCCGGGTCGTTTGCAGCCGTCCAAAGTCAACCTCGATTGGTTTGCCCTGCGTCTGCAGATCCGGCAATCTCTTGCGAAGGCGATCTTTGTACAAGAGGATGCCCTGAAAACCAGTATCGAGTATCAAATGCATCGGAAATCCCTGCACGACGAATGGAATTGCAAAATACGCAGGGGATGGCCTTCTGCCGTCCAAATCTCCCGGCAGCTCCCAGGAGATTGTCTGCTTTTCGTAATCGATGAGAATCTTCTCGCTCTTGCTCAACACGTCGAGACCAATAATCCCGTTCACATGTTCCGCCAATTCGGAATACTCCCCGAGCTTCGCGACCATCACAGGGAAAGCCCCGGTCCGCACAGGCCCAACCCGCAGATCCGGGATTACTGCCCACTCCACCGGGACCTCGCGATCAAAGCTCGTCGTTTTTCCAGGTCGCCGCGGCAACTTAAGCCTGTCCGCCACCTTGCGGTCAATGAAGGTGTAACTGGCCCCGGTATCCACGATGAATTTCAACCCCTCCAGGTCTCCTACCTGCCCGTTCACGACCACCAAAAAGCCCGAACGCAGTTGGAAAGGGATGGTGGAACTAACCGAAGACTTGCTTGGGTCTTGGGCATCCAGGGGGGAAACCGAAAGGAGCCCGAGGACCAAAAGAATCTGGCCTCCAAGAAGCATCGTCTGGCGCATGACGTCCGCCTCGGCCGCAGTAGCGGTGAGGTCGATGTTGGGTCAGGCGGGCTGGTACCTCAATTCACCAAACGTCTCCAATGTGCCTTGGCTTGGTCAACGTCAAATTAGTTGAAGAGCCAGCTGGTTAGGAGCAGCTGTCTCCCACCCCATAGAGTTGACTTCTTGGAACCTTTTCCCACCCGGACAAGTTGAGCCCCTTCATTCCTTCTTCTCCCAAGTGGATTTCGCGGATCGTAGTAATTCCGTGTTATTCCCCAGGGCGGTATCCAGCAGACTTACCTGTTCAGCGGCCAATTTCCAATTCGCGCTTTCGACCGCTTCCGTTAGGCCTGGGAATTCCAGATGAGCGTATGTGTACCGGCACGAATAGAGAAGGTGCTGGAACCAGGGTCGGCCGGGAATTCCGGCGGGATCGAGCCAGTTCGACTCAACCTGAAGAAGCTGGTCGTTCAAGTGTCGGATCTTTTCCGGGTTGACGTTTCCAGAGGCAAGATCATGCAGTGTGACCTCGCGCAGTTGCTTGCCCGCCGCCTCAAAATCCGCGATGCGCTCGTAGAGCCTTTTCAGTTGTACTTGCTGTGGAGTTATCTTATTGCGGCTGTCGAGTTCACCCAGGAATTCCCGGAGTGCCGCGGCATTGGCCGCAAAATCAAATGGCAAAATATCCGAATTGGCCAGACGCAGCGCCGTCAGCCCCCAGATTTTGGTCAGTGTCGTGTGATATTCAAATGTGGGATCGCCAATCCGGGACATCCAGAAATGATCGTCATACGCTGAATGGTAGACGCCGTAGTTCCCCGTGAATCCCAAATTAATTACGGGCCGGCCGAGATGATTCAAAAATACGGTGTGATCGGAACCGCTTCCGATGCGCGTTTCTACCAGCGCCGAATCAATTGGTGGTCCAGTCAATTTCTTATCGCGCATTGAGGTAGCTCGCCACGCTTCGTATAAAGACTTCCCGGATGGGGCGCGAACGTCTTTGGAGGCTTCGACCAGCATCGGTGCCAGAGAGGCAACCGCTGTTGGCTTGAAACTCAGTCCTTCCGGTCCTGCTGTAGTGGCCGCACCGGCAACGGATGAATCCACATTGAGATAGGCAACAAGTTTCTTCTTCAAGTCGTCCGCGAATTGCTCGCCCCATTCGGTCGAACCTGTAAGCGCATATTCTTCGCCATCCCAGCTGCACGCGATAATCGTCCGCCGCGGACGAATCCCCCGCTGCTTCAATTCGCCTAACGAGCGCGTCAGCTCCAGCATCGAAGCCGTGCCGCTCACCGGGTCCACGCCGCCGAACACCCACGCGTCGCGATGATTGCCTACCAGCACCCATTCCTCCGGCAGATCACCACCGCGTATGCGTGCCTCGACGACGGTGTACGCCTTCACGCTCGTGTCCATGTCCACATTCACGTGGACTTTTACAGCTCCCGTGAACCGGTAGGTAATGGGCAGCGCCCCGCGCCATTCCTTCGGAACCTCGGGGCCGTTCATGTTTTCCAGCAAAGGTTTCGCATCACGCCAGGAGAGGGGCAACCCGAGAATCTTGGGAAGTGATCGGGCCTCTTCAGGCGCAATCCGCCTTGCTCCTGGAAGGGAAGCCCAGCCGGGCGTCGTGGGGTCGCCGGGAACGATATAGTCATAGGTGATCCCACCACGCTGAATGTGGCTCTCGGGGCCCCACGGGCCATCCGGAAAAACTTTGCCGCGTGCATAGCCATCTTCTGCCGGGTCGGAATAAATCAACAGGGCCGCGGCGCCTTCCCGCTCAGCAGTCAGCGCTTTGAATCCTCGATAGCTGTATGGATTCGAATACCGGACGATGACGATTTTGCCTTTGACGCTGATGCCATTCTTCCTCAGCAGTTCATAGTCTTCGGGATTCCCGCTGTGCGCATAGACAAGCTCACCCGTGACATCGCCGGAAGTGGAATAGCCAAAGTAGGAACCTGAAATGGCGGGATTCTTCGTGTCCGGATCAATCGCGTACTGGTCCTCTCGAAGTGAAGCTTTGAAGTAGCTGGGCGTAACCATTTCCAGAGAAACGCTACGTGGGCTGGAATGCAGCACGTCGTACCGCCGCAACGTGACGTCCTCCCACCCCTGTTTGCGCCATTCCTGTGCCAGAAATTCGGCCAGCTTGTTGTTCTGCTCGGACGCAGCCGGGTGTGGCTCCGCCGTGAACAGCCGATGCCACTCGCGCGCCTTCTCGGGTGAAGGTAGCGCTTCAAATGTGGCCTCCAGCTTGTGTTCGGCTGCGGCGCTCGCCGGCGAAAATCCGAGGATGGGAGAACCCTGCGAATCGTTCGCCGAGGTTTGCGCAGAGACCGCACAGGGAACGAGCAGCAACACCAGGACAGAAATCAAGCGCGAATGAAATTCAGGGCGTGTCTTCAATGCGATCTCCTTCCACGACGGAATCTGCGGACTGATAGGTATGCCCAATTGTCTAAACAAACTTGTTGCCGCGAGCGAATTGTAGCCTATCAGCTGATGAGATGGCATTCCTCAGCCGTAACAAGCGAGGGGGCCCGAGAAGCAACTGACCGCTGTCGCCGGTCATCGGACAATGCGTGTGCCTCGGACCTGCCCTCAAAAATGTCTGCCAGCGACCAATTAGTCGTGTGCGCTCAACATTCAGGCGTTGACTCTGGTCGGGAAGCGTATTTGTGTGCTTTCAGCATATAATTCCGGAACTGACACTGGGCCCGAAGGTAATGCAACCAAATGTGTGTCCTTGAAGATTACAAGCGCTCGCGGGCAGCGTCTAAAAGCGGATTGATGCACGGTAGGTCGGAAGAACCCTAGGGTAAGGTCAGGTCACAAAGCGGAAGCAGGCGAACGGGCGGCGATGGTGGGTCAAGAAATAGACCGAACGCAAGATTTTCGACGAGGGAGGAACCGCCTCGCCCCAACCCTGGTGCTTGCCATGGTGATGGCTGCGGGGTGTTCCAAGACGCGCACTTCCAGCGTCCTCGGAGACGCGGCTCACCCCACACTCGTGCGCTCCTACACGGTTTCGGAAGAAACCGCTCGCCGGCGCATCCAGGCCGTTGGCTCGCTGTATGCGTTTGAAGAAAGCACCCTCAGTTCACAGGTGGAAGGTCGAGTTGCCGAAGTGCTTGCCGACGTGGGCGACAATGTGAAACAGGGTCAAGTGCTGGTCACGATAGACCCTCAAGAACTGCAATTTGAAGTGGAGCGCCAACGCGGCCTTGTGACGCAGGTTCGCGCGCAACTGGGAATTGGCCCAAACGACCCCCCGCCTTCGGACCCAAAGAAACTTGCATCGGTGCAGCGCGCGGAAGCTGACCTTTTCGATGCCGATCATAAGTATGCTCGCGCGCAGCAGATGTACCGGGACAATCTGATTTCTCAGCAGCAACTGGACGAGGCGGCAAGCCGTTTTCAAAGTACCAAGGCGACCTATATCGTGGCGTTGCAGGAAGTCGACCGGCTGAAGGCGCTTCTAATCTCCAGCGAGGCGAGCGAGAAATTGGCCGAGAAGAAACTGGGTGACGCATCCATTCGTGCGCCATTTCTGGGCGCCATCAAGACGCGCAGCGTGCACCCGGGCGAGTACTTGCGAGTGCAGAGCCCGGTGATCGTGCTGGTGCGGACGGACCGCTTGCGGGCGCGCCTGGAAGTACCGGAGCGTTGGGCTGGATGGGTGAAGGACGGTGCCACGGTCGATCTGCACGTGGAGGCATTCCCGGGAGAAACATTTCAGGGGAAAATTTCGCGCATCAACCCGTCGGTGGCACTGGACTCGCGCACGTTTGAGGCAGAAGCGATCCTGGCGAATCTGGACGGGAGGCTCAAGCCCGGTTTCTTTCTCCAGGCATCCATTCCCAGCGAGAAAGAAGACAACACCATCTTCCTCCCGGAGCAAGCGGTGAGTTACCGTTACGGCGTTTACAAGGTATTTCTGTTGGATGGCAATCGCGTTACGGAAAGGCAAATTCGCCCCGCAGGACAAACCGAAGACGAACATGGGCGGCGTTTTGAAGTTGCCGAGGGGCTGAAGCCGGGAGACCGCGTGGCGATGGCCGTCTCCGGAGATTTGCACGACGGTTCCGTGGTACGGGAGCAAGCTGAGGGGAGCGCGCAGCCAGCAAAGTAGCGCCGAGGAAAGATCAAACGCGGCAATTTCTGCTGTTCTAAAGCGACGAACCGATGAAGATCGCCGAAACCTGCGTAAAGTATCCCGTCTTCACGGTGATGCTGATCTCTTTTCTGGTGACGCTGGGCGCGTTTTCCTACCGTGGGCTGGCGGTGGACCTCTTTCCCAAAGCCGACCCCGCGACCGTTAACGTGGAAGTGCGCTTACCTGGGGCAACTCCCGAAGAAGTTGTGACTGGAGTGGTCCTGCCGCTCGAGGATGCTATCTCCTCGGTCAGCGGTATCGATGAAATCAGCGTCTGGTCCTTCGAGGGTTATGCCGAAATTACCTGCACATTTGTGCTGGAGCGCGACATCGAAGGCGCGGCTCAGGACATTCGTGAAAAAGTTGCCGGGGCCATCGACCGGTTGCCGCGTGACACTCTTCCCCCAATCATCACCAAGCAGGACCCGCAGTCTGATCCGATCATGACACTGCTGGTGAGCGGCCCGATGAGCCGCCGCGAACTGACCGAGATCGCCGACAAGCAGGTGCGCCGCGCTATTCAAACCGTGGACGGAGTAGGCAGCGTCGAACTGAATGGCGGGCAGGGGCGGCAAATTCGTGTCTTGTTGGATGCGCAAAAGTTGACGTCGCATGGCTTCACGGTCCTCGATGTGCGCTCGGCGCTCCAGCGGGAGAATATCGAAGCACCAGGCGGGCGGATGATCACCGGCCCGCAGGAACTGGGACTTCGCACGCTGGGGCGCGTTACCTCTGCGGAGCAATTCGGTGAGATCGTCATCGGCACCCGTGGGGGTTCGCCGGTCCGCGTCCGCGATGTGGCGAAAGTGGAGGATGGGGCCGAGGAACTGCGCACGTGGTCAGCCTTGTTTCACGGGACCGCCCCGGCGCAAGACGTCGTCTCCATTCAAGTTCTGCGTCAATCCGGAGTGAACACCGTGCGCGTTGCCGACGATATTCGCGCCAAACTAATAGAGTTGCGCGCACAGTTGCCTCCCGGCGTGAAACTCGAAGTCGTCCATGACATTTCCGATTTCATCAAGGCTTCGATCCATTCCCTGATCGAGCATCTGATTTTCGGAAGTATTCTTGCCAGTCTGGTCGTCTGGCTCTTCATTCGCAACTTGCGTGCCGTCTTGATTGCCGCCGTGGCTATCCCGGCCTCTATCATTTCGACCTTTACCCTGATGCGGGGCATGGACTTCTCGCTGAACAACATCACCTTGCTGGCATTAACTTTGGCCGTTGGCATCGTTATCGATGACGCCATCATCGTTCTCGAAAATATTTTTCGCTTCATGCAAGAGAAGGAAAAGGACCGTGTTACCGCTGCCATCGAAGCCACCAAAGAGATCGGGCTTGCCGTTATGGCCACGACGCTTTCCCTGGTCATCATATTCCTGCCCATCGCCTTCATGACCGGTTACGCTCGGAAATATGTGAATTCTTTCGGGTGGACGATGGCGATGGCCGTTCTGGTCTCGCTGCTGGTGGCCTTCACTCTTACGCCGATGATGAGTTCGCGCCTTCTGAAACTGACTGGAAGCGAAACGAAAACACGATCCCAGGGCTTCCTGCACTGGGTGGAAGAGATCTACCTCGGAATGCTGCGCTGGTCCCTCGCGCACAGGCGCACCATTCTTCTTATCTGCGTGATGACGTTTCTCTCGACTTTCGGGTTCTATCACCTGGTGGGCCGCGATTGGATTCCAGCGGATGATCAGTCCGAACTGATCAGCTCCTTTACGCTTCCCGAGGGCACGTCCCTTGAGAAGACCACGCAGACGGCTCAGGCTATCGCTGAAAAGGTTGCGGCATTCCCGGAGGTCGCATTCGTACAATCGTTCACGCATGGGCCGACCAATCATGCGCACTTGTTCATTGGACTGGTGCCGCGAGGCGAACGAAAGCGAAGCCACGCCCAGATGGCCACGGCCGTGCGCGGGGTCCTCGCCGGCTACCGCAACATGACATATAACGTACGCTTGCCTTCCGTGTTGGGGGGCGAGGTCTATTTTCCCATTGCCGCTGTAATCCGCGGGCCCGAGCTCAGTCAATTAGCCGAAATCAGCAAGCAGGTAGCCGGACGGATGACAAACTATCCCGAGCTGGTGGACGTCAATCCAAGCCTCAACCTCAACACCCCGGAGTTGCAAGTGAAGCTGGACCGGCAACGGGCGGCGGATATCGGCGTGCGCATGACGGACGTCAGCGACGCTGTCCGGTTGTTTTATTCGGGTGAAGATGAAATCACCCGATTCAAGGAAGGCTCGGAACAGTATCCCGTCACGATGCAATTGCTGCCAGAGCAGCGGGATAATCCCGATGTTCTGGCGCGCATGATGGTACCTTCAACAAAACTGGGCCAGGTGCGTCTGGAAAACGTTGCCAGCATCGGGCGTGGCGCCGGACCGGCCAGCCTTCAACGCTATAACCGTGAATTTCAAGTGAGCGTCTACGCCAATGTGGCTTCCGGGTACCCGCTGGACCTCGCCGCCGCTCACACCGTGCAGTCCATCAAAGACGTCGGCTTGCCCGCCGGATATTCGTATCTTTTTTCCGGGCAAGTGAAAGTTCTTGAGGAGACCACCTGGAATCTCCTGCTTGCGATGCTGCTGGCTTCCATTTTCATGTACATGGTCCTTGCGGCGCAGTTTGAGAGCTTTACTTATCCCTTCATCATCATGCTGACGCTTCCGCTGAGTATTCCGTTCGCGCTCTTTTCCTTGTGGATCACCGGACGCGCCCTGAGCTTGTGGAGCGCTTTGGGAATGTTTCTTCTCCTTGGCATCGTGAAAAAGAACGGTATCTTGCAAGTGGATTATACGAATCGCTTGCGCGCTACGGAGGGCTTGTCCGTACATGACGCAATCCTGGAGGCAAATCGCGTCCGGCTGCGGCCAATCTTGATGACCACGCTTTCCATCATTGCTGGACTAATCCCAGTGGCCATCGGCATCGGCGCGGGTTCCGAACAGCGAGCCTCGATCGCGGTAACAATTATCGGCGGGCAGACCCTGTGTTTGTTGCTGACTTTGCTCGTCGTGCCGGTGGCGTATTCCTACCTGGCCGAGTTCGAAGCCGCCCCTTGGGGAAAATGGGTGGCGCGAATGGTTGGGCGCTCTAGCCCGCCCGTACTGCCCACGAACAGTGGTTGAATGGCGTATCTTCTGGCTAGCGCCCGGTTGCCACCTATTCCTCGAACATTCTTCTTGCTGATCGTTGCAATCAAACTTAGTGGAGGAACTCCGGGTCCAGTCGGAATTTGCTCTGCACGCCGAAGCCGGCCCCCCTCAAGGCGAACTCCGCCGTATCGATCCCCGGGCCAAGCAGAGGACTCCCCTCGAGCGTTCTCGGAAAGTAGAAATGGACGGACGCGCTCGTGCCAGTTCCGGTGAACTCGATTTCAAGCGGTGCGACGATGCCACGGCGGGTCTTAAGCGTCGCACGCAAGTTCGGGCTTCCCGGAGGTATGACCGCGAAGGGCTCGAACCCCACGAACCCGGGCTGATCGAGTTTCACAGTGATCACGTAGCGATCCGCCGGAAGCCGCGGTGCCTGTGCCTGAAACGCGGCAAGCGCGCGTTCGCCAAGTTCCTCAAGCCGCGCAAACGCTTGGTTCACCGGGGCGGCCGATTCCCATCGCACCAGGAATGCGGTCGAGGGCGAAAGCCTCGGCGCCCCGTTCGGCTGTTGGGAAGAATCAACCGGGGGTTCGACTTTCATTTTCTGCATGCAGTTCCCGTTTGCATCGATGGTATCGGGATCGCAGTGCCTCTTGCCTGTGGAGATGCTGTAGCTCGCTTGATTCTCGCTCCAGCGGAACACCACGGCTTCCACCTTCGCCCATGGCGAGTGTCGCACCAGCCTCAACGCTTCCGCGTGCGACCACTGTGCGGGAGGCTTCTGCTTCCAGAAATCGTCCGCGCGGGTGAATCCGGAAAGTCCAAAAATCAAGGCCAGTGCGGGGAGAATCGTTCGAATTGCAGTCGGAAGCGGCGCACGGTGCCCGTGTGCCCGGGGTAATTCGGAGATCGCCGTCTTTCCTGAAACTCTCATACTTCCACCAGCTCGATTGTGTGGACTGTAACAGGTTTTCTCTGCCTCCAACAACTAATCTCTCGGTACTCGGAGGTGACGCGTCGTGACGGCCGGGATCCGCGCCGGCATGCATTAATAAATTAACAACGTCCCATTTGTCGAATGATTGGGATTTTGGTTGACAAAACCTCCGCGCGGCATAGAATCACACCAAATTGTACTGCCGGTGCACGGGGTCCTTCTTTTTCCTAAAGGGGTGGAGTCCTATGGTTAAGTGCTATTCATTGCGGTTTTCCTTTGCACTCATACTGATTCTAGGCTGTGCACTTTGTCTTCCCGCGCAAATCACAACTGGTGAAATTACCGGAACGGTGATGGATCAGAGCGGCGGCGCAGTTGCGGGCGCAACGATCTCGGCTGTCTGTCCGGACACCAATCAAAAGCATGAGGTGACGTCTGGTGGCGCAGGCGAATACCGGCTGTCTGACATGCCCATTTGCGTCTATAAGGTCTCGGTTTCCTCGCAAGGATTCAAGACAACGGTCCGCAACGTCACGGTTACCGTCGCTCAGGTGACCAAGTCTGATTTCCGGCTGGAGGTTGGCTCGCGCACCGAAACCATCATGGTGGAAGCTGTCTCGCCGCTGGTGGACTTCTCCTCGGGCGTGAACAACGAGGTGGACACCAAGGCTATCTTGGATCTACCGACGGAGGGCCGCGATTTTAAGTCCATCCTGGCGCTTACACCCGGCGTGCAGCGCTCCCCGGGCGGCGGTTTCCTGGACGTTAGCATCAGCGGCCAACGCACCACCACCAACAATTACATGATCGATGGCATGCCCAACAACGACCGCTTCTACGGCAGCGAAGTTGTCGGGCAACCCGGCGTGTTGGGCGTTCCGGCTTCCGTTCTGGGCAACGATTCCATCTCCGAGTACACCGTGCAGCAGCTTCCGACGGCAGAGAACGGCGTCAAGGGCGGCGCCGCAATAAACGTGACTCTCAAGAGCGGCACCAACAATTTCCACGGCACTGGTTTCTATTTCGGAGATTACGACTGGCTGAACGCGAAGAACTTTTTCTCCGCCGATACCCTCCCCTATCACAATCACAATTACGGTGGCACGGTGGGCGGGCCGATCGTCAAGGACCGCACATTTTTCTTCTTTGCGTATGAGGGGCAGCGCAACAAAGCCTTGGAGCCTTATAAGCTTCCCATCCCCACGCTGGGCGATGTGGCGGCGGCCTTGGCGGACTTCAACTGCACGCCGGGGAACACAGCCTCTTGCCAGGTCGACTCTAAGAACAATCCCATCATCACAAATGTCGGTAATCTGCCGATGAATATTGCGGGGTCGAACCTGCTGAAGTATTATCCGTGTTCAGACGGCGCTGGCGGGATTGTTTCCTGCACGCCCGCCGCTGCGGCCGGCACTGAGGTGGCCTCCGGCGGGTTCCTGCAGACCATTTCCAGTCCCAATACCGACAAGCTGGGCAGCTACATCATCCGCATTGACCATAGGATGAACGACAAGATGAACATCTCGGGGCGGTATATGTTCGCCGACAGCACGCAGTCCGCCCCACTCGGCGGATATACGCTCCCGCCGGCGCCCGGCAGCGGCCTCGCACCCGACGCGTTTAACTCCGTCGCTCCCACGCGCGTGCAATTGGCCGGTGCCACCTGGACCTACAGCATGTCTCCCAACAAGATTCTCGACGTGCGCTTCAACTGGTCGCGCTACTCACAGATTCTGGCCCCAAATAACAAGGTTGATCCCAAGAGCTTGGGCGTCGACACCGGCCCACTGAACCCCGCCGATTTCGGCGTGCCTCCGGTCTATGCCAGCTCGATAACTTATGGGAACCCTGGTGGCATTGTGGGCTACCCGCTTAGCACCCGCCCCACGCAGACTTACGATGCGTCGACCCACTTTACGTGGACCAAGGGCACTCATAGCTTCAAGTTTGGCGGCAACTATCAATACGCCTCTACGTTCAGCCTGCGGAATCGCGCGCGGTCTAGCCTGTCCAGTTTCCAAACTGATTTTGAGACCCTCATTGACCAGTTGCTTACCGGCCGCCTCGACGAGGCTGCGCGTTCCTTTGGGGATACTTCACGTCACCTCTTCCAGCCCTCGATGGGATTGTTTTTCCAGGACGAATGGAAAGTCACCCCGCGCGTAACCGTAAGTTACGGCTTGCGCTGGGACATCAATGGTGCTTTGGGTGACGCCGACAAGAATGGCTCCAATTTCTTCCCCTGCGCTCCGCCGGAGCCAACAGTCTGCGCCCCGACCGGGTTTCCGAACGGCCTGGTTCAGCTGCAGCAGGGTTTCTCTCGCCTCTATAATCTCGACCTTAAAGACTTTGGCCCACGCGCTGGACTGGCTTGGGACATCTTCGGCAATGGCAAGACGGCTCTCCGAGTTGGTTACGCCATGGCGTACGACGTGGCGAATTTTTCCGCCATTAGTGCTCCTTATTCTTTCCAGGGCGCCCGAGCCGGTGCGTTTACAAACTCTGACCTCGGCGTGTTCTCCGTCACAGCGCTGGGTAATGGTTGTCCGTCGGGCACGTTCGATCCCGTATCGGGCAAATGCCAGCCTGGTCTGCAGAACCTTTTCCAGGCTTTTGGGCCAAATACTTGTTACAACCCCGCGGTCAACACCGCGTCTCCCGATTGGATTTGTATCGGCCCGCAGCCGGGCAGCGGAGTTGCTGGTACGTGCGCTGGTACTGGGACTGTGGGTTGTTTTCAAACCTATGGCGCCAACCCCACCGGGACGCCGCCGTTTAACATTTTCGGAACCGTTCCGAATTTAAAAACACCCAGAATCCAGTATTACAACGTCACGCTCCAACACGAGCTGTTCAGAAACAACGCAATTACCGTGACCTACTTGGGTTCCCACGGAACAAATAGTTTTCTAAACCGCAGCTTGAATAACCGCCCCGTTGGATGTTGGGATTCGAGCAATGGTGGCCAGCAGGTAGGGCCGGCCGGAACAGCCCTGAACGACCTGACTATCAATTGCAGCCGGCCATTTGATTCCTTGTACCAGTTGAATGGAGTGCCCAACTTCGGATACATCATCCAGTTGACCAACGATGGCTACTCCCGCTACAACGCACTGCAGGTGACCTACCGCCAGCGGGAATGGCATGGACTCAATACCACGCTCAATTTCACCTGGTCGAATTGCATTGATACCAACTCCGTAAATCGCGGCGGTACCTCTACACTCCCGATCGAGGAGAATCCTTACAATCCCAACAGTAACGTGGGGCCGTGCGATACCGATGTCCGGCTGAATTTCAATGCGGGCGTGGTCTACGACTTTCCTCGTGTGCACTCCCTCGGCCGCATGGGAGAGGGCTGGCAGATTGGGTCTGTGGTGACGGCGCTCAGTGGCCGTCCATGGACTCCGCTGCTGAGCAACACCGCCGACGAGTCCGGCCAGGACTTGGTCTACCAGCGGCCAGACTGTTCGGGTATAAAACCGATCTACCAGTTCAGTGACCCCAATAGTCCCACCGTCACGAATGCGGCGGCGATATATTCTGACCCGGCCCCCAACACCATCGGGACCTGCGGGCGCAACAGTTTGCGTGGCCCCAACTTCAGGCAGTGGGATTTTAACCTCGTTAAGACCACCAAGCTCACAGAAAGGTTAGGCCTCCAGATTCGCTTTGAGGTATTTAACCTGTTGAACCATCCTAACTTCTATTACCTCCCGGCCAGTGCCAAGACCTCGAGCGGGAGCTTCTCCACGTTCGGGCAGACGCCGGATATCGCATCCGGCAACCCGTTCCTGTCGCAAGGCGGCGCCCGCGCTGCTCAAATCGGAGCGAAGGTCATTTTCTGATCTTCGGCTCCCCGTTTTGGTTCCGAAAAAGGAGTCTGCTACAATGCAGGCTCCTTTTTCATTTATGCGGCGCGCTATCATCCTTTGCCTCCTCGTGTTGTCTCCCGCGCTCGCTGCGGCAGCCACAGACCGGCCCAACATTATCCTGATCACGCTGGATACCGTCCGAGCCGACCGCATGGGCTTTCTCGGCTCAAAACTTGGTCTAACCCCGCAATTGGATGCGCTCGCCAGTCAAGGCGTGGTGTTTGAACATGCCTACTCCCAGGCGCCCATTACGCCCGTCTCTCACGCCACCATTCTCACCGGCACTTTTCCGCAGTTCCACGGCATCCGCAACTTCGGCGATCGCCTGCCTCCGAGCGTCCCATTTCTACCGGATATTCTCCATGCCCAGGGCTACCACACGGGCGCATTCGTCGGCAGCATCATCCTCGATCCGAAAAACGGCTTTGCCTCCGGCTTCGAGCGCGGGTTCGATGTCTACAACGCCGGCTTTCACCGCCAGAAGACTGGCGAGCGCCGCGAAGCTTCCATGCAGCGCCGCGGCGAGGTGACCCTTGGGTACGTGCTCGAATGGGTCGGCCAGCAAAAGGGCGGCCCGTTTTTCCTCTGGTTTCATCTCTGGGACGCGCACGACCCCTACAATCCACCCGAACCGTTCCGCAGCCGCTTTCCGAACACCCCCTACAATGCGGGTATCGCCTACGTGGATTCCATTGTAGGGAACCTGCTTGACTATCTGCGCAGCCAGGGGCTGTACAACAACACGCTGATTGCCGTCGCCGCCGATCACGGCGAATCTCTGGGCGACCACGGCGAACTGACGCACAGTATTTTTCTTTACGATTCCACGATCCACGTGCCCCTGCTCCTCAAACTGCCCGGCAATCGTTCTGCTGGCCAGCGCGTCAGCGCCACGGCGAGCTTGGTGGACCTTGCGCCAACCCTGATCGACTCGCTTGGCCAGACGCCGCCTCCGGCCATGCAGGGCCGTTCACTCCTCCCGCTGATCGCAAATCCACACCCGGAAAGCCGTCCTTCGCTGGCCACCGGCGACCACTCCGAACGCTCGTTCGGCTGGAGCGCGCTTGTTTCCCTCCGCCTCGGCAACCAGCTTTACGTGCGCGCACCAAAGCCCGAGCTTTACGATCTGGCCTCTGACCCCGGTGCGAAGACAAACCTCTATACAGACAAGCGCGCTGTCGCGGTGCGCCTGGCAGTCCAGTTGGATAGTTTCGTCAAGCAAATCAGCGAAGGGGCGCCGCAGTCCTTGCAGGACGGACTCGACGAAAAGAGCAGGGAAAAGCTCTCCGCGCTCGGCTACGTGGCCTCTGGTAAGACCAGCCCGTCCACCCGCATTGACCCCAAAGACCGCATCGATGTTGCCAACGATATGCACGACGCCAGCCTAGCCATCGAGGAGGGAAGGGAAGCCACCGTCATTCCGCTGCTGCTGCACGTGGTGGCCAAAGACCCTCAAGTCCAGGCGGCGCAGTATTATCTCGGCATCGCTTACTCGCGGAATGGCAAGTTTGGTAAAGCCATTCCTCCCCTGCGCAAAGCGGTCGAACTCCGGCCGGATGCGCTGATGGCGCAGTACGAGTTGGCCATCTGCCTCTATGAAACCGGAGATCTGAATACCGCCGCGACGCATTTCGAAATCCTGGTGGAAAACCGGCCCGATTGGAGCGACGCCCGCTATTCTATGGCCTCCATTTATGCTCGTACCGGACGGCCAGAGGAAGCAGCCAAAAATCTGCTCATCGTCCTCCAGGGAGAGCCGGACCATTACCGCGCAAATCTGCTTCTGGGGCGCATGCTGTTTCTGAATGGCACTTTTGACGAGGCCCTGCCCTATCTGGAAAAGGCTGTGGCGGTACAAGCGGATTCCGGCGAGGCGCATTCCTTCCTGGCGGATGAATACGAGAAGCTGGGCCGCGCTGCGGATGCCGCGAACGAGCGCGCCGAAGCCACCCGGCTGAAGACCTCCACTCGATAACGGAAGGACTACACAAAAGCTCGTTGATATCGTTACGAAACCCGGGGGGAGGGGCCCTGCCGTGGGTTTCCGAATCACTTCCGCGTTGACCTGCCTGCCGTTTCAGCGGGCCTTTGCTGGACAGCCGCGATTCGCAACTATATACTCAATTTCCCAAACTCAGGGGGCTCCATGGCTTCAACAAAACTGTCTTTATTCCTCTCCGCTTCTTTGCTGGCCGTTCCGGTTTTTGCGCAACAACAGAACACCCCCAAACCAAAACCGCGGGTCATCGTGGTCGGCGTCAACGGCATGGAGCTGGACATCATTCGTCCGCTGCTGCTGAAGGGCCAGATGCCGAATCTGTCGAAGGTGATCGAAAACGGCGCGTACGGAAAGCTGCGCACCGTTTCCGCGCCCAATTGCCCGCGAGTCTACACCACGCTGTTCACAAGCACGAATCCGGAGGAGCACGGCGTCACGGGATTCATCGTCGGCGGGATCACCGCCAACACCAACATGATGAAGGAAGAGCCTGTCTGGTCGATGCTGTCGAAGAGCGGAGTTACTGTCGGCATGGCCAACGTCCCGGCTACCTTTCCCGTTATGCCCGTGAACGGTTACATGATTAGCGGCATGCTGACGCGCGGCAAGAACTGCGAAGACGGCGTGCTTTGCGCGCCCAAGCTCAGCGAAGTGATGGGAGGCGACGCTGTCTATCCGAAAAGCTTGCAACCCGAGCTGCTGAAGAATGTCGGCGACTTCTATATCGACTGCGAGCGCATGCCGGCCGCGAGCGATCTAAAGGGCCACGAAACGGAACTCATTGACCAGTGGCTTGGAAAAGTGCAGGTCATCCGCGACCAGCAGACCAAGCTGTTCGACTATTTGCTGACCACGCATCCCACCGAGTTCACCTTCCTGGCGCAGTCCTGCGAAGACCGCACCGGGCACTGGCTCTATCCCATTACGCCGTTCAATGTCGGCTACAATCCGAGCATCAATAACGTGCGGCAGAATGCCTTCCCGAACCAGTACATTGCATTCGACAAAGTGCTTGGCTCGATCTTGAAGCATGTCGATGAAAATACGTATTTGATTATTTTCTCCGACCACGGTATCAAGCCCCTGCGGGAGTTCGAAGAGAAAGATCCGCACGCGCACATGGACCATGAGAAAACCACCCCGGTGATCGCCAAACACGATTTTGCCGACGGCGATGATGTCCCGGGCTCGTTCTTCGCCATGGGCCCCGGTATCAAGCATGATTTGCGGCTAATGGGACTCGGAGCCAGCGTGTACGATGTGGCGCCAACAATTTTGCACATTTACGGCGTCGAGCAGCCAAAGCAGATGCGAGGGCGCGTTCTGACTGAGATTTTCGAGAACCCCGACAATAAAGTAGCGACGAAACAATAACTCCCCTGAAAATTTCCGCCCGACACCGGGATTCAGTTTGATTTCATCGGACGGCCGCTCATTGCGGCCGATTCGAATTTCGCAGTGCCTTCGCCCGTGATTGAGCGCGCTGCGCGTCTTGCCGGCGTCCGAGGCCGGCGTAAGCCTGCGCGAGTAACTCGAATATTTCAGGATTGCGGCTCGAAGGTTCGGCAACCGCTTCCAGCAACTCCACCGCTTCAGTAAACTTTTTCCGGCGGATCAACGTCTTTGCCAGTTGGATCTGTGCCTCTGAATTCCCGGGCTGCAGGAGCACCGCAGCCTCAAATTGATCTTCCGCCGCGTTCGAATCGTTTAAGCCGAGATACACTCGCCCCAGCGCGAGCCGCGCTTCAAATTGGTCCGGATTCAACTTCAAGCTTGCCAGCAGTGCGCCCCGCGCGCCTGGCAGATCGCCGCTCAACTCCAGCGCTCGTGCGTATTCGAGGGCACCCGCCGCGTCATTCGGGTGCGCGTCGCGCGCCCGGCGCAGATAGCCGGCGGACTTGGCGTAATTCCTCGAAGCCATCTCAAGCCGGCCCAGCTGTCGAAGCGCAATCGCCGAACTTTCGTCTAGTTGCAGCACCTTCTCTAGCGCCGCCCGAGCCTTACCCGGCTCCCCGGCCTCTGACGCCATCGTAGCGATGTGCAGCAGATTCTGTTCCTCAATCTTGTCTTTGGGATCGGGCAACAATGAGGGTTCGGGAACATCCGTAGCGCTTCCAGCGTCGGCTGAACCTAAGTACCCGAGCGCGTGCAGCTCATCGATGGTGCTCGCGGATACCGCTGCAAGCGAAGTTTTTCCACGCGCAGGTGATTTGGCGCTCAACTCCGCAAGCGATTTACGCAATTTTTGAACCGTGCCATCCCAGGGCTCGTAATGGTTGTGCGATTCGCCGGGATCGGCGCGAAGATCGTACAACTCCGGCTTCGGCGCTTCGATAAACTTGAAGCCTTCCTTTCGAAGCGACCGCAACGGAGCCCATCCAAACCGCAGCGGGTATTCCGTTTCACCGAAAACCGTCCGGGGAGGCGCCTCGAGGCCGGTAAGCAATGGCTCCAGAGAATCGCCATCCAGATTTGCCGGAGCAGCAATCCCAAGCAGGCTCAGAATCGTGGGCATGATGTCTGTCGTGCGGACCTGCGCCTCAACCGTCCTGCCGGCTTCGCGTTCGTCCGGCAACTTCACAATCAACGGAACGTGAGTCGTCGAATCGTAAAGAAAAATGCCGTGAGTGTCTTCGTGATGCTCACCCAGTCCTTCTCCGTGATCTCCCACCACAACAATCATTGCTCCCTCATACCATCCCTGCTTCTTGAGGTAAGCAAGGAAGCGACCCAACGCGGAATCTGCGTAGGCGATTTCTCCGTCGTACAGCCTGTCCTTGTAAACTTCGGAATACGGCGGAGGCGGCTCGTACGGATCGTGCGGATCATAGAAGTGCAGCCAAACGAAGTGTGAACCGGCTGAATGCGTGTTCAGCCAGGATTCTGCGCGTTCCTCTACTTCCATACCTCGGCGCTCCAGGCGTCCCCAGCGGGACTTGGTCGTCGCGACCTCTGGGAAGTTATCGTAGAACTCGAAACCGCGATTGAGGCCCGGTGCGAGATTCTTGCTGTCCAGGATTACAGCGCCGATGAATGCCGCAGTGGTGTAGCCCCCCTTCGTAAGCAATTCTGCCAGGGTAGGATACTTAGCTGCCAAAGGGACGCCAAAGTCGCTCACTCCGTGCGAGCTCGGTATGAGCCCAGTCAGAATGCTCGTGTGCGAGCTATTGGTGATGGGGCTTGGTGTGAACGCTTGAGTGAAGCGGATTCCTTGCTCTGCTAGCAGATCCAGTGCGGGAGTTCGGATTTGGTCGTATCCATAGCAATGAACGTGGTCGGCGCGCAGAGTATCGATGGTAATAAGAAAAACGCCGGGACGGGAGTCCTTGTCCGGTTCAGGCTCGCGGGCAACGCTGGCACCAGCAGCTAAATGGCAGCAGAGGAGGACAAATAGGATCCGCATAGCATCGAGCCTATCACGGCCTGCGTCTTCGACAGTTGGTCAAGACGACTGCTACTCTCATCGAAAATTTTAGTCGCCTCGGCGAGGACGTCCCACGCGCGCCACCATTGACCTGCTGTTGCTCCGCCTGTATCATCCGCGCATCCCAATTTCATTACTTTCGGAGGGGCTCACCATGTTGAAGCGTGCGAGATACTTTGTCGCGATATATGTCTTAGCGATCGCAGTTGCTGTGCTCGTGGTTGCTCCTTGCCTGTCGCAGGCGCAGCAAACGCCAATTAATACTGACGTGTATGGGCAGCTCAAGTACCGGTATATCGGCCCGGAGGGCAACCGCGCGACATCTGTCGCAGGAGTGCCGGGAAAACCAAACATCTGGTATGTGGGCGCGGCGTCGGGAGGCATTTTCAAGAGCACGGATGGCGGCATCCACTGGAATCCCATCTTCGACTCGGAGCCTGTGGCGTCTATCGGCTCGCTAGCAGTGGCGGATAGTGACCCAAACATCGTTTGGGCGGGAACCGGCGAATCGTTCATCCGCAGTCACATCTCCGTGGGGCAGGGAATTTACAAGTCCCTGGACGCGGGTAAGACCTGGTCCTTGATGGGATTGGAAAAGACCGGCCGTATTGGCCGCGTGGAGATCGACCCGAGCAATCCCGACATCGTGCTGGCATGCGCGCTGGGCCACGCCTACGGGCCGCAGCCGGACCGCGGAGTATTCCGCACCACCGACGGCGGAAAGACCTGGAACAAAGTGCTGTTCGTGGACGAAAACACCGGCTGCTCGGACCTAGGAATGGATCCCAATAATTCCAAAATTCTTTTTGCCGGGATGTGGCAGATCGAGATTCACACCTGGGGCCGCACCAGCGGCGGGCCGGGAAGCGGTTTGTTCAAATCGACAGACGGCGGCGTCACATGGAAGCGCCTCGAGGGTCATGGCCTGCCGCATTCTCCGGTGGGCCGAATTGCCGTGCGCGTGGCCAAGAAGGATTCCAACCGCGTCTATGCGGAGATTGAAACGGGCGACGGCGTGCCGCAGGCGAGCAGCCCCGGCCAGCTCGGGCAACTATGGCGTTCCGACGACGGCGGCGAGAATTGGGAGATGGTCAACTCTGACCGGCAATTGCGCGGGCGCACGCATTACTACACGCGCACGGAGATTGCACCTGACAACGAGAATGAAGTGTTTTTTTTCTCGGCGTCGTTTTCGCGGACGCTCGATGGCGGCCACACGATCACTAAGATGCCTGCCAATCCCGGCGGCGACAATCACGAGATGTGGATCGATCCCACCAACGGGGATCGCATGGCGGTGGTCAACGATGGCGGCGTGAATATTTCCGTGGATCGCGGAAATTCCTGGAACCACATCAACCTGGCCATCGCCCAGATGTATCACGTCACCGTCGACGACCAGATTCCTTACTTTGTTTACGGCAACCGGCAGGACGGCCCGTCGTGGCGCGGCCCCAGCAACAGCCTGCAATTCGGCGGCTTCTTAGGCAACAACATCCCGCGCGGCGCGTGGCACCCGGTGGCCGGAGGCGAGAGCGGCTTCGCCATTCCGGATCCAGTGGACAACAACATCATCTGGTCCACTGGCACTGGATCGGGCAGCATCGGCGGCACGGTAACCCGCTTCGATGAGCGCACCCACCAGGACCGCGAAGTCGAGGTATGGCCCGATTATGTGGCCGGCGCGCCCGCGGCGGAAGTGAAGTACCGCTTCAACTGGGAATTCCCCATCGCCATTTCTCCTCAGGACCACAACAAGGTGTACGTCGGCAGCCAGTTTGTGCATGTCACTACGGATGGTGGCAATAGTTGGCAGATCATCAGTCCCGACCTGACGCGGAATGATAAAAGCCGCCAGCAGATTTCCGGGGGGCTCACTCCCGACAATATCGGCGTGGAATATGCCGGCGTGATTTTTGCGTTGACCGAGTCGCCGAAAGAGGCTGGACTGATCTGGGCCGGCACCAACGACGGGCAGGTGCAGGTGACACGCGACGGTGGAAAAAACTGGAGCAACGTCACGAAAAACATTCCCAACTTCCCCGAGTGGGGCACGGTGGACAATATCGAGGCCTCACGCTACGACGCGGGCACGGCCTACCTGACCGTTGACGGTCATCAGGTGAACTTTCGCGACCCCTTTGTTTACAAGACCGCGGACTATGGAAAAACCTGGGCGTTGATCACTGGTGGACTTCCACACAACATGCTCAGCTACGCTCACTGCGTGCGCGAAGATCCCGTCCGTCAGGGGATCCTCTATCTGGGCACGGAGGGTGGACTCTACCTTTCCTTTGACGACGGAAAGAACTGGCAACCGCTGCAGTCCGGGCTGCCGCACGCGCCAGTCTACTGGCTGGCCGTTCAGGAGAGGTTCCACGACCTCGCGGTGGCCACTTACGGGCGCGGCTTCTGGATTTTGGACGACATTACTCCGTTCGAGCAGTTCACGCCGGAGATCGGCGCGGCCAAGGCGCATCTGTTTGCCCCGCGCGACGCGTATCGCTTTAAAGAGGTGGTACAGCCGGCGGCCGTCGAGTATGACCCTTCGACGGGGAAAAACCCCCCGTATGGAGCGTCCATCAATTTCTATCTCAAGACCAACCTGGGAGAGAAAGAAGTGGTCAAGCTGACCATCACAGACGCGGGCGGTAAGAAAGTGAAGGAGATCGAATGCCGTGCGCCCAAACCTGGAGCTTCTGAGGCCAAAAAAAGCAGCGAGGAAGAGGAACATCCCGATTCCGATCCTCCGCCATGCGAAGTCAAGGCTGGCATCAACCGGGTGTGGTGGGACCTGCGCTCGGAGCGCACCACGCAAATTCAGCTCAAGACCACGCCGCTCTACGCGCCGGACGTTCCGCTTGGACCGGAAGGCTGGCGCAAACCTCCGGCCATGGCGCGACTCGCGGTGCTGGTGCTTCCGGGAACGTACTCGGTCACGCTGACTCTGGGAGAAGCAAAATTCACGCAGAAGCTGACCGTGCTGAAAGATCCGCACACTGCCGGCTCGGAGAGCGACATTCAGGCGCAGACGCGCGTGCAGACCGCGCTGTACGACGAGATGAACGCCATGTCGGCCATGGTGAACCGGATCGAGTCGCTGCGGGTGCAGCTCGCTGCGCTGGGGAAGGAATTGGGCACGGACGACGCTTCGAAACCGCTGCGCAAAGCGGCGGACGACCTCGGCGAGCAGGTCGCGGGGATCGAGGGAACCCTGCTGCAGCTCAAGCTCACCGGCCGCGGGCAGGACGATTGCCGATGGGCGCCGATGCTCCTGCAGAAGGTCGACTATCTGTTCAATCAGCTCGATAGCAGTGCCGATTTTCCACCAACCACCCCACAAACGGCCGTGCAGGAAGAGCTGAAGCAGAGGGGTGACAAAGCGGCGGCAGCCTTTCAGCAGTTCGTAGGGAAAGATCTGGCGGCGTTCAATGGCATGCTCCGCGAGCATAACATCGGCAACATCTATCTCAAGACGCCTTGACGCAGGGTCTTGAGCGGAACCAGTTCGGCCTTGCATAACTCAAAAAAACGAGAACGGCGCCCCGAAGAAATCAGTGACGAGTTGCTCGCTACGTGTGGCTGTGAGACGGATGGTCGCCTTCCGCCTAGCAGATGCTCTGCAAGTTTTCGCTGCGCCAGCTCATCTCACCTCCAAGTCTTCGATTGTCGGCGGTGAAGATTGATCGTAGCTCCTGAAAAGGAAAGACTTTCCAGGAACGAGCGGTACCGCACCACAACGTACCGTTTAAACGCCAATCGATACGCTTGCTTCTGCCCACCCGCGGCGGAGCTGTAAGTACGCCATCGAATGGTTCATCGCCTGGTATTGCGACCAGCCTCGTTGCTGTTTCTCGGACATTGGAAGCGGCTCCCGTCAACCGCCTCCACAGTTTCGTGCTCGCGGACGCTCAGCGCGAATGAGCCGAGTCGGCGCCGAATTCCGCCCCCTTGAGAAGGTTGTTGCTGCGAGCGTCCTTTATCATTCGATATTTGAGTTGGCAAGCCCACAACTGGTTTTGGGGGCTTTGGTAGGATAGCCCGGTTTAGTAAACACTTGCAGACTTCCCATTACCAATCGCGGTAAGTCGGCATCCAGATCGCTTCCGTGTGGCCGAGGATACGGGAAGTGGAGATCGGTCTACCCTCCGGCGTTGCTCAGGACCCTACGTATCTTGCCTGGCGTTCGACCTTTGTCGTCCGGGCCTGCGTTTCGCGCGCGACACTGGGCCCAGGGCTTCGAGTACCGCTGCCGCGTAGGAGGACCAGTCGGTAGGTAGCACGGCCGGCGCTTCGTGCGCCAACTGTAGAAGGCCACGGTATGCGGCGTACGCGAACACTGCCTTCGCTTTAGCCTGCGGTCGCGCGAGCCCGAGGTCGCGGTAGCAGGCTTCAAGGTACTCAATTCGGGCCGACGCCACACGGTTCAGCACACGCCTTACAATCGGGTCCTCAGCGGCCTCGGCGAGCGCTGCGTACAATGAGCGTGATTTTGGTGACCGCGTGGCCGCCTCGAGGATGAGATAGAGCCGCTGACGCGCATCGGTCACAGCCGACAGTCCTGCGAGGGCCTCCGTGGTGGCCCGTCGCTCCCAGCGGCCGAGCGCAGCGGCCAACAGCTCGGACCGTCCCTTGAAGTGCCAATAAAAGCTGCCTTTGGTGACGCCGAGCCGCACGGCGAGCGCTTCCACCGTGAGCGCCCCGAGACCGGCCTCCGCGATGAGGTGAAGCGCGGCTTCGGCCCAGTCGGCCGCTGTAAGCGTAGGCTCATCGAGTCGCGTCGCGCCGGTACCTTTACGCGCCATAGCAATCTATTCTCCCATACTCTAAGGTATTGACAATCCCTATTTCCATACTCTAGAGTATGGAGCGTCTACGTAAGCACGTTTGAAATGCGAGAGTGGCCATGATGGATTCCCGTCTGGAAAGTTGAAAGAAAATCTGGAGTCAGCGGTGGAAGGCATGTCCCGCGAGCAATTGAACTGGCATCCACTGGGCAAGTGGTGCGCGGCAGAGGTGTTGGAACATCTCTATCTCACCTACACCGGAACGATCACGGGATTCGAGAGAGTATTGAGAAAAGGAAAGCCGCTGGCCACGCGGGCCTCCATGGCGCAACGCGTGCTGACCTTGCTGGTCGTGGGGTTGGGCCACATGCTCGCCGGACTCAAAGCACCTGCGATAGTCCAGCCGAAAGGCTTGCCGCCGGAGCAGGTGCGAAACGAGATCGGGGCAAAGATTGCGGCAATGGATGCGATCATCGCACAGTGCGAAACGCGCTTCGGGCGCCGGGTCCCGCTGCTCGACCATCCGATTCTGGGCCCGTTGAGTGCGCCACAGTTTAGAAAGCTTCATCTGGTGCATGGACGACATCACCTGAAACAGCTTCTCCAGCTTCGCGAAAGTACGACGAGGCAAATGGGCTTAACGCGGGCAAGCGGGACCCTTTCTTCTAAACAGGACGCCAGTTAATAGCCGATCCATCTGGAATGGGGGTTCCATGAGGCCGACTTCTCTTATCGCCGTCCTGGTTTTTCTCGCTGCCAGTTTCTTGGGATCAGTCCGCGCCCAAACCCACGATAAGAAGGATGAAATTCCGATCGAACGCTGCGATCGCCTGCCGGTTGTCACCATGAAGGTCGCGGGAGAAAACCGGCGGTTCCTGCTCGATACAGCAGCCACCACGATCCTCAATCTGAAGTCTTTCACATCGGGTGAGTCCAAGCAGGTCCACATCTATTCGTGGAGCGGAAGCGCAGGCACCAGCGCCCGCGAAGTTTTTTTGCCGCAAGTAGAGCTGGGCACGCACCAGTTGCGCGATCTGAAGCTCCCGGCGATTGACCTGAGTCCCATCGGCAAGGCCTGCGGAGGGCAGATTGACGGGATCCTGGGTGTGGATTTGCTCGATCAGATGGGGATGACCATCGACTTGAAGCGGCGAGTTGCTGTACCTGCCCCGACCAGCGAGCCGGGAACTTCCGCAGATGCACTTGCCGCGGCAGAAGCGGACCTGGGAGCCTGCGTTATCGCCTTCAATCAAGGAGACGTGAAAGCGATGGAAGAGTGCTATGATCCGGAAATCGTTTTCTATACTCAGCATGGTGAGTACCGGGGGCGTGAGGAGGTCATGCGTTACCTGAGCCAGCGCTTCTTCAAGCTTGCTCCCCGAGTGCACTATGACGCGAGACCGCATGACGTGCGCATCTTCGGCGATGCCTTGTGGTACTCCTACGATTTCTGGATTGATACCCCGGAGGAGCACGTCACCGGACATGGGATGACCATGTGCCGAAAAAACGCCGAAGGCCGGTGGCGTATCCTGAGCATACATAATTCCGTGACGGAAGCGGCCGCTGCCCCTGAGTTGGTACACTGATCCTATAGCTTGAATTCTGCTATCCCACTCAACCGCCAGATTCGGACCAATTAATGGTTCACGTGAATGTGATCCGATTTACCTTTCGGATTGGTACACGCGCATGTCGTCAGTGTTTGATTTCTTGACGATAAGCCGACTTGCCAGGACCAATCATGGTAAGTCGGCATTAAATCGCTTCCGCGTGGCCGGTGCGAGTCCGCTGCTACAATGCAGCTCATGCACTTCAACCCTGCGAAGGACGCAACGGCAGAATCCAGCTTGCCGCCCTCGCGCGAAGCAACTAGGCCCGATCTATTGACGATCGCCGCGGTCGCCATTGTTGCCGCAATCATCACGGACTTTGTTCATGAGGTGCTGGGGCACGGGGGCATGTGCGTAGCGACAGGCGGGCAGCCGCTGGTGCTCTCCACGGTGCACTTCGAATGTAGCGCGGACACGCGTCTGGTGGCTGCAGGCGGCACTCTCGCCAATCTGATTATTGGGATGCTGTCTTGGGCGGCTATGCGCGCAGTGAAGAAGTCCGCACCCTGGCTCTATTTCTTATGGCTGCTGATGAGCTTCAATCTGTTCGACGCGGGCGGTTATTTCTGTTCTCCGGCATCGGCAACATTGGTGACTGGGCGGCCGTGGTGGCAGGACAGCAGCCGGTGTGGGCGTGGCGCGTGGGCTTGACTGCGCTTGGAATCGTTACATATTTCTGTTTGTTTGTGCCTCTGTGCTTGCGAGCACTGCGTCCGTTCTTAGGGAAGGATACGAAGATCCGCGTGCGGCGCGCGCGACAGCTCACGCTAGTGCCTTACCTTACTTCCGGGCTCCTCTCCTGTGTTGCGGGCGTGTTTAATCCGGTGGGACCGCTGTTGATTTTGATCTCCGCGGCGGCTGCGTCCTTTTGTGGGCAGTCTGGACTGGCATGGATGTGGAGCCTGCTCCAGGACCCACGCATCCCTAGCAGCGAATTCCAGATGCCCGAAATCGAACGGAGCCGGGGATGGATCATCGCTGCAGCGATCCTGGCGATAGGGTTCATCGCAGGATTGGGGCCCGGTGTGAAGCTTCATTTGCTCTAGTGAATCATGCCCTTTCGCATTGCGTTCGTCAGGAACGCGGAACCCCCCAATCCGACTGGCGTACCATTCCCTAACGACTCGCAATACAAAAGTTGTCTTCAGTTTTGGGATTCGTACTGGGAAACGCGCTAGGGTCTAGAAATGCCACTGGGCGCATTTCGCGGGAGCAAAGCAGTGAGCGGATAGTCGTTGTCTGGGGCAAACGACCCGAATTTGTTGCCCGCTTGCCAACCCAGATAGCGAATGATAAAGGACGTTATCATTCGCAGTCCTATCGTGATAACTTCACCCGACTCGGCGACGACCGTTAAGGTCCTCTCCGCTGACTTTGAAAAATCCTTTGTCATAATCTGCTGCTAGAATCGCGCTGGATTATGTTGGATAAACTGATCGAAGAAGGTCGGCTCCTCCACCAGCGCATCGAAGAACATTTTAGGTCAGGACCGGATGCGCTACCCCCTGAAGAACGCATCTCCGTACCCCGGCTGCAAAGATCTGTAGCGTGCCTGAAACGGAGGACGTTCGACGTTCACTACTATAGAGAATTGATCAGCGGGCCGAGGGAGAGCAATGCGATCCGCCCCAAATAACTCTTTCTCCCTCTGCTGATAGTAGGTGTGTAGCATGTCCGAGAAAGCAAAGCACCACGGCAAACAGATCCCGTCAAACTACGTGTAGTTAGAGGGGAGCGAGACGGGAAGCCCGCGCCCGGCACGAGGGTAGTAGCTCCCGCCGACCCGAACGAGCGATTCGAAATCACGATCGTTCTTCGACGGAGGCCTGATGGACCACCGATGCCCGATTTCAAGCACTGGGCGAAGCGGTCGCCGAGTCAGCGGGCGTACCATTTTGCTGAAGAGCACGCCAAGAATTGGGCTGCCGCCGACTCGGATGTGAAACAGATAACAGCTTTCATAAGCTCGTACGGAATGAGCGTGGTGGAGACTCACGCTGCGCGACGAACAATCACGGTTTCTGGAACTGTGGCTCAGATGAATCGAGCGTTCAACGTGGATCTCAAGATGTACGAGGCGCCCCTTCCCAAGAGTGGGCGTAGAAGTGTCTCTCTAACTTAACCGAGGAGGGAACGTGCCAGACAGCAAACCGCGATCCGAAGTTGACGGCTCTAAGGAACCGGACCAGCAGTTTCGCGTCGCAGCGCCACAACTGGCCCTCCCTAAAGGAGGAGGGGCGATCCGTGGGATTGGGGAGAAATTCGCGGCCAACCCTGTCACCGGCACAGGATCCCTGACGGTCCCGATCTACACGAGCCCGGGCCGCTCTAGATTTGGCCCGCAACTTTCGTTGTCTTACGACTCCGGTGGTGGTAACGGCCCCTTCGGTTTCGGCTGGTCCTTGGCGCTGCCCGCAATCACACGCAAAACCGACAAGGGGCTGCCGCAATACGTCGATTCTCAAGAATCGGACATCTTCATTCTGTCCGGCGCCGAGGACCTCATGCCCGCTTTAAATGAGGTCGCGGGCCAGTGGACGCGGGACATCGTTGCCTCGCGCACGGTGTACTCGAAGCAGTACGCGATCCATCGTTATCGACCGCGCGTGGAGGGTTTATTTGCGCGTATTGAGCGTTGGATCAATTTGTCCGACCCGCAAGACTCGTTCTGGCGCTCGATCTCAAAAGACAACATCACCACTTGGTACGGCAAGACACCAGAGAGTCGAATCGCCGACCCGTCGGATCCCAGCCGTGTTTTCAGCTGGCTCATTTGCGAGAGCTACGACGACAAGGGCAACGCCGTCTCGTACCGATACAAGCTGGAGAATTCCGACAAGATCGGTCTGACGCAGGCCGCCGAGCGCAATCGCAACGACACTATCCGGTCCCCGCAGCGGTACATCAAACATGTTTACTACGGCAATCGCACGCCGTATTTCCCCGACCTGACCGCCGACAAACAGGTTCCGCTTCCCACGGACTGGTGTTTCGAACTGGTGTTCGACTACGGCGAGCACGATCTGCTCAACCCGGTCCCTCAGGAGACCGGCGTATTGTGGGATTGCAGGCTCGATCCCTTCTCCACCTACCGGTCCACGTTTGAAGTTCGCACGTACCGCCTGTGCCGGCGCGTGCTGATGTTTCATCATTTCGCGGACGAGACTAATGTTGGGCTCAACTGCCTGGTGCGCTCCACGGATCTCGCTCACACGCCGGCAGTGCCGCCCGCTGATCCGACGCAGCCGTTTTATTCCTACCTGCTCTCGGCCGCGCAAACCGGTTACCGCCGCAACGGCCCTGCAACCTATCTTGCGAACTCGTTGCCGCCTCTGGAATTCAACTACACGCTCGCAACGGTGGATGAAGATGTGCGCGAAGTCGATGTGGAAAGTTTGGAGAATCTGCCGTACGGCATCGATGGCAGCCGCTATCGTTGGGTCGACCTGGATGGTGAAGGGTTATCCGGCATTCTGACGGAGCAGGCCGGGAGCTGGTTCTACAAGGCGAATCTGAGTCCGGCCATCGGGCAGACGATAGACGGCGTCGAGTATACAACGCCGCAGTTCGCTCCCGTGGAACTGGTGGTGCGTCAACCTTCGCTCGCCGCCTTAGGCAGCGGACGGCAGCAGTTGCTGGATCTTTCCGGCGACGGCCAACTCGATTTAGTGGGGTTCGAGGGGCCTACGCCCGGCTTCTTCGAGCGGACAGAGGAGAAAGACTGGGAGCCGTTCGCCACCTTCCGGTCCTTGCCCGTTTTGGACTGGCGAAACCCTAACCTCAAATTTATCGACCTGACCGGAGACGGCTTCCCAGACCTGCTAATCAGTGAAGACGACGCCTTCTGGTGGCACGTCTCCCTAGCCGCCGACGGGTTTGGACCCGCGCAGCGAGTGCCGCAATCCTTGGACGAGGAGAAGGGACCCAAGATCGTCTTCGCCGATGGAACTGAATCGATCTTCCTGGCAGATATGTCGGGCGATGGGCTAACGGATCTGGTTCGCATTCGGAGCGGTGAGGTGTGTTATTGGCCGAATCTTGGTTATGGCCGCTTCGGCGCCAAGATCACCATGGACCAGTCGCCCCACTTTGAAAGCCGGGACCGGTTCGACGGCCGCCGGATCAGGCTTGCGGACATCGATGGCACCGGAACGGCCGACATCATTTATTTCTCGAGCGGCGCGGTCCAGTTGTATTTCAATCAATCCGGCAATGCATGGGGCGCTAAACGCGTCCTGAGCCATTATCCGGCGGTGGATAGTGTATCGTCGGCGACCGCGTTGGATCTTCTCGGAAACGGCACCGCTTGCCTGGTGTGGTCGTCTTCGCTGCCGGGAAATGCGCGCCGGCCCATGCGATACGTCGATCTGATGGGCGGCCAGAAACCACACCTGTTGATTGGAGTCCGCAATAATCTCGGCGCCGAGACCGTCATTCAGTATGCGGCCTCCACCAAGTTCTACGTCGCCGATAAACTGGCCGGATCGCCTTGGGTGACACGCCTGCCGTTTCCAGTGCACGTGGTGGAGCAGGTGCAGACCTACGACTACATCAGCCGCAATCTGTTCGTCACCCGCTACTCTTACCATCATGGTTACTTCGATGGCGTCGAGCGCGAGTTCCGCGGCTTTGGCAGAGTGGACCAGTTCGATACCGAAGAATTCGCCACGCTCACCAGTTCTTCCGACTTTCCCAAGCCGGCGAATATTGACGCTGTGTCCAACGTGCCGCCGGTATGCACCAAAACCTGGTTCCACACCGGCGCGTTCTTCGGTGAGGCAGGCGTTTCAAAATACATGGAGCACGAGTATTACAACGAAGGAGATTCTTCCGAAGCCATCGCCGGGTTGACCATGTTGCAACTCGAGAGCATGCTCCTGGACGACACAGTTCTCCCCACGGCGATCCTGCTGCCAGACAGCAGCCGCTTGGCCTACGATCTGTCCGGGGAGGAAATGCGGGAAGCGTGCCGCGCGTTGCGCGGGTCGATCCTGCGGCAAGAGACTTATGCGCTCGATGGCACAGATGCGTCCGATCGGCCCTACAGCGTTTCGGAACGTAACCACACCATTGAGGTGTTGCAGCCCCGAGGCCCGAACCGGTACGGTGTCTTTTTGACGCATCCGCGGGAAACTGTCGACTTCCATTACGAGCGCAAGCTCTACAAAGTGAACGGCACGACTCTGGTCGACCCGAGCGCGCCACCACCGGCGAAGACCGCGGCTGATCCAAGAGTCACGCACACCCTCACTCTGGCAGTCGATCCTTTTGGAAACGTTCTGCAATCGGCGTCTGTGGGTTACGGGCGACGTTACCTGGACCCGGCTCTCACCCTCGCGGATCAGACCAAACAGACCGCTTCACTGGGAGCGACGCTTAGCACCTACACGGAGAACACATATACCAATCCCGTGCTAGCGGACAACGTCCATCGCAATCCGCTGCCCGCACAGTCCAGCACTTATGAGTTGATCCAGGTCCAGCCCGACGCTAAGCAGGCGGACGTGACCAATCTCTTTGGGTTCGAAGAGTTGCAAACCAAAATACAGAAGGCCGCCGACGGGACGCACGACATACTCTACGAGAACCTGCACCCAATAGGGCTGAACGCCGGAGAGCCGTACAGGCGCCTAATCGGACGCATGCGCACTTTCTACCGGCCGGACGATATGGGCGCAGCAGCCGGCGACCCAAAGACCCTGCTACCCCTGGGAAACCTGGAGCCATTGGCGCTGCCAGGAAGCAGCCACAAGCTGGCGTTCACACCTGGTTTGATTTCGCAGGTTTACCAGCGCGGCGCAACCGCGCTGCTGCTCTCGCCCCGTAGTGTGCTCGGCAGTGTTGCAGCGGATGGGGGAGGCTATGTCGATCTTGACGGTGATGGCCATTGGTGGATCCCTTCAGGCCGCATATACTACGCGCCCGCGCCCGCCACATCCTTACAGGAAAGAACGGAGGCACTCGCACATTATTTCCTGTCGCGCCGCTTCGAGGATCCCTTCGGCAACGTTGCGTCTGTGGATTATGACAGTCCGCACGATCTTCTGGTTGTGAAAACGACGGATGCCGTGCTGCCCGTCGGTAACACCGTCACGGCCGTGAATGACTATCGGGTGCTCCAGCCGGCACTCACAACTGATCCCAACGGCAATCAGGCCGCGGTCAGCTTTGATGCTCTTGGGTTGGTGGCCGCTACCGCAGTTATGGGCAAGACGACCGAGACCTTGGGTGATACCCCCTCAGGCTTCAGCGCCGATCTCACGCGAGCACAGATCGGCGCCTTTTACGCCGCGGACGATCCGCAGAGCCTGACTGGAGCTCTGCTCGGCAACGCGACAACGCGATTCGTCTACGATCTGCAGCGGTTCTTACTCTCCCGCACCGCCGCACCGAACGATCCAACGAAATGGGAACCGCCTTTCGCCGCCACGCTCGCGCGTGAAACGCACGTCAGCGACCTCGGTGCAGGACAACAGAGCAAGATTCAAATCACCTTCAGCTACTCCGACGGCTTCGGCCGAGAGATCCAGAAGAAGATCCAAGCCGAACCTGGCCCGGTCGTCGACAAGGGTCCAATCATCAATCCCCGCTGGGTCGGCAGCGGCTGGACCATCTTCAATAACAAGGGCAAACCTGTGCGTCAGTACGAGCCGTTCTTCAGCCAGTTGCCCGCAAAAGGACACCAGTTTGAGTTTGGGATGCAAGTTGGAGTCAGTCCGATTCTCTGCTACGACCCGGTACAGCGAGTCGTCGTCACCGTCCATCCCAATCATACGTACGAGAAAGTCGTCTTCGACCCCTGGCATCAGGCAACTTGGGACGCCAACGATACCGTGCGGCAAGCCGATCCTGCGACCGACCCCGACGTGGGTGATTCCTTTCAGCGCCTCCCCATCGCCGATTACTCGCCGACCTGGAATACCCAACGCGCCGGCGGCGGGCTGGGCCCGCAAGAACAGGATGCCGCGACCAAGGCGGCAGCGCACGCGAATACGCCGGCCATTTCCTATCTCGACACGCTCGGCCGCGTCTTTCTCATCATCGCCGACAACGCGGCCGGCGGCCAATACCAGACACACGTCGATCTGGACATTCAGAATAATCAACGCTCCATGACCGATGCGCTCGATCGCAAGGTCATGGTGTACGACTACGATGTGCCCGGAACCCGCATTCACCAGGTCGGAATGGAAGATGGCGAGCAGTGGATGCTGAACGACGTCGCTGGAAAATCGATCCGTGGATGGGAGAGCCGGGGCCACAATTTCCGTACAGCGTACGACCTGTTGCGGCGGCCATTCAATCTATTCGTGCTAGGCACTGACCCGCTAAACTCAGATCCCCGCACCATCGTCGGCGAGATCCTCTACGAGACCATCGATTACGGCGAAGGACAACCGAGCGACCAGGCGCTCAACGTCCGGGCGCGTGTATTTCAGCACCATAATGCCGCCGGCGTCGTGACCAACATGATCACCGATCCGGCTGGCGGACAGAAACGGGCGTACGATTTTAAGGGAAACCTGCTAGGAAACAGCCGGCAGTTCGTGCAGGATCATAAGGCGCTGCCTGATTGGTCGAAAGCCCCGCCGATCTTTCTTCCGGATGTTTTCGTAAGTACCACGCAATATGACGCGCTGAATCGGCCTACCGCAGCTACCACGCCCGACGGAAGCGTGGTTCGTCCCACTTACAACGAGGCTAACCTCCTTGAAGCTTTAAACGTCAGTCTGCTCGGCGCCGGCGCTGCCACTTCGTTCCTAACCAATATCGATTACAACGCCAAAGGACAGCGAGTCCTTACCGAATACGGCAATAATACGACGACGACCTATATCTACGACCCACTTACTTTCCGCCTGGAGCAAATGACTGCGGTCCGGCCGGGCTTCCCGGTGAATCAGCAAACCGTCCAGGACCTTTCTTACACCTACGATCCCGTCGGAAACATCACGCATATCCAGGACGACGCGGACATTCAGAACGTCATCTTCTTCAGCAACCGGCGCGTCGAGCCCAGCGGCGATTATACGTACGACGCCATCTACCGCCTGATATTGGCTGGCGGGCGGGAACAGCTCGGATTAAATGGAGGCGGACCGCTGCCCCCGACGCCTACAACCTACAACGACATGCCCCGTATCCGGCTCCCGCATCCGGGCGACGGCAAGGCGATGGGGACTTACACGGAACAGTATCAATACGACGCGGTGGGGAACTTTATGCAGTTCATCCATCGGGGAAGCAATCCCGCGAATCCCGGTTGGACGCGCTCCTATACTTACAAAGAAGTTAGCCTGCTCGAGCCAGCAAACGTAAGTAACCGCCTGACCAGCACGACAGTAAGTGGCGCAGTACCGTTCATCGAAAATTACGCTTACGACCTGCACGGCAATATAACCAAAATGCCGCAGTTGCAACTCATGCGCTGGAACTTCGAGAACCAGTTGTACATGACTCAGCGCCAGGCCGTGAATGCTGCTGACGACGATGGGGCCCTGCACAAAGGCGAGCGCACTTATTACGTATACGACGGGACAGGCCATCGAGTGCGTAAAGCGACTGAGTCGGCCGGCGGAGTCAAGACAAAGGAGCGCTTCTATCTGGGCGCTTTCGAGATTTACCGCGAATACGACGGCGCAGGTAACACAACCCTGGAACGCCAAACCTTGCATGTTATGGATGACAAGCGGCGGGTCGCGCTAGTGGAAACCAAGACTCGTCCGTTGCCAGGCGCCTCGGCCATCCGCTTTCAGTTCGACAATCATCTTGGCACAGCGTGTCTGGAATTGGATGAGACGGGCTCGGTAATTTCGTATGAAGAGTATTACCCATACGGCAGCACGTCGTATCAAGCGGGACGGACGCTCGCGGAGGTGAGTCTGAAGCGCTACAGGTACACGGGGAAAGAACGCGATGAGGAGACCGGATTCTACTATTGCGAGGCCCGTTACCACTGCTCGTGGCTGGGGCGATGGATTAGCGTCGATCCGAAAGGCGTCGCCGGTGGACTCAATCTTTACGTCTACGCGAACGGGAGCCCGGTCGTCTTGCGCGATCCCAACGGTCGCGATCCCGATGACGAAAAGAAGCCGGACGAGACCAAGAGAGCAACGCCGACGCAGGAAGACGAACCAAAGGAACCACAAGAAAAGAAGAAACCTCAGCCGCCAGTGTACAACCCGGGTCCAACCCAAACGGCCGGGCTCGCCAACGACGTTCACGAAGGAAAGTTGACCACAGAGATCAACTATTTCCATTTCGTCATGACACCACAGGACAAGGATGTCGGGTATCTGACTCAAGGCTACCTTCAACTACATGTTCGAGGCCGGACCAGCGAGACCACGGAGCAGGGTCTGCTGCTCAACGTCGGTGGAGTCGGGCCGACCAAGGGTGCTGACGTGGCGCTGTCGCACCCCGGCAGCAGCTACGCCATCGGCACTGCGCAGTACACGCTGCATACCGGTACCCTTTACGATCCGAACCGCGAGAGCCTCCAGACCACTTCAGGGAATTATTTTAGTGCAGGTTTGGCATTCAACAACCCGGGCCCCGATACCCCCGTCAACTTTGTAGCGAGCTATGTGCGTGCGCAGTCGTTTTTATGGGGGGGTGGCGATAAGGGTCTCGACATCAACGTGGGCGTGACTGGGAGCGTCGTCGGCCAGGTAAACAACCGGAACGTCTACGCACTTGCTAGCCCAACCATCGCAGTAAATGGCTATTTCCCAGGCCCCGGAGATACTCAAGTCAACCTGGAGGCCTATGTTGGCTTGAACGCTGGTCTCGGCGGTGTCGCGGGGACCCGTAGTCCCGGCGACCCAACCGTGCCCCTCTCGCTCCGCACGGGTGGAGGCATCGGCATCACAAAACAGGTGGGCGAGAAGGGAGATTACACCGTCGGCTTCGAGGCTTTAGTGAACACTGAGCCCATAGCCAATATCCAGGGCCCCGCTGGACTCAGCCTCCCGCCGATTAGCATCGGTGGTGTTGTGACAGTGGCTGCTTATTGACGACACCGTTAACTTGGCGAACAAGAGGATGTTGACGTAAACCGATAACAATGGAGGAGCCCAAAAGGGCCACCGGGGAGACGATATATGGCAAACGCCAACGACGACATCTGCATTCGTATAACAGTCCAGAATCCAAAAGGCCAACCCCTGGGAGGCACGGTCGATCTGGAGTTCCAGCCGCACGACTCCGGCGAGACAGTCAACGTAAAGGGCCAGGACGCATCGAAAGAGATTGATGTCTCCGGGCTCCAGCGTACTCCCATTGGACTCTATCAGCTCACGGTTACCCCTACCGACGTCTTCAAGCCAGTGTCACAGTTCGTGACCATTCCGGCGAGCGGCTCTGTTGCGGTCACGGTGGTCATTGACAAAGGCACCGCCGGGACCGACGGCGTCTGCATTGTCGTCACCGTTCATAATCCGCAAGGCCAGCCACTCGGGGGCACAGTCGATCTTGTGTTCACGCCGCAAAAGCCGGGCAACACGGTGACCCTCAAGGCCCAGGAGGCCTCCAGGGAGATCGCGGTCAGCGGCCTCCAGCGCAGTCCCCAGGGAAATTATCAGCTTACGGTTACGCCCACCGACGTCGCGAAGCCGGCAACCCAGTCCGTCGTGATTCCGGCCACCGGCTTCTCAACGGTCACGCTGGTGATCGACAAGGGCAGCGGGCAACAATCCGGCCCCAATGTGGTGCAAGGAAATCTCGTGTTCGATAACGGTTTAGCCGCAGCCGGAATTATGGTGCGCGTCTTCTACGTGAGTTTCGGTGGGCGGGACGTCAAAATGGGCGAGGCCGTCAGTGACGCGCAGGGAAAATATTCCATCACCTATACTCCGCCGGGTCCGGGCTTGCCTAACCTTCAGGTGCGCGTGCTCGATTCGGCCGGCAAGGAGGTGACCATCTCCGCCACCAAATACAATACGGCCCAATCGGAGACCTTGAATCTAGTGGTTCCGGCGAGCACTCATCCCTTGGCTCCGGAATTTCAACGCCTCTCGGCCGACATGCAGCAGTCGATCGGAGGAATCGCCAACCTGGGTGAGGCGCAGGAAGGCGCGGCGCGCCAGGACTTGACTCTACTCAATCAATCGACCAATTGGGATGCGCGCCTGGTGGCTCTCGCCGCTACCGCAGCGCAGCAAACTAAGGTCACCGGCTTGGGGCAGGACGTTCTCTTCGCTCTTTTTCGCGTGGGACTGCCTAGCGATCCGGCGCTGCTTGCCACGGTGCCATCAGCCGCGGTTCAACAGGCTCTCACTAAAGCCAACCAAGCCGGCATCGTTAGTCTCAATGACCAGCAGATCTCGGCGGCCACAACGGCATTCCAAAATTTTGCCACTAACACACTCGTGGCCGCGAAGGCACCCGGCGCCGTCTCAAGCTTCAGCGACTTGCTCACGCCGCATTTTCAAAATCCCGCGCAGCAGACCGCGTTCGCCAACCTCTATTTCAGTAATCCTTCGGCTGGCGCCGAACTGTGGACCCAGGCCGCAAACCTTCAGATTCCCGCCGCGACTCTGGACGCGCTCAAGCTCCAGGGAAAATTCCTCTATCTCACGTTCAATAACGCCGCGCTAGCCGGGAAACTTCAGCAGGACATCGGATCCAACATCACTCAGCTCGCGGACAAGGACTATCACAAACCCGCCACATGGGAAGGGACACTGACCAGTCTGGCTGCGGGCGGCGATGTGCAAAGCTTAATCCCCGCGATTTATTCTGGCGCCACCACGGCGGACCGTCTGGCGGCCTACTCCGGAGACCTGGCCCGAAAAGTCAGAATCAGTTTTCCCACGCAGGTCGCGGCGCGCATGATTGAGAGCAACGAGCTCGCCGTGAACCCGGCAACCAAGGCCAACATCACAGCGTTCCTTAGAGCGGCTTCCTCGCTCGGATACAGCCTCGGACGCACGCCCTTGAA
>Ga0210402_10000552_pt1 | contig 41798 bp, 70 predicted proteins | sample IncBWC7MmetaG_FD_161055 | JGI IMG/M metagenome (GOLD analysis project Ga0210402, IMG submission 161055) | Forest soil microbial communities from Barre Woods Harvard Forest LTER site, Petersham, Massachusetts, United States - Inc-BW-C-7-M | ecosystem: Environmental > Terrestrial > Soil >...
GCGTCGGCGGCGTCGGCGGCGTCGGCGGCGTCGGCGGCGGCGGCGGCGGCGTCGGCGGCGGCGTCGGCGGCGGCGGCGGCGGCGTCGGCGGCGTCGGCGGCGTCGGCGGCGGCGTAGGCGGCGGCGGAGGCGGCGGCGTCGGCGTAGGCGGGGGCGGCGGCGTCGGCGTCGGCGGCGGCGTCGGCGTCGGCGGCGGCGTCGGCGGCGTAGGCGGCGGCGGCTCTCGCGTTCCTTCGCGCCTCAATCGCCGTCTCGCGGTCTACCGGCTCGCCTTTGGTCAGGGGCACCAGCACATCCGCGCAGGCTTTGATCTGCTCCGCCACCCGTGGGTCATCCCGACGCGCAAGATCTTCGGTCAGGATCCAATGCAGGAACTTCCAGCTCACCCGCGACAGATCCGCGCCCGGCCGGATAGCGGCCAGGAAGCGGGCCGGAAAAGTCTTCGCGTCACCGTTCCGTTGACCCTCGAACAGCGTGTCCTCCAGCCGCGCCAGCATGCGCGGAATGCCCAGCTCGGTCTCGAAGGCCTGGTGAGATGAGCTGTGCACCGTACAGCCCACGGCACATCCCTTGCCGTTCTCCCAGTACTTGCCGTGGATGATCTCATCTGCCGCAGCATGGGCCTGCACCCGGGACAGGTACTGTTCCTTGATCTCGGGCTTACCGTGATAGGCGATCAGCATTTCGGGTCTCCAGCGAGTTTCAGTTGAGCGCGGCGGCGCTTGATGTAATCCGGCATGTAGGTCTTCAGGTATGCGTAATTCGCCGCCTTACAGGCCTTGCACCGGCATTTCAGGAGGTTGTAGCAGCTGCGGGTGCCATGCTGGATCGGTTTCATGGGAGGGAATGTTATTGTCGGGTTAAGTCTGTGTCAAGTCTTTGTCGCGGCGAGCCTCAAAGGCCTTCTCGGGCGTTGTCTTCACGGAGGTGTGTCATGCAAATCATCCCCTTGATCCTGCAGTTATTCGCACTGGCGTTCCTGCTGTTCGCAAGCTTCAATCTCTTCGGAGGTCCCCCGGGACGGCCGAGCTGGGGCTTGCTGGGCCTGTTCCTGTGGCTCCTGTCTCTGATGGTGAGCGGGATCAGCCTGCATGCCACCAGTGGGGTTCATTGATTCCACCGGCCGTTTGCGCTCGAACAATTGACGGCGGCCGCAGGCGTTACAGGTCTGCACCCAGCCTGCAATGACCTCGTGCTCGCGACAGACTCCACCGCAGGGACAGATCATTGCTAGACCTCGCTCACTTCTTTGAGTGTTGCATACGTCAAACTGTCGAAGGTCTTGCAGAAGTTGATAACGACGCGGCAGCTGGGACAATTCACATGTTGGCGCGGTTTGGCCAGATTTACCGGCAACGTTTCATTTCCCTCGTGCGTAACACCACACAGGGAATAGCGCTCGATAGTCGGGTGCGGGGCATGGCGCGGTCGTTTCGGTCGTTTCTTCATTGCTAAACCTTCTTTTTCTGAGCCAGGGTTCTGGCGGTGGAGCGAAAACGAGCGGCGTTCTTCTCCGTCTCCCCACGACTTTGTAAGTCGTCCGAGTCCTTCTGAGTAAGAGAAGACGACTTACGTTGAGAGTTAAGAGAACTGAGGGCCTCACTACGCTCTGATTCTGTATCTGCTTCTGCCTCTGCATTGGTCGACGCCGGTCGACTGCGGTCGACAGTCGATTCTTTCTGTCGACGCTTCTTAACCCACTCCCGTTGATAAGCTTTGCGAGATTCTTCGTCGCGAAGCTCGCGATATTTGGCATGGTTCAGAAGCCGCCATCCCCCATCGATTTCTTCGATGCGGCGTCCTTCGAATTCTTTCGTACGGGAATCAGCGTCTGGGGATAAGAAGCACTTCAAAGCTTCTCTGGTGGCCTGCAAAGACACCCTGGCCCGACCTGCTAAACCTGGGACGGAACCCCATACGCGGCCCTGACGATCCGCCATTGCAAGCATGGTGATCCAGACAAGACGGGTAGAGTCAGGTTCGTACCAAACAGTTGACTCGGTGATGCTGGAAAACAGCTTCGTGAATGTCATGCTCATGTCGACACACTCTATCGACATTTATAGACATTACAATAGCAATTTCGGACTTTTCATAAGTTCACGTCAAGCCTCAGACCCCGTTGAAAGGATCTGGGGCTTTGTCGTTTCTGGGCTGCTAATTCTCGTTGTCGGGCCTTCCACTCCTTGAGGCTCACTGAGCATCCGTAAAACTGTTCTGGGAACTCAATTAGCGCGTAACGCGGTATTCCGCATTTCCTGCAAGAATCGGTGCGTATATCCCACCAATGCTTCGGGGCACTTCCGCGTTTGATTCCATCGGGCCAGCTCATCTCAGTTATCCCCAGTTCTATCCACAGGCGGAAGGGGCAATGGCATCCAGCCGTCACCACCCCATCCGCCGCCATCCCACTCATCCTTCCGAACATCGCGTCTCTCGTAGGTTCGCCGGTTTCCCTTCTCGCTCACCAGGACATCCTCACGTTCGATGAGGACGCGGCGCCTTCCCACGTACATGTTGGCATCACGCTCCCCACCCATCCAAGGAGCATAGAGCAGCACCCAAGTATCGACAGGACATGTTTCCATCGGTTGCCACTCACTCACGATCTGACTCTCCAGTTCTATCCACAGCTTCAGAGCGCGCCTCGTGAAGTGCGCCGACCGCATCGTCGTAGCTCAATATCTGCGGATGGCCCCATTCCCATTCACAGGGATCGCAGCAAAAGCGCCAGCCTTGTGATATTCGGGTGGCTGGTTTATGACAGTTAGGACACAATGCTTGTTTGGAAAACTCACTCATGGTTTCGCTCACCTAGCCTTCAGATCCCAGGGGGGATGGGAGGAAGACGCATCCAATGCGTTGGCTCGACGTATTCGTCGTCCTCATTTTCAGGATTGCGGAATACATGTTGCTCGAACACTGCTGTTGCTATCTCGTGGTAACCATCTTCGGATGGCCAGAAGCACAGAACAGTGCTGCCCTCTCGTGGCAGAGTGTCGCAACTCAAACGAATCCAGCATAGCCGGCTCATTTCGGACAAGTCGTGGCGCAGCTCTGCCATCTCCTGGTCGCGCTTCTGGAGGGCGGCGCGCAGTGCTGTAGTGATGATTTCGTGATCCTCATAGATCACCCAGTCGCCTAGCAGATGCTCCTCAGCCTCATCTGCGGGCAGATCCCAACGTCGAATCTCGCTCACAGTGATCTCCCCAGCTCACGCAACCGCGCCTCGCTCACCTCGAGCAGTCCCGATTCCACCCGCTGGGCGAGCAGGCGGAGCAGGCTTGCCGAGGTCATATCCACCCCGTCCGTACTGCGGTGGATCGTCACCTTCACGCCCTGGTCCCAATAGTCACCGATCTCGGTGAGGTTGGTATAGCGCTTCAAGGTGGAGGAGTAGAACCGGCGGTTGCCGGGGTATTTCGTCACATCTAGGTTCGTCATGATCCGTTGACCTTCCATACATAGGTGATGCGTCTCTCCAGACCCAGCGCAGCCAACACTTCGTCGCTTGGGTCGATTTTCTCTGCGGTCGCCAAGCGCTGGAGATACGCGTAGTTGATACCCGTGGCAGCTCCCATCTTGCGATAACTGCCGTACTTTTTTCGCAGCCGATCGACCGCTTCTTGGATTTTCGTCATGATGGAAGCATGTCACAGAATTCTGTCGCTGTCAAAATTGACGTTGACGCGCGTTAACAGGCATGTATACTGTCTCCCATCGAACCGGAGCCAACCATGCAACCCAAGCTCACACCCGAAATCGCCATGCTCTTCAACCAGCAGCTCTCGGAGTTCCATGAAATACAGGACCTGCGCAAGAAGCTGGCGGTCACTGAGGCGCGGCACCTGGCGCTGGCTGAGAAGATCCAGGGGCTGTTGAAAGCGCAGGAGACCACATGAAGACCATCTGGAAGTTCCCGCTGCAGGTCACTAACGACCAGATTCTGCAGATGCCACACGGCGCCGAGATCCTATGCGTTCAGGTTCAGGGTGACAATAACGCCCCATGCCTGTGGGCAATCGTCGAGGATACGAAATTCACATATCCCCGCACAATCCATATGTACGGGACAGGTCACAAGTTGGCTTCTCATCCAGGACGTTTCATCTCAACATTCCAGATGGATGGTGGAAGACTTGTTTTCCATGTATTTGAGCCACCTCAGGAGGTGTCATGCACCACCTCTACCTGAACCCCGGCGACATCGTGTTTGTCGTCTTCGTGGTGGGCCTGTCTGCTGGGTATCGCCTACTACATCGGCAAGGCCCGGGGCATCCAGGCGGAGCGCCGACTGATGGGCGATGCGCTGTTGAACTTGAGGAACATGATTCCATGAGTGAGAGCAAATCCGCTGATCCGGTAATTACTCGAAACAAACATTGCCTGGAAGATGGTAAGCCCTGCGTTCCTGCTGGAGATGGTGGCTGCATGGCGTGCGATGACAGTCAAGGTAACTACAACCAGGAACCAGTGGATTGCAACGACTGGCCTGCACCCTACACCGCGCTCGACTTCCTCGTGGACAGCCTCGAGCAGGTACGGCAGATGGAAGCGGCGCGGCACCAGGTTCATGCGCAGTTCGAGGCGGATCAGAAGCGTATCGAGGAGTGGAAGCTGTGAGTTCCCGATGTACTGTCGAGATTCTAACCTCGGGTCAACCGCGCGCTTATGCTGATTCGAGAAGTCACGTACGTGTGACCATTGAATGGTTCTTTGCATGGCTTGGTGATCCGAAAGACCCGCGCTCGGTATGGAAGCCGAATGAGACCTGGACTGAGGAAGAGATCCGTAAATTACTGCCTCACTTGCGATGCGGATTTACCGAAAACACCGAGTGGCGGCTCGGGCGCGTCAAACTGGATTGGTTGAAACAGGTGAGTCCTGGCGTATGGGAGTTCCATACCAGTGAGCCCTACAATGACTAAGTATGAAGTCCGTAAAGACTTCAACCGCTACCTCGGTTACTTCATCGAACTCGTGGATACCCGCGTGCATCCGAAGGACTGCGCGTGCGTGATCTGCAAGCCCCGGCCGGCGAAGGTGTATCGCGAACGGAATGACAAAGAAAACCGACTTTTCTGGAGATAGCAGTGAGCACAGTTCAGAAGAAAGAATTCACCAAGAACGGGGCAGCGAAGTACCAGATCGACGGTGGTTGGTACTTCCTGTCCCGGGGGGTGCAGAACCAGGGCCTGGAACCCGGTGCCTCCATCAATTTCAAGTGGGAGGAGTTCGGCGACGACCGGGGACGGGGGCGTCCGCGCACGATTACCTCATGGGCGCCGGCACAGCAGCAGTCCTCCGGGCGCTCCAACGGTTCATCGTCGGCATCTACACCGGATGCATTGATCCTGCCGTTCATCTCCAATACCGTGGCGCATGCCATTCAAGCCGGCCTGATCAAGACTCCTGCAGATTTACTGCCATGGGTGATTGGCGCAAAGCTGGCGATTACGGCGCCCCCACCGCGTAAGGCTCCCGAACAGACTACGACAGATTCCTATGCGGATTACACCGGTCCTGAGACCGGCGGCAACCAGGCACCGGATTTTGACGATGACATCCCTTTCTAGTCCTGAAGACAAAATGGACCGCGCGCTTCGGTTTCTCGCCGAGACTGACGCCGAACATGCTGACGCGAGGGTCATGATGCTGCGCTGTGAGTATCTGCTCGAGGTAGCCGAGTGCTTGGTCTATAAACACCAGGAAGGTACGGTGGAGGATCGCAAGCGCATCGCCAAATCCTCTCCTGAAGTCGCCAAGGCAATGGAGGATTATCTGCAGGCTGTGCGTCATTATGAATTCCTGAAGGCCCGGCGCAAGCGGGCGGAGCTCACTTTCGAGGCCGCGCGTTCGATCAATGCGAACCGGCGTCAGGGAGGTGGAAACCTGTGATGCATGCTCACTATGTCGGCTGGACCAAGGCCCAGAAAGAGCGCATTGCACGTGTACTGGCGTTAGGATGTTGTATCTGCGGGCTGGAGACTCACGGCTCACCGCTGGAAGTGCATCATCTGATCAGCGGTGGGAAACGGATGGGACACGACTTCACTGTCTGCCTATGTCGTTATCATCACCGTGGGATTGGATATCACCGCCGGCTCATGATCGATCGCGGCCCCTCACTCGCGCACGGAAGCAAACTGTTCACCGAAGCCTATGGCTCTCAACAGAACCTGTGGATGCGGACCCAGACCCGGCTTGGCCTTCCCTGCAACTGGCCGACCAGCAAGATTGTCCCCCGTCAATCACTCATTGAAGGAAACACATGAAATCACTGCTCGCATTGCTCGCCCTCCTGGTCTGCGCCATAGTCCACGCCGGCACCGTCCAGACCTGCTACGCCGCCCGGCTCTACGTGAACCTTCCCGCCGAGGCCGCCGGGCATGACCTCTACATGAACATCTACTACTACAACGGCGATGGCGTGAAAACACACGTGGGAGCGGTCCTCACCCAGGGCCATCTCATCGCCGGCTATGCCCCGCGCTGGTCGGGTACACCGGAGAGCGAGTCAGGACTATGATTTTCAGATCCAAGAAGGCCATTGAGAATGAGCTGGCGGAAGCTCTTCGAGCCCTTCATGGTTTGGTTACTGCGCACAATGGTTACCAACATGGCATGGGGCCGTGCATCTGCGCGGCGCACGAAGAAGCTCGGCGAGTCTTGGGCATTACTCGCGCCGATGAGTCGTCTCGCCGCGCGCAACCGGAGGGCAAGGAGGGCAAGCATGTCGGCTGAGCAGCTCGACATTGCGCTTCCGCCAGTGCTCGACGCCTGCTGCGGTCCCCGAATGTTCTGGTTCGACAGCCACGACCGCCGAGCTCTGTTCATCGACAAGCGCCAAGAGACGCACCCGATGGACCTCGGTACCGAGTCCACGCGCGGCCGCGCCCCGGCGGTGATCGCGCCGGACATTGTCGCAGACTTCACGGCGATGCCATTCGCCGATGAGTCCTTCTACCTGGTGGTGTTCGATCCGCCGCACATCATGCGCCATCGCGGAGGACTCAGCGGCTGTTTCTCGAAGAAGTACGGAATGCTGCCCAGCAAGTGGACCGAGGTATTGCGCGCTGGGTTTTCGGAATGCTTCCGAGTTCTGAAGCCCCATGGGACGCTGATCTTCAAGTGGGCCGACACGAATATCCCCGTCTCTCACGTGCTGATGACCACGCCGCACAAACCTCTGTTCGGCACGCGAGTCGGTCGGCATACCCATTGGTATACCTTCATGAAGGAACCGACACAGGTTTCCATAGACGGACGTACACCATGATTTTCCACCGTCCATACCCCGACCAACGGCCGGCACGCTCGCCGCGGGGTGCTCCTGGGCCTACGCTGCGGGTCGAGGAGCCGGTGGACGCTGTTACATCCGGAGCGGAGCATAGGAAGTGAAGAAGATAGCGAAACTTCCGCGCAACAAACTGGATCCCGCCGCCATCCGAGGGTTGCCGGGCACAGACGAAGGATGGTTCTACGTGAATGGCACATCGATCGACGTATTTGCCTATGCGGCAAACAAAGGATCTTTGTGTGTTCGCATCACAAAGCAACAGTTACAGAAAGCGCTTGCCGTCATGGCGAAGCGCTCTTAGTGCGACGGCGATATCGAGCGCGCGATAGCTGTGGAACCACAGTCGGGAAACTAAATATTTTCCATGACCCCGTCGTTTTTGCCCCGCTGGTTTGTCCTTCCTGGTAGGAGAGCGCGCGACAGGGATGTCTTGCGGGGGTCGATGATCTCGTGGACCACGGCCCAGAGAACCAGGAGCGCTATCCGGTTCTGACCGGTTTTGACCTTCAGGCGCGTCGTATAGCATACGATGGTATGCAGACTGAGATCCATCATCCGGGCGATCTCCTTGCCCGTCCAGCCCTCGCAGATCAGGCAGAGGATCTGCTCCTCACGGACACTCAGTTTACGGCGCACGCGGCTCCGTAGGCGGTATGGGGGCCATCTTCAGGGGCGTGGGAGCCAGCAGCGTATCTGTCACGCCCTTGTCGTAGGCGTTCGAGGTCACCTGGCCGCGCCAGTACGTCAGCACCGCAACGGCCGCCATCATGTACTTGGCATAGCTGTCGGGTATGACCCCTGCGCCCAGTAGCGCTACCAGGGTTCCCTGTAGTCCGGCTATGAGCCGGGTGCCATGGGAGCCGATCAGGGCGAGTACGGATTGCATTGGTTCAGCTTACGCTACTTCGTGTTCTTCCAGAACACAAACATGAGAGATGCCAGGAACTGGAGTGCGAGGATCACGCCGAGACCTACCCAGAGCATCTTCTGCAGGCTCTCGACCTTCTCTACCATCGCCTGGTGAGCTGCCTCGTATTCGGTCCGGGGCATGAAGCGGGAGGCGGCATCCGTGACCATGCCGCGCATCTCATTGATCGACTCGAAGCGCTTCTCCGCTGCACTCTCGGCCTTATCCACGGCCTGCGCGATCGACTGAAACCGCACATCAACATACTCTCTCAATGAGATGTAACCGTGTGGACTCAGTTCGCGCGCCTCGTCCATCGAGCATCAACAGAACGTGAGATCGGCCAGCTTCTGTGCCATCCAATGCACATCCGCGCTGGAGGCTGCAGCAGCGCCCGCTACGGAAATCAGCTCGGCGCGGTTCTTGTCATCCGTCGAGAGCTCGTTATAGAAGCTCGGGTCCATGATCGCGGGAATCAGTTTCACCGCACGTTGAATGATGATGCCGGAAGACATTGATGATAATTCCTCTCTGCTAGTTTATACTGTGTAAATGCCAAACAAGTTGAATCCCGATATGAATCCCGGCACCCGTTGGGCCAATCTGACCGTCATTGAGCGCGGACCCAACGGTGGCAGAATGCCACGAGTGTATTGTCTTTGCGATTGCGGGACAAAAACCCTCGTCTATGTGTGTTCCTTAAGGACTGGCAATACTAAAAGTTGCGGCTGTTTGCGCGGGGAGTCTCACGGACTTTCCGGTCGCCGTCTCAAAGGTGAAATACGGGAATACAGAATTTGGTGTCATGCCAAGGGGCGCTGCCAAAATCCGAAAGACCCAAAATATCCTGCATATGGTGGACGAGGGATACGAATGTGTGACGCGTGGGAAAATTCATTCACCGCTTTTCTGGCAGATATGGGCCGTTCCCCGCCGGGTCTGACTCTCGACAGGATCGACGTGAACGGAAATTACGAGCCCGGCAATTGCCGTTGGGCAACATGGGAAGTTCAACGAAAGAACAGACGCCCCTCAACTGAGTGGAAAAGAAAAGCGTAATTCACTTCCTACAGGTTATTTCAAGGGCCAGAACGTGAGCTTTCAGATCCGCGTAGGGACCCTGCTCGAATTTAGTCAGCGCATCATCGCGCAACCAGACCTGGGTCTGAATGTCCTTGTCCGCATCGTGGATTTTACTCCACAGCCATAGGTTGGTCAGCAGTGACAGAGCCACCACCACGGCAATGATCAGATCACGCGCATCTTTCGGAAGTGTGAAGCGGTTCACATTGACGTGCGAATGGGGATGCGCCTCAATCGACTCGTCGCGGCAGTTTTCCGGGTGGATCTGGGTCACGGAGTGCCCCGATACCGCGGCTCGACCAGTTTTTTGATATCGTTCACTTCGGCCTTCAGGTCCGTCACTTCCTGGCGCAGCGCCGAGACCTGCATGGCCTGCACCACATTCCCGATGATCCCCGAGACTGCCAGCGTCACGAGGCCCGGAATCGCATACTTGTCCCACTTGCTGCCTCCTTTCTCGTGATAATCGCCCATGCGGAAGCCGCGCAGCTCCCTGTCATTCAACTGGCCCTCGAGCTCACGCAGCCGCAGTTCGTAATCGACTTCCTCGTGGGTATCCGGATGACGGCGCGTCTCGAGCGCCTTGTTCCATCCCAGCCAGGTCCGATGCTCGAAGAGAATCTGCGGCATCTTCTTGAGGGATTCAGCAATGCTCTTCAGTACTTCCTTGAAGGTCAGTTCGGTCGGCTTGCCTCCGACAGTCACCGTCAGTTCCTCGCGCTGGGTATCAAAGAGGGGCGTGCTCATGGTCCATTGATCTCAGTTTGGTATATCCACGCCCGTCTGGCTGATCTGATACCAGTTGGTGCCGTTGTACTCAAGATCCACACTGCGATTGAAACCGGTCGCCGGCTGCGTCCATGTGGACATCTTATATTGCGTTCCGAAGGTTACGGCTCCGAGCGCACCTCCCGAGGTGTTGATAATGCGCAACGTGATGCGTTGGCCATCCACCGGATCGGTGGGATTCGAGATCGAGAAAGCAGTCCCATTGGTGGCCGTGACCTCGAACTCATTGCCCAGGCTGGCCTCGAACACCATCGCGGCGGAATAGGGAACCGTCACCCGCACGCGACTCGCCTCCCGCCCTGACATCGTGTAGGTGGAGGTGACGATACTGACCGGTACGATGGAATTCGAAGGATTGTTATTTTCTGTCAAGGCCGTAATGGTTGAGCCACTGATCAGAATATGATTGTTGCCGGTGCTCGATTGCACGCCGCTGTTTCCGGTGATACTTACCGTATCCCCGCTGACGTTCTGAAGTCTGATACCGCCCCGCGGATAGCTCTGTCCCTGAATACTGTTACCGTTGATGGTCAGACGATTGACCGTGCCGGTCACGAAAATCCCCGTGCTCTGCGGAGTTCCTCCCGTGCCGCCACCGGTGATCACATTGCCTGTGACATTGGCATCGTCCGCGTTGGCAATGCAAATGCATCCCGCGCCGTTTCCCGCTCCTACCATCCCCACGACATTGAAGAATCCCCGGATCACATTGCCCGTGACCGTAACGCCCAATACCCGGTGCGTCGCATCGGCTCCGGCGATCAGGATGCCGCCAATTTCCTGGGCCGCCCCCCCATAAGTGTCTGTTCCGGTGCCTTCCACGTAATTGTTGGCCACCACTATGTTTTTGACGATGTTGGAGGTGGTCAGATGCCCAATGTCGATTCCGTGGCGAACGTTACGGCAGTCATTGCCAATGACTCTCAGTCCATCGATATCATGTGTTCCAATGGCATCCCACGATGGAATTCCATTGATGCGGTTGTTGGTGATGGAATTGTATTGAGACGGAAATCCTCCCGCCTGATTTCCCGTGCACTGGATACCATAGGCCACTGCTGCGCCGGCTTGCGTGCAGTTCGAGATATCGTTCTGATCAATATCGAAACTGGTGGTCTGAGGGACCAGAATCCCGGTATAAAGAAAGCTGGCGACCTTGCAGCGGCTGATCCATACCCGGGTGCATAATGCGGTGCAGACGCCGCTGTAGAAGGTGGAGAATTCGCAATTCTCCACGCGCACATCCGAACAACTGGTGATATTCAACAAGGCCGTGGCCGTCACTCCCAATCCTGTGGGGTTGTTTACCGGAGTGGTATTGGCATTGGTCCCCGTGAAAAGGATATTGCGAATAGTGATCTCACCGGCCACGGACAGCGCTGAGCAGATCTCTACTCCGTTGGTGGTGGCGAACAGATTCGGCCGACTCTCCCCATAACCGATCATCGTAGCGTTCGCAGGCAGCGTGAACGGCGTACTGACTTTGTAGCCCCCGGATGTCCAGGGAATCAGCATCGGGTGAGTGCCGCTCACCTTGGCGGCATTGACCAAGGCTGTGGAATCATCCGTGGTTCCGTTACCAGTAGCGCCATACCGCCTCACATCCCCCGGCGCATACGCATAGTTGACCGGCGTCACCCCGGCTGCGATCTCGGCGGCGGTCTGCGTGAAAGAGCCGATGGTCGCGAACAGATCCGAATCTGACTGGGCCGATCCCTGGCGATGCAGGATGGCATTGAGCACGTCACTGATATTGGCCGGCGTCAGCATGACGTGACGTATTCCCCTTTACATCCAGTGGTCATACAGGAGCAGACTCTAGCGTAACTGTATGGAGAATACCCATGGGCCTTGAGGAATTACTCTGGATTATCGCTATAGGTGGCTTCTCGTACGGCTGCTCGATATGCACTGGCGCCGAGATCCGGGAATGGCTCAAATCAGCTGCCGTGGTAACCATCGTCATGATCATCCTGATCGCTGTGGGCTACTGGCTGTTGTTGGCATTGTAGCCTGCGCTGGCGTTATAGCCGGCGGCCATGACCGAGGGTTTCGACAAGGCCTTGGCCAGCGCGGAAGCCTTCGAAGCTCTTCCCGGAAGCGCGCCGGCTTGGCCCCATTCGCTCAACAGGGTGGAGCGCGCTCCTGATCGAACCAGCGGCAATGCGGCGCCTGCAGCGAGCCCAAAGGGACTTCCCGTTGCATGCTCGGCCAGCAGACTCAATGCCGGCGCACCGTACATATTCAGATGACTGATGTTGCTGCTGTTGGCAGGCAGGTTCGCTTTCGGATAGTTCACCGCATGCTCAGCCGCCGTCAGAGTGCCGCCCGACAGCGGTTCCCCACGTTTCCAGGCCGCCGCCAGTTTCTGCCCACTCACATCTCCCTGCGGGCTCATGGCATCCTCGATGGTCGAGGCCTTCGCATAGGTCTGCCGGGACTGACGCAGTGCACTCACCAGATCGGTGTAAGGGCCACCCGCGTTCTGAGCACCTCGCTCGAGCTGACTCTCCAGAGCACCTGCCACGCCCTTATAAGTCATACCCAGTTCGCTGTTTCCGGTCCGATAGGCGTCGCTCGCTTTCGTACGGAGCTGCTTCAGAGCCGACACCGCAGAATCACCCGTGAACTCAGGTTGCAGATAGGTATCGACGATGCGCGCAGCATCCGGATTGGCAGAGCCGGGAAAGGAGGAATTCGAGCCATGCGTGGTCTGCAATACTTTCGTAAGGTCATCGACGTACTGACTGTCGGTTTTGACCGTGGGAATGGTCCGCGCCGCCTCAAAGCCCTGGCCGGCTTCCTGTTTGACCGCGGCTACCGCTTCGGGGGTGAAGACTTCAGGTCTGAGGCCCAGATCGTTCGCGGCCGCCGCATTTCGTGCAGTCTGGTTGATGACGCGCGCTTGGTTCTGAGTGGCTTCCTTGCCGCCGATGGTCTCGAGCGTCTTGTTGAACCAGGAGGGGTTGGTCGTCGAGGGCGGCACAACGAACCCTTGCTCCTGGGATTTCTGCAAGGAGGCCGCCAGTCGCTGGGATTGTTGTTGAGCAGGCGTCACGAAATTCGCCGGGGCGCCTGCGACTTCAGGGTTGGGGACTTTACTGCCGGCTACCATGGACATGAGCGCGCCCGCAATGGCTTCGCTCCGATTCTGAGGTTCCGGCAGACCTAACGCGGTGAGCCCCTGATTGAAACTGTGGGAAGGCAGTTCGTATTCGTAATGACTTCCTCCCGAAGTGGCGAAAGGGTTGAAGTCCGCCAGCTTCGGCATCTCCCCATGGGAGAGATTGTAGGCGAGATTCCGGGTGGAGACACCGACATCGGCCGCCATCTCCGGGATACCGGCCACAGCATTGATCACCGCGCGCCCTGCAAGTCCGGCCTGGCGTCCTACCTGGTGGACCCAATCACCCTGATCGGTGGCCGGCTGCGTGGCGCTCGATGACTTGTCAGCTTGCGGCATCAGATCCGCATAGGCATTCGCCTTGGGCCCGTTCTGTGTCGGATCGGCAGGCGTCAGCAGATCATCGTACGCATTGGCCATTATTGCTGCGTCGGATCCCACCCGAAGGCTGACTTGAAGTCACTCAGGGTTTCAGGATGCTGTTTGAATCGCTCCAAGGCCGCTGGCGGAGTAGATTTCTGAGCGAAATACCCGGCCAATGGCTTTTTATTGGCATAAAAACTCTCAAATCTAAAAGGATCGCCTCCCTTCTCGATGTACGTCCCGTAATCCTGCGCACGCTGTTTGGTGTACTCGGCCTGCTGATTGTCCAGCTGCACCAGGCGTGCAAAAACCGGCTTCAACATAGTGGGTGAGGGGCTGGCCTCTTCCTTCAGCACGTTGAACTCACTCGCCGCCGGGCGGCCACCGAAGGTCGGCTTGAGATTGAGCAGCGGATTGCGCAGCGCGAACTTCTTCAGCAACTGCGTATCGCCCACCGAATCACTCCCCGGAATCCAGCTGTGCGGAACGCCGAGCTCTTCCGCCTTGGCGCGCAGTTTGGTGAGCTCATCCGACAGGGGTCCGGTCTCAGCACCCTGAAGTACTCCGAGCGCCTCCTTGTTGAAGGCAATACGCGCATCGGCCAGATCCGCCTCGGAGCCGTACTTGTTCACCAGCTCCTCATGTTTTGCTGCGGCATCGGTGAGCAGCTTCTGATGGAAGGTGTCCGTGGTACTTCCCGGAGTGCTGGGAATGGGCAGCTTCGGCACGCTACCCCATATGCCTTGTCCCGATTGAGCTCCTGCGCCAGGCGGCTGCGGACCTCGAGCACTCGGAGGTGCCTGGGGCAATGGCGGCGTCTGGGGACCGCTGCCGAAGTATTTCCCCGGTGGCGGAGCATTCGTCGGCGGCTGGCGCAGAGCCGGCGGAGTGGGCGGATAGCCCAGGCTTTCAACACCACCCCCCTGGGGAATCATGCGTGGCGTATTGGCTTCCTTTGCCGCCGTCACCGCGCCTTCCCGCTGGGTCTCGCCAGCGATCAATCCAGGTGATGGATGCGTACCGATGAGGTTTCCCTGGCCATCGAATTCCGGCTCATATCCCGGGGGCAGATTCGGCGCACGGATCATCTGGCCGTTCGGCAGCCGGATCATGCCGCCCGACCGGAGTTCCATGGCGTTCTGCTTGTTGAAGATCGCACCCGCTGCGGTAGGCGTATCCATGCCGGCCAGGCGCCCGGTCTGCACGCCTTCAGGTCCGGCTACCAGGGCGGCATACTTGGCTGGATCCGACTGATACAGCCGCATCATGACGTTCGGCGGCAACCCCTGCGGGTTCATTGGATTCGGCGGCGTCTGGGTATAGGTCGGCGTGCGGGGAGCCGGCACAGGCCCTTCCGGAGCGCCCTGGGGACCTGCGGTGACCACCGATTGACCGGTGGGCACGGTCTGCCCTCCGGGGGCGAAGGCCTGCATGCCCTGATTATATTGTTGAGCCATCTGGGGCAATGCACTGTTGAACCCCTTTCGGGCCATCAGCGCTTCGGCCAGCTTCGAGAGCGCGAGCGTGGGACCGACCCGCGCAGCCTGGTAGTACCTTCCCCCGCCTGCCGGCTGCTGCAGATCATTCTGGGCCGGTGTGAGCGCCATATTCTGCAGTGCATTCGCCAGAGACAGTTTCCGCTGGGTCTGGAGCCAATCCGAGGGATCGACGCCCGGCGGAATGGAGGCCATGGGGGTTTGATCAGGCATGGGCACCCTCTAGGTACCGCCCCATTTTTTGGTGGTGCTCCCAACTTCTGCGGGCACAACAAGCCTCGAAGAAATCTTTTCCAAAGTAACTTTTTTTGGTGGATTTCCTGCTCATGAGTGATCGCCGTCCTCACTCCAGTAATTTGCAGGATAGGAAGGCGCCTGAACCTGCGGGCCCGCCTCATTCGTCAGCTTGCCCGGCTCGATCTCATCTTTACGCACAGGTTTCTGCCGGGCCTTGCGCAAGGCGGCGATCAGCTGCTGGCGCATGAGATCGGCCCGCATCATTGACTGGCCGCTTCCTGGGCCGCCAAGCGCGCGGGCTGCTGTGTGATGGCCTTGGGTGCCGTGGCCCCTGCAATCGCCTTCACCGCATCCTTGATGGCGCCGCTGACTCCCGGCGTCGCATGCGGTGGAACCATTACAGGAGCGGCGGCTGGCGCCCGGGCTTTGGCCGCCTGAAGGGCCTGGGCGAGCTGCAGGTTCTGCGGAGTCGCTGCTGGGGGAGCATGGCCGAACAGTTGCTGGTACTGCTGGATGTTCTGGGCTTCAGTGGGGTCCATTATGCGAGTCCTACGGCAGAAGGATCAGAAGTGCCTGATAGATTGGCCGGCGCTGGAGGAGGTTGGGCGGTTCCGGCCTGCAACTTGGGCGTCTGCTGTTGGTCCTGCAGATCCCGTTGCTGTTTCGCTTTGATCAATGCTGCAATCAGTTTATCGGTCTGGGTCGTGATGGCTGAAGTAGTAGGAGGCTGCGTATTGATCTGCGGCTGCGCACCCGTAAACCCGGAAGCCGGAGGGGGCATGAGAGTCGGAACCGGCTGCGCCCCACCGGGAAACTGCTGCTTGTACATCGCCAGCATCTGCTGCATGGCCTGGGGAGACATGCTCATGTGAAAACCTTCAGAAGATAGTGAAGCGTGCGTTCCCGGGTCTGCGCGACAATGGCCTTCTGGGTCGGCGATAACGTCTCGATGATACGGTCAAGTTCTGCCTGATGCTCACGGTCATGCTCTTCATGGTATTTGAGCGTGCGCAGCAGACTGGCCGGATACTGGGATTCCCATTGGGTCATCAGCGGATGCTCGCCCCGTTCGAGCACGTGCATGTAGCCCAGAAGCGCACAAGGTTCCACGTGGAACACCATGTAATAGATCGTTCCCACCATTTCCACGGCTTCCAGCGGGATTTTGGTGTTCTTTACCAGAATGCCGACCGAGGCCAGATCTTCGGCCAGCCAGCAATCATGGCCGCGTTCTTCCTCGAGGTGAGCGGCGAAATAACGCTTCAGCGTGCCTTCAGCCCGCTTCTCTGCCTCGATCAGCAGCGATTCACTGGCGATCATGCAGTGATAGAGGAATATCAGGTTAGGAATGAGCTCCATCAGTACATGCTCGCGGCAATCGCCAGCGCTCCCACACCCGCGCCGATATCGGCATTGGTCGAGGCCACATTGGAGTTATAGCCGGCCAGCTGGCCCTGATATTGATTCTGGAAGGCCTGCATGATGTCCGGAGCGGAGGTCGAGGCACCCGTGGTGGAATTCCCCGAGGCGCCCGTGCTGGTAGCTCCTGGAGAACCGGTGGCGAGCGACAGGAAGTTGGCGATCTGCCCTCCCTGGGCCTGGTTCACATCGCTGATCTGCTGACCTTGCGCCGAGAGACCCTGGCCGAAAGCCTGGTTCTCGGCCTGGCCATAGGCGCTCGAGCGGTTGGCCTCGAACGACTTCATAGCATTGTCGTAGGCCGGCGTTCCCGGAGTCGCACCGGAATTGCGCAGGGAGGCATCCATGCTTTCCTGCTGCTGACTCCAATAGGGATCCATGGTGGCGGTTTCCGCGCCATAGGCCGCTTTCATGGCCTCCCCGCCGAACTGCCCGTTCTGCTGCTCGCTCGGAAGCGCCCAGTTGCTGACCGCATTCGAGACATTGCCGCCCTGCGCACCGGCCAGCCCCTGTGCCTCACCGCTCAGACGCTGCGAGCCACTCAGAAGAGCCTGCTCCGGCGCGGAAAGCTGGGTGGTCGCCGTATATTCCGGAGCGCCCTGAGGACTAGTGCCGGTCTGGGCGTAGGAAGTCGATCCAGTCGGACCGACCTGATTCACCTGGTTCAGGCCCGCGTTATACGCAGCCGCCTGGGTCCCAAATTGATATTGGGCTTGGGCTGATTGATAAGGATCGGGCGCTGAGGGCGCGCTACCCTTCCCCACGATTCTTCTCCTTCAGATACCTGAGTAAGTGCTCCAACACTGTTGGATCATCTTTGATAGCACCCAGCACTCTATTGCAGCGGTCGCAGATCCAACCTCTGAATTGGCCGCTTTCATGATGGTGATCCCATACAATCTTGGAAGATTCTCCACAACATTCACATTTTTCAGGCTTTGGACGCCCGGCCAAAATTTCACGCTGTTTCAGATAATAGGATCGATGGTAAGCATGTACCCTATCCTTATTTCTTTCGTAGGATTGCTTGCAAATCTGCTTCCATTTCTCAGGGTTAGCCCTACGCCATGCGTACATAGAAGACTTCCCTTCCCCATTTACTCCTTCTTTATATTTTTGCCGTCGAAGCTCTCTCGCTTCTTCAGTCTTTGGCCTACCCATAACTATCTCATCCCGCCGCCCATCTGGGTCAACGCGGTCGCGAGTTGCTGGGGATTTGACCCCTGTTGAGGCATCCCGCCGGCCTGGGGGGGCGGCATACCGGGCGGGGGCGCGCCCTGGGGAAGCTGGCCCTGCGTCATGCCGGGACGCATCTGCGCCGCGCCCGGATTGGCATAGCGGGGCTGCATGTTGTTGATGGGTGCTGATCCCATCACAGGATAGGACGCTCCCGGAATCCCCTAGCGGTGCCTGCCGGTGGAGTGTACTGGGGCGGCCTCGCGCCGCCACCCATCGGTAGTCGAGTATTGTTTACGCCCATGATTACGCCCCACCTCAAGCCAACGGCATTCCTCGCGGAGCATGCCATAAATGATCAGGTCATCCCCATCCGGCAGGATGTCTCGCACCCGCCCTTCCAGCACAAACCCCAGATGTTCGTCGAAATGCTGCGCCTCGAGATTCTTGGCCGGTACTAGCCCCGTCACCCGGCGGCATCCCAGTTGTTCGAAGGGATATCGAAAACCCTCGCCGATGAAGGCCCGGCAGCACCAGCGCTTCCCGGGTAGGGCCGCGACATGCATATGGATATCGGTTTTGGTGTAATTCTGGTACACCACGCCCGCCAGCAACGCGCCGGTCTGGTCGGCCAATCCGATCGCTGTATAAGGCGTCGAGCCGAACTCGAAGATCGGCATGCGGGCCGCCACCCAGCGGGCCACGCGTTCATCCTGGTTGCCGATGATGCGTCTCATGAGTAATGGATATAGAGGACGGCATTACCGCCCGCAGTCGGTTGCACATTCGGCGGATTATTGTTGGCCCCTCCGGAACCACCGGCATTGCCGTTACCATTGGTTCCGGTCATCGCCGAACCCGGCGCGCCCCCTCCCGGCCCAGGAGGTGCGATTCCAGTACCGCCGGCATTGCCCGTCGTATTGGTGACATTCCCGCCGCTGGCCGTTCCGCCTGTTCCGCCCGTCCCGGGAGTGGAGAATCCGGATGCCTGAGCTCCGCCCGCTCCGCCGTTACATGTCTGGGTGGTAATGGTAAAAGTACCGCTGACCACGGATGCCGCAGAGGCGGTCGTACCGGGTGTGACCGTATTGTTGTTACCTCCAGCCCCCCCTGCGGGAAGGGTGAAACTGATGGTCTTGCCGGCCTGGCTCACCACACTGTCGCTGGATTTGGAATATCCCCCTGTTCCTCCGCCACCCCCACCCGCTCCGCCGGCCCCGTCTCCTCCTCCTCCCCCACCCCCTGCTCCGAACAGTTCTCTCACCTGTGTGGTCGCCCCGCCCGGAATCGTGTCGGTCCCTGAGGAGGTGTAGGTGCGCGTCACTGGAATAAAAGGACCACTTCCGCCTCCCGCCAGCATGTTGAGAATACCGGTCATCAGCTCAGACCTGAGCCCGCAATGTAGGCTTGTGTTCCGGAGGCCCAGAAAACAGTCGCCAATCCAGCTCCCGTCAATGTCCTGTTCCCGGTAGCCGATCCATTCCCGGTCCACTGCAGAGTCACTCCCCCTCCTTGCGCGATGGTCAGGGTATTGCCCGGGCCGATAAGAAGGGAAGTGACCGCTCCCGCAGCAAACACGCCGGCCGGAAGTGTCGCGGTAAGTCCACCGGCTGTGAAACCCACCGTTTTGCCGCGATCACTGGCCACGAGTGTATAATTCACGGTTTGCACATTGAACGGAGTATCTTTGTATCCCAGTTCAAACGGGTTGGTTCCGTCGTTACCGAATACGACACCATCCCCTCGGACTTTGAACCAGCTGATGGAGCCGCTCTGATTCAATGCAGACAGCGAATAATCCGAGGCGGTGGTTCCGGCTAAAGTAGCCAATCCAAAAGAATTACCCGTCGAGCTGCTCCCGACAATATTCTGGGCATTTGAGCCGGCGAATCCATTGACGACAAGTCCCACCCCCGCGGAGGGAGCATTGGTGACCACATTCCCGGCCCCTGAGATCTGCAGTCGATTGGCATTGTTAGTGGCCAGTGCCAACTGCTGCGCGGTCGTCAGATTGAGCGTGACCCCTGTGGCATCAGCAAGCGATATCTGGAAGATCGGATTGTTGGACCCCCCGGTGCGCGAAAGGGTCAGAATTGTTGCATCGACGGCCTTTGACAACGCCAGGGCCTGCGCCCAGGAGAGTGTGGTATTGGGCTTGTTCTGCCCATCAATCGTCAGACAGTTCTGAATGCCGGCGGCAAAATCATTGTCCTCCAGATCAAACTTCGTCGCCGAGATCGGAAGATTGTTGGTGGCATCCGAAGTCCAGCTCGGATAGGCCCGCGTATAATTTCCGGTACCGCTCCAGGGCATGTCAGCCTCCTACCTGAGCGCGCACGTGCTCACGCAGTTTACGGATCAGATCATCGCTGACGATGTGCGGCAGTTGACGCAGCCCCGCGATGATGAGGTTGAACTCTTCCGGCGTGACCGGGGGTAAGGAGGCGCTACGGGGCTCCAGTGGTAATACATCACCCATAAAACAGGCCTCCTGAGCGGAAAATATAATTGGTGCTCTGCCACTTTGCCGTGAGATTCGCCACGTTGATCCGCAGCTCCATGGATCCCGCATAGCCTGAAGCGGCAAGTCCGATCCATGGCTTGACGACCTGCTCGTTATCGCTCCAACCGGAGACGTTCCACATCGCCACGTTCCAGATCGCGGAATTTCCAGCCGACAATGGCACTACATTGGTCGCAGCAGTAGTGTCGAAATCCACCAGCATGTTGATGGAAAGGGTGAGGCTTCCCGTGACCTGGAAGAAGGGCTGACACTGACTCCAGATTTTCTGCATCTCGCGTTCGCCCATGTAGGAGAACGCGGGTTTCGCGGTCACGATGTAGGGATTGGCGTCATCCGCCGTCGTGGTATCACATTGCGCGACCGAATTCACCGTTCCATAGTAGATACTCTGCCCCGCCGTCTCGAAGCAGATCGCATTCCACGGGGAGTTGTAGCGGCCGAAGGTGCACCAGGCCCCGGAGATGGTGTTCTGCACATACTGGTAACTGGCGAGATTCGCCGAGGTGGGCACATTGAGAATGATCTTGGTACCCATCGGATACAACACAACCTGCCAGCCGAAAATACCCTGGTAGGAACTCGCATCCGTGTTGATATCCGCGCGAATTTTGTCCGTGATCGCAATCAGCGGCTGGGATCGGTCAGCAACCAATGCTTTGGAAAGGGGAGTGAGGCCATCCGCGCACAATATTGCCGCATCCGATCCCAGTTTGACGTTGCCCCGCCGTCCGAGTGCCAGGGGATTGCCGATCCGGAAGTGCCCCGCCTCATACCACGTGGCGACCTGGGCCGGATCGTAGCCCTGATACATGACCACCTCTCCCTGGGTGGAGATGAAGGCGAGATAATCGTTGATCCCGCCTGCGTTATCCACGCTGTTGGTCGCCATCATGGCCAGCGAACCTCCGAGATTGAAGTTCGGCCCCATCGGCAACAGAGTCAATTGACCGGCGAATACGTTCTGCGGCAGGTAATATACGTTCATCGAATTCGCCTGCACGAACCATAGACGCGACTTGTAACGGATTACCTGACTCAATGAGGTGAGCGGGGATGGACCTCCGGTGAGCGCATAGGGAAAAGGAGAGGACAGAATCCCCCCTGAGGTCCAGGCACTGAACCCTGAGGAATTGACATTCAACGTCACGGTCCAAGCCCCCGAGGAACCCCCGATGTTGGTCACCTTGGCATTGATGTTGTTGATCTGTGTCATGCCGGCGGCCCCGGTCACACCCACCGTCTCTCCGATGGCGAACGGGTTGCTACCTGCCACGCTGTTGACCGTCACCACGGCGGAGGCGGCAATGGAGATACCACTGATGGTCGCTGAAATCGGGGACGTGATGGGCCACCAGGTGGTGCCGTCGAAGATGAGCGGATTGTCCGCCCCGTTCACCAGCATCAGAATTTCAGCCGAACCGGTCCCGAATTGCAGCCAGTCGTATTGGGTATTGGTGATCTGCTGGACCGTGTTACTTCCGCTCCCGACGACCGCCGCCCCGACCGGCCCCCCGCCTGCATTGTCCACCCGGTAGATCGATCCCACGCCGGCATTGATCACGCCCGCATACAGTTGATTGGCCCCGGCCAGCGAGTTATAGGCTGCGACGGTCTGACAAGCTCCGGTGAAGGTGGCGAGCGTGACTTTCCCGCGCCGCAGCTCCACCCAGGAAGGCTGGGGAAACCAGTTGTCCAACACGATGGCGTCCGTCTCGGGCATGTTGGCCAAAGCATCGCGTGCATTCAGCCCCCCGATGGGCGCGGCCATGACATAGGCCTGCGCAGCCGGCTGCGCGGCCTGTTGTTTGCGAAGCAACCGCGTGACGGAGGTGCGCGGCATTAGCGTTCCAAGGCGGCTTTGCGGTAGTTCGCGCGTGAGGCTTCGCGATTGGCTTCCTTATCGACAATGCCTCGATTGAACATGCGGTAATAGGTTGAGCGCCCGATATCGAGCGCCCTGCAGATCTCCTCAATACTGGTCCCTACTTGCCTCATTTCACGAACCTTGGCTTCCATTTCCGGGGTTTGCACGAAGTTGTAGCGGTGGGACCACCGGGAAGTTCGATCCACCGCATCCCGGTCGGCCATGTTTGAAGCTTGGTCGCCGGGATATAGATGGTCGGGATTGACGCATCGCTCATTGCTGCATTCCCGTTTGTGGCAGAGCATTTTTCCTTCGGGGATTGGGCCACGAAACAGTTCCCATGACACTCGTGCGGCGATCTGAGGGCGGCCATCCTTCCAAAAATGCGGGCGGCAGCGCGAATCGCCAGAGCCTTTGTTCGCATAAGTGCCATTCCAATCCCAACAGCCATTCTCAAGTTTCTGCACCTTCGACATGAATCGATCGCGGACTGAAGGCCAAATTCTGGCAGCCATGAAAGACTCCTGATTTCTTAGGAACCATCATGATACCATACCCCAGCGCATTGAAACCCCTATGAAATCACTACGATCCGAAACCAGAATCAGGCACGTTCTGGCTGTTCAACAGTCTGATGCCACTGGCGCGCGCATTGAGTGGCAGGTTGCGCGCCATTGTCTGCCGTCCTGCGATGCGGTCGAGTTTGTCGGAAAACTCAACATGCTCATCCGCATAGGCCATACCGATGGCCTTCAACACGCGCCATTTGAGCGACAGCGTCACGAGATCCTCATCGATCAGACAGACATCACTGTCGTTCTGGAAGCTGGTCTGTACCGCAACCGTGGGCGCGCTGCCCAAGGCGATGAAGTTCTTCGACATATACTCCATAACGATCAGGTCGCTGATCGGGCTCGCCTGTCCGGTGGGTACATAGGGGGCCGGATTGATGTAGATCTGATTGTTCATGAGCCGGTAACGTAGTCGAGGACCGACCGGGGAGATGCCGGACTTCAACACCTGCCATTCCTGCGCATCCACCGGACCCAGCAGTTGCCAGCGGAAGTTTCGGTCCCAGCCCGTCTGGGGGATGAAGTGGTCCAGATCCGTAGGTTGCGCGTAGGCTTCCTGGCCGAAGGCAAGACTCGAATCGATGCCGGTCCCGTTCGCCTGGGTGACGTTGGAATTCTGGCTCATTGTGACAGTACCGGCACCGGCGTTCACCGCCGTCACCATCATGTCATTCACTGCGAATTTGGAAGCGATCTGCCATCCGACTTGCACACCAGCGAGATTGGTCCCGGTGATGTTGGTGATTACATTGGAGTTGTAGGTAAAGGTCCCGGTGAACGGCCCGATACCGAGCAGGTTGAAGAGGAACTGTTGCCGCAGAGCAGGCCAGTAATCGGCCGCCAAGGGCTCACTGCGCAGTTCGCTGGCAGCCCGGTTGGCGAGGTAATAGCCCTTGATGACATTGGCATCGGAATTGCCGATGACACCAGCCGGCGGCGGTAAGCCGATCTCACCAAATGCCTGCTGGAGGATGGTGAGCAACGACATTTCAGGTCTCCGCGGTTTCCGCCTGTGCGGTGATGGCCTGGGTACGCTTGCTGGTCTTCACGCTTGCCGACTTCAGCTTCTGCGGCTGAGGGGTGAAGTTGGTATTCGCGGTCGAATGGCTCGTTTGCATGCCCTGCGCGAACTGGGCTTGCATCTGGGCGATCGTGGACTGAAGTTGCTTGATCTGCTCCTCCTGCAAGTTCGACCTCTCCTCAGCCCGCGCAGCTTTGGCCTGTTCGCTCGCTACGATCTTATTGCGCTGGCGCTCATCCAGAGCCGCTTTGGCCAGATCCCGGTATTTGCGGCCGCCCATGATGGAGGAGGCATTGTTGTCCGAAAGAGCAGCGAGCGCTTCAACCGTGGGAATGTTGAGCATCTTGAGCGACTCAGCGTAGGAGCGCGTCACCACACCCCATTCCTCGATCGGCCAGCCGTCATCGGCCTTTTCGCCTTTGCGCATGAACCGGCCCCATGCCGCGGGATACTTCGCAGCATCCGAAGGGTCACCGTTCGCGCACTGCTCGAGCACGCTCCACGTGGTGTGATACTCGCCCGAGTCCGGATCGATCGCGGTGTCGTAATCGATGCCGGCGGCGAGCGTATCCCACATGGTCTTGGAGTTGCCCGGTGCCACGATCCGTACCCAGATCCGATCCTGAAAGATGGGGAATCCCATGGACTGAGTCAGATACTCCATGGCGTAGGGCTTGATGTAGAACTCCACGATGAGCTCACCATCCAGGCCCGCACCGCCTTCGCCCGGCTTGCCATAAAAGACCCGGCTGGCATCGCTTTTCGGGGACTCCAGCATGCGGGGCGGGGCGAATGAAGTGGCTTCGTTCATGACAGATCCTTGATGGCTTTGCGCCAGCAGTAATTGGCTCCGACCTCGACCGGTCCCAGTACTTCTTCCACCGCGCGCTTCACGCCCCAGGTGGGATAGCCGGGATTCTCATAGTCGTGGCCGGAAATGAATCCGGTATGTTTGACCTTCGGTAACCAGGCAAGCACATCGGCCCGACAGGCCTCGTAGGTGTGATTCGCATCGATGAAGACGAAGTCGAGACTGCCGTCCGGCACTTCCCGAGCGGCTTCGACCGAATCCTTCACTAGAATCCGCGCACGTTCCCCGGCAAAGGCCGTGGCGGCCCGGGTGGCCCCCAGGTAATAGTCCTGCTGGGTCTGGCTGAGGTTGGCATGGAAGTCATCCCCACCATCGCCCTGTTTCCAGGAATCCACCATGTAGAGCGTTAGATCCGGTTTCTGAAGCAGCCGGCAGGAGAGCTCACCGGCGAATACACCGATCTCGGCACCTACCGGCGCTTCCATACCCTCAAGCCAGGTCGAGAGCTGAATCCAGCGTTCGTCTACATCCCGCGGCTTCATGAGGCTGGCAAGATAGGGAATCAGCCCTTCCCCATAAACGCGCAACACGCATCCGCAGGAAACTAGGACAGGCGCCATTTCCTTAAACTCTTCGGCCTGCGTAATCATCCAGGGGGCGCAGCGGAATTTCTCGCCCGCCATGCTCACTTCGAGGACTCTTTCCCCCTCGTTGAGTCGTTGAGGGTAAGCGTGATGGGTATCCGCATAACAGGAGTCGAAGCCGAACAGGCGTAAGTGTCGATGGCCCAATAAGTAGGCGAGCGACAGCGCTTTCATGCCCACCGTGGTCCCGCCGCCGAGACTTATCGCCTGGGGATGCTCACGCTCGATCAGGCTCTGGTAGCACGTCATGGCGGCATGCCAGCACACGAGGTCATTACCGGCGGCTTTCAGCACGGCCGGATGGCACTGGGAAGCGTAGTACTTGATGCAGTGGTCGGCGGGCACGAAGTCCAGATTTCCCCACCGTGCATCGAGCATCACGTGCGCATCGGCCTGGATGCCGTGCTCTTTTAGGTAGGCGTAGGCGTTGTTCAGCGCGTAGACCACGGCACCGGATAGTTGCATGCCGCGGATATAGAATAGATTCTCTTTGAGGCTCGGGCCACCGCCGACAATCACTGCGGTACGCGTATCGGTGCCGCCCTTGAGCCATTGGCAGGCCAGCTTCAGCGCCGATCGCACATGATCATGCAAGGTCGCATCGTCGGTATTGGCCTGCACGATGAATTCTGTGCCGGAGCCACCGCCGACCTTCCACACCTCGGGCACCCAGCCCTCAATCACCTCATGCGGGCGGGGGTGACCATGGAAGAAGACGACCGACGTGTTTTTCGGAATGCCATGGCGGCAATCCACCTTGTAGCTGCGCAGCCGGCCCGGATAGAGGTCCTGGAGGATAGCAGCCGTTTCCCATGCGGGATGTTCCGCCAAGATGGCCAACTCGATCACTTCCTGATCACCGCCGCTCAGCCGGCGGTCTCGCCAGTCATCCCAGATGAAATTGCACTTCCCTGCTTCCCAAGCCATTACCCCCGAACCAAGTCCACCTGGTCGGTAGACATCCCGCAGCATGGCGAAGTCCACCGAGCACATGGCCAATGCATCCAGCGGACCGGTAATCACCGTGTCGAGATCGAAATAAAGGACGCGATCACCTTCCGGGAAAGCATCCTTTGAGAAGAGATAGAGCTTGGCCCACCAGCCCCGGTCCGAGAGGTCTTTCGGCACCTCCCGGACCTTGATGCCTGGATCCAGGCCCGTCGCATCGTCAGTGAAGCAGACGAACTGCCCCGGAAAACCGGCCTGCAGGTTGCGCACCACGCCATCATAAAGCCGATTGACGTAATCCGCCCCATAGAGCGTGCCGACCTTGACGCATGCGACGTTGAGCACTTACGCCCCTTCCAGCTGACCGCGATTGGCGTAGTACACCAGAGCCAGACTCTGCGTACTGGTCGTGGTACCCGTTGCGGCCCGGGCGCCCAGGATCTGCGCACCGACCGAGCTCACTACCTTGAACCGGCCCGCCGTACCCGATACGTACGCCGCCACGCCAGGCGTGACCTGCACTGCGGTCTTCAGCGTCCAGGCCCGCCCCGAGAGCTGGTACCAAGCCACCGTCTGCTGGTTCGCCTGGGAGGCCAGTCCCGAGCCGTCATACAGTTTGGTGATCGGGTAGACCGTGCCCTGGGTGAGGGACTGCGCTGTCGCACCCACCGCCGCGCTGGAGACCGCCACGGCCACCGGGAAGCCGGTGTTCTTGGTGGTGGGTAGCGTGGTGATCAGGTATGTCGCATCCCAGATGACCAGGGTGCCCACAGGGAGCGCATTGGAGACCGGATTGCGCAGGGCGATGAATTCCGCCCAGCCCAGCGTCGGTTCCCAGGCCGAAATGATCTGGCCCGGCGAAACGGTGAAGATCGGCGCCGGCAGTACCGGACTCGTGACGGTTCCCGCCGTGGTCGCGGCCGACTCAGGTTTCTGGAAGACCGTATTGAATCCGGCATACGGACCGGGCATATCCGCCCAGACGTTGCCGATATCGTAGTCGCCCAGCTGGTTGTTCTGCGCAACCCAGTTGTAGGCAACACCATTGGTGACCGTCGTCGGAAACCCCGGCGGCACATAGGTCTGTGCGGCAAAGGGCGAGACGGGAGTGGCTTTTACCGTGACAATTCCCATGATTACGCTCCCAGCAAGCCCTGAAGGAACCGGTTGCTCGTGGTCATGTTGCCGGCAAACCCGACGAGCTTGACCATCGCATCCTGGTTGACCGCGAAACGCTCATCCCCGAGCGGGGCGAAGTTCCGATCCTGGTGCGGGCGGAAGAACAGGTACTTACTGTTCAGGAAGAACATGGTGTTCGTGGGCGCACCGCCCCCGAACCCGCCATCCAGCACCACGTCGGCGTTCATGTACTTGAGCGTCTGGAATCCCAGCTCCGCCAGGTCCTCATCACCCACGCGCTGCAGGGCCTGCATGGACTCGAGGTAGTACCGGTAGAAGTTGTTATCCGCGACGATCAGATCCGGCGCATCCGCACCACGGACCAACTGCAGGTACACCCGGTTCATGTAGGTCTGGATCGTGGCCGTGCTGACTGCCGCGCCTCCAGTCGTGACCCCGGAGAAGAATACGTTGCGCCAGAAGGCCCAGACCGAAGGATCGATACCCCCTACGATACCGGAAGACGGTGTCGCGCTGATGAGCAGCTGCAATCCGCCGATCTGGCGGCCCCCATCCGCAGTGCCGTTGGAGTAGATGTCCAGGGCCACGTTGTTGGTGAGGGTCTGCTCGGCGTTCTCGATACGCCCTTCCAGCAGATCGATGATGGCCTCTTCGCCCGAGTTCTGCAGCATCTCAAGACCGGAGATCGATACCGCCACAGCAGCCTGAGCATAGTTGTACTCGGCTCCTGTGAAGACATCGGACGGCGAGATGTTGAGGACCTCATACCCGGAATAGCGCTTGTAGGTACCGTTCTCCTGGTAGTTGAGTTCCTGAACGATCGTGCGACCTCCACTGACCGGTTTGACCCGGCCGCGCGCTCGGAGGCGATAGAGCAATGCGTTGTTCTTGGTAACGTTGTCGGCCAGCTTCCCTGTGCGGTTGCGCAGGGTGGTGGTCACGATTTCCGTTACCGTGGCTGATGGATTGATCAGAGCCATGGTAACTCCCGATAAGGTTTAAACCCGGCTGCTGGCTTCTGCCATGGCAGCCCGTATTTCATCACGAAGCGTCAGATCCTTGCCGTTCGGCACCGGAGCGTTGCCCGGGCCAGTTCGCAAAGAACCTGCTTTGCGACGGGCAGCTTCTGCCCTGCGTCGCTTGTCCTCTTCCACCTTTCGGGCTTGCGTTTCCGCCTGCGCGATCAGCTTGGAGGTTTCGGGATGAGCCCTGACGGCGAGTTGATAGGCTTCTTCCAACGTAGATGCGTTCCCTGCGCCAAGGAGGGCAGCCATGAGGCTGTTCACATGGTCGAAGTAGGGATAGGCCGGCTGGCCGTTCGCATCCATCTTGGAGCGGAATGTCTCAATCTCACTGTTGACTGCTGTCATCTCCGCACGTTCACGCTCCTGGGCCTGTCGTCTCTGCTCAGCCTGAAACGCTTCGTTGACCTGCCGTTGCACGAGCTGGTCAATGGGAATGTTGGGCTGCTGAGGCTGACCCTGAGCGGGAGCGCCGGCCTGTTGGCCGATCAAACTGCGTAGATCCACGCCATTGGCGTTGGCGATCTGTCGAATGGTGTTGGCCCGGACATTCATGTCGGGGCTGTTCAACTGGCTGATGATCCCTAGGGATTCACGCCAGAGATCGACAGGGGACAAACCGCGCGCCTGAATGAGCGGCGCATGCTGGTTCGACACCTGCATGAAATTGTTGCCGATGAGCCGCACTTCGTCCTGCGCACTGATGGCGCGGGCGACATCGCGTTCACGGCGATCGACGATATGCTGGACTTCGGGAGGGACCTTGGCCCACAGGGCTTTCTCTTCAGGCTTCCAGGTGGCTGGAGCGGGAAGGGCTACAGGCGCTATTGCGCCAGTATTTCCCGGGGAGGCTGATGCGTCTGTTCGAACGCCTTCTGGAACCGGCGCAGTCGTTCCAGCTATTCCGGTGTCAGCTCGTGCGGCGAACTTTCCATCTGGACCCCGGGATCGGGTTCCATCGGTTCCACCGGCGGCATCGGTTCGCTCGCCCCGGTCTGATAACACTCGCTCGTGCCCAGATACATTTTCATTCTCCTGCCGTGACTGAACCTCCTCGAGGGAGGATTGCAACTGCTCCCGCAAGGTCGGTTCGGGTTTGGTGTCATCTGCAACGACTTCTTCTTCAACGGCGCTCAATGAGACCCCCGCGTTTCATATCCGGCATCGTATGCTGAGCAATAGCGGCTTTCAATGATTCCCGCACATCCTTGCGCGTCGTGGTCTTACGGAATTGCTTCGTATCCTTGACCGGCGCGTCGCCCAGCTCGATCAGCCGGTTCCGCTTGAGGAACTGCTTGTGCTGCACGCGGCTGGTGATCGGTTTGCCCGCCATGTCACCGGCCCTGGCGATGTAGGGCTTGATGTCTCCGAAGCCCACGCAGGGGGATATGACCCGCGTCACCGGATGAGGGTGCTCGGGAGGCACTTTATAGTCCGCCATGGAGCGCCAGACCTCGATCGGGCCGCACTGTTCACAGTGGTATTCGTAGGTTGGCACTACTTGCTCGCATGCCCGTTGGGCTTGGCCTTGGCCATTTTACCCTCATGCTCGCGCTGTTTGTCGCCTTCCTGTGACTGATGCTGCAAGTCCTGCTCATGCGTGGCGGCCTGGTGGTCGAGGTCCATCCGTCCTTTGGTCAGCTGCACATGCGCATCCATCTGCGCGATGTAGATCTTCGCTTGGGTCTCGTACTGCACGCGCTGCGCATCGAACTGATTCTTCATTTCCTGGATCTGCATGTCACTCGCAGCCTTCAATTGGGCCTTATGCGCCTCCAGATTGGCCTGCATCTGCAAGTCATGGTCGGCGCGCGTCTGCTCCATCTGGTTCTCGATGGCTTCCTGCTGCGCTTCCGCCTGCTGTTTGGCCTGTGCAATCTGAGCATCCAGCTTGGCCTGCTGGGCGGCGATAGTGAGTTTGACCTGGCCCTCCGCCATGGCCTTCTGGACCTCGGGCGGCGGACCTTTGGGCTGGCTCGCGGCCTTCTGCAGCGCATCCATGGCGTCTTCGAAAGCCTGCTCGATCGGCCGCGCGCTCTTGAAGCTGCGGATCGCGAACATCATCAGTTCGCCAAGCATCGGAATGATCTCGGGCGCCGTGCTGCCGGCCATGACGGCCTTGTCGAGGAACCCCCCCACCGCGGTGACGAGCTCAACCCGAGAGTTCTTCTCGGCATCATCGTCCATCCGCACGGTGGAATCGGTCTCGATGTCGAGCCGGAACTCACGGTGAACAGGGTTCTGGAGCAGGTTTTCCACCTCTTCCCAGGTTGGCAGCTCGAGCAGTGCCAGTTTGTCCGGGCTGGGCGGGGCCTGGCCGGCGGCGGGAGCGCCCGGGGTGGGGGCAGCTCCCGGGTGCATCATCCCCGGGGCAGCTTGCCCCTGAGGTGACTGAGCCCCCCCGCCAGCCATTGCCATTTGAGGAGGTGCAGCCCCCGGAGGATTTCCTCCTTGCGGTGAGGACGGGGCGGCCTGTTGAGCCTGAGCAGCGGCCTGTTGCTGGAGGGCAAGCTGCTGCTGGAGCTGCTGCTTTTCAGCGTTGGTGAGGAGCTTGACACCACTGATCTGTTTGAGGGTTTCGATGTCATAACCGGCGACGATCTCCCCCACGATGCGGATCACATCGCGGGCAAAGCGTTGAACCTCGAACTGCGCATCCTGAATCCGCAGGATGTGAAATGAGCCCTTCATCTCCTGAGCGGTCGCGGTCTCGGTCGGATCACTCATGCCACGCACGATGTCGGGGATGCCGGTCAGCTGATACACATCCTCGATCAACTCCTTGCGCTGTTCCCGCAGGAAACCGAGCGTCTCGGCGATCTCCTTCATGGGCAGGAGTTCGAACGAGCCGGCCAAACCGCCTTTGTCCTTCGCCGCCGCCCACCCCGATATCGGGACTAACTGGTTCTCCACCCCTTCAGATAGAAGTCGATCAAGCCCCTCGGCACTCGTGTCGCGCACACCCGCAACCTTGAGCGCCTTCGTAATCTGCACAATACGCGTGGAAAGTTCGTCGATCTCATTCGCCTGATCTTGGTAGAACGTGTAGTTCGGCGTCGGCAACAGCTCATCACTGAGCGTGTTGGCCATGAGAGGACGTGGGGCGGGAAAGAAGCGATGCAAGCCCAGATCATCATCACGCTCATCCAACAGCTTGTGAAAGTTCTTCACCAGCCAATAGCGGCAGCGTTTGTGCTTGTCATGGATCTCATAAACCACCGCTTTCTTGCGGGTGATCTTGATCTGCGTGTCAGTAAGGTTCTTCGGTGACCAGTCGAGCGGGATCTGGAGGATTTCCTCCTCAGTCAGATTGGTGAATCGTTCTCGCAACTCGTCCCGGTCCATGTACGCGCGCTTCCAGAGCAACCGGACTTCCTGCCAGGTGCGCGCCCAGCTCCATCCACAATCCTCCCAGGAGACGTAATCGACAATCGTCTCCTCATACTTCAGCTGCTCTTCTTCGACTTCATCTTCTTCGTCAGACGTGATGTCGGAGCCTTCGGACTTGGTTTCGGCGTTCTGCTTGCCCTCTTGCGCGCCTTCTTCCTTGGCCGCGTCGAGTTCGGGTTTGTGGAAATGCGGCTCATACCGACACCACACCATGGCGAGTCCAGGCAGTTCGTAGTCCTGGATCGCAAGGCGCATCACATAGAAGAAGTCATTGACGTTGTCTAACGTGAATTCGATTGATCTCTCGAGGATCTCCGCTGCAGTACGACCGATAGGATCTCGATCTTTGTATCGTCGCTCGACGATGGGCTTCGGGTTTCGGGCGTAGAGAGCAGGTAGTCGAGTCTGGACATTGGCCCATAGGATGTTATAGCGAGTAATCGCATCTTCCCTCGGGCTTCTAACGTCGCGGTACTTCTTGAGGATCTTTCGCCCGCGTCTGAGGAATTTGTCGAACAATCGTTCATGGGTATCAATCTCGTCTTTGAGCCAGCCCACGATGGGCATGAGCTGCAGGCCAGGATGGGGGTTGACAGTGCCGCCCTGCTCCTCGCGCTTCTTGCGCTTGGCGGGCGAGCCATCGGGCATCAGAATACGGGCCATGTCGGGTTACAACCGGACCCAGCTGGAGAGACGTGCAATCCAGACAATATGCTCGCGTACTCCTGCGGCCAGAGCAAACGGGGAAGGGATATTACGCAATATCTGTCCCGGTGCGGGGACGGGTGTCACCGTGGTTACCGCCTTGGTGGAGTAGATATAGACCTCATCCCCGTCCGCAGGTGTCAGAGGCAGGGGTAAAATGAGCGTCGTCAGTGTGATCAGCGGCTCCAGGACTACATACAACACTGACCGGGCTGGCGGAGGCTGCGGAGGATTAGGGAGCGTTACTGTTGCCCCGGTGGCAGGAGAGTTCAGAAAGAGGGTGTCTTGCGCAATCCCTGGAGCGGCCGGCGCGGTGAAGACCCCACCGATGTAAGTTCCCCCGATCTGAGCGGAAGCATTGCCTGCGGCGGCCACCAGCGTGTTGGGAGCGACTGACAGCGCCGTGACGCCGTCCCAGAGAATCATGTTGAGAACATTCCCTGTGGGGCTGACAACAGCATAGATCTGAGTAGCCATCAGAACCTCGTGATCACTACAGCGAATCCGTTGCCGCCGTTGCCGCCTGCACCGCTCAAAGCCCCGATGCCTGCGCCTCCCCCTCCTCCGCCTCCACCACGTACGCCATTGCCGCCGTTTCCCCCGGCTCCTGTAGCGTTACCCCCACCACCACTTCCTCCGGGGCCTCCCACCCAGCCTGCCGGGGCACTCCCGGTAGATCCGTTGGCTCCCGTGGCGACGCCGCCGGTAAGACCTGCAGGGGTACCGGAATTCAACCCGGTGTTTCCGCCGGAGAAGGCTGTGGTGAGACTCACCCCGCCGCCCGCCGCACCACCGATCGCGCCACTTCCGACAGTGACAGACAACCCCCCCGCGGCGCCTAAAAACCCGACTGCGCCTATCCCGCCTCCAAACACGCCGGTAGCGGCGCCTGTCCCGCTGGTACTTCCGCTGGCGTTGCCCCCTGCGGCGCTAAAGCCGCCACCACCCCCACCTCCTGATGCAGCAGTGACCTGGCCACCTGCGCCCGCCCCGCCGGGATAGGCAATTAATTTGTACGGACTGCCGAACGTAGTAATGCCACCGACTGCGCCGTTGTTGCCCGGCCCTGTCACGGTAACCGCAGCGCCCCCTGCGCCACCTGCGCCGATGACGACCGGCTCAGTAGCGCCCAATGTCGCCGGGTCAAATGTTGCCTCCTCAAACGCGGTCGCCCCGCCGCCGCCGCCGCCGGAAAGCGAGGCGACTCCCAATGTCGCCTCAAGCGCCCCCGATCCTCCGCCGGCGCCGCTCGAAAACAGAATGACCTTAACCACGGTAGGCGTTGCGACAACGGGCTTGGTCCACGTCCCGGATGCGTTGAAGACTTGGATATCGATCGGAGTGATGGGCCCTGCAGCCCCTGTACTGCCAGTGGATCCCGTGGACCCGGTCGCACCGGTGCTTCCGGTCGAGCCCGTTGCTCCGACGCCGCCGGTCGCGGGAGAGGTTTCCATCAGCCGAACGCCAGAACGTTGACGATGGCCCCGGCCACTTGGGAAATAACCTTCAGATTCTGCTGGCCCTGACCGGTATAGCGCAACTCAGCCCCCACAGCCAGCGGATAGCCCACCGTAGCGGTAGGCGCCACGCCATCATCCCGCCAGCGGATGGCCTGGGTCTGCGGCTGGATGAGCAGCAACCAGGTGCCGATCGGAATACCGGCAGTCGCAGCCGATCCGAAAGTCAGTGAACTGATGGCCACGCCGGCATCCACCGCACCGGACTGGGCATAACCCAGAGGAACCTCGTCTTTAAACCCCTGCTGCATGGATTGACCTCATGGCGCCCACTGGCCGCCAAACTTGGGTTCTTCATTCTTGGACCGGGCTTCCAGTTCAGCCTGAGCCTCAGGGGACAGGTTAGTCTTCCAGTGGAAAAGACTCCACTCCGGACCGCGCTTCTTGGCGAGCGCCTTGGCGCGGGTCAGGCTGAAGACCGATTGCGCACCATCGCGCGTAAAGGTCAGCCGGCCGTCCTCGTCATGGCGACCGACCTGCCATTCGACGCGCTCGGTCATATATCGCCCGCAACAGCTTTCCGCTTCTTGTAAGTGAATTTAGCGCGATCCGGGTGTGGCTTATCAATATAAGGGCGGGGCGCAGATCGAGCTACATAAGCGCCTCCGTGTCTTTCGAATGAAAGCACTAAAGCGCGTGCGCCATTCGCCACTATCCTGAGAATTTCCCCAATTTGACGGTAAGTCAATCCTTCTTGCCTTCTCCTCCAAGCGTAAGCTTCTCGCACGAAACCACTCCCCGGAACGCCCCGTTTACCAGGAGGAGGAATATCGCCTGCGGACTTAGCTTGGTCATTGCAATCTCCTGCGCCTGCAGCGTAGGGCCCACGAGTGTGGACCGAAGTCTGCGGCGGTAATTCACAGAATTCGTGCGCACCCTCATGGCCTTTGACCAAGTGACAGCGAGCGGATAGACCGTATTCGAGACACCACGCAACTTCATTGCTCGCGGAGTCGCTGTCCGATGTAATTTCGTTGCTCATAACCGCTCCATTTTGGAACGTTGTTGCTCTTTCGGAAAGAATACGTCGTCCGCCGTCAGTTCATGCAGGAACTTAGGCTTCGGTTTGTCCTCAGCGGCCTTCACCGGCTGCCAGACCTGACCGATGATCTCGAAGGCGTCACTCGGATGGCTGGACCAGTCATGATAAGGCTCGTCCGCCAGCATCTTCTTCTTATCGTCCCAGGCATAGTGATAGCTGGATAGGCCATCACGGCCCTTCTCGGTCATCTTCTCGTCAAACCAGCACGATTCGAGGGTTTTGCGAGCGCCATTGATCTGATCGGCTTGGTTCGTGGCCGGGATGACGTTCATCGAGTAGCCAAAGTCATTCATCTGATCACCGAACGAGCGCCCTCCGGCGGCGAGCGTCTTGGCAGCGGTGTCATGGGGTCCATGGTGCTGGCCATAGCGATATCGTTGGCGGTGCTCGGCGCCGATGACCGGATTACCTCGCCAGAGGCGTCCATTACGCAATTCCAGTTCTTGGCCAGCGAGAGCACTCGCATAGAACCGTGCATCTTTGCCCGTATTCTGAACGTAATCGATCAAATGGACCTCAGCCCGGGCGATCTGGAAGAACCAGATGGCGGTCGCATCCCCGTAGCCGAGGTCCCAGGCCGTGTGGACTTCGAGTGTGGGATCGTGGGGAACAGCGGTAATCCGGCCTGCCTCAGTGAGCTTGCGCATCTGGCGGGCGTAGATCGCGCCCATGATGGCCGCTTCGAACGAACACATATACTCCTGCTCGAAGAGGTTCTGGCCCATTTCCTCGCCGTATTCGCTGATCAGCTCGAGACGCTCTTCCTCGAGCTCAGCCTGTGTGAAGACTCCGGTCTGATCTGCGCTCAGGACCTGGTGGAACCAGCCTTTGGCGGCTTTGGCGGCCTGCAGAAGCTTCCAGCCGTGATTCTTACCTCGAGGCGTGGTGATGAAGATGGCCCAGCCGCCGTTCTCTCGAAGAATGGGGCGCATGTATGCCCAGGCGTGAGGATCAGCCAGAGCCCATTCGGAAAACACAATGCCGACAGGGGGTGAACCGACCAGGGCGTTGAAGTTGTCACTGCCGACTACCTGCCAGAACGAGCCGCACTTGAGCTCTATCTTCATCTCGTTGTTCAGCGTGCGCTTGCGTAGCGGGAGCGGGAAGGCTTCATCGATACGACGGATACCGGTGTGGGGGTTGATGGCGTCCCAGATGGCCTTTCGCGCCTGCTCGGCCTGAGGAAGCATATGCCAGTAGTTGCCGCGGCGCTTGTGGGCGGCTTTACAGGCCCAGTGCATGGCGACATCGTCTTTACCCGCCCGCCGGTGCCAGATGGCGGTGGCTCTCAGTCCACCGGCTTCAAGATAGCGCCAGAGGTCGTCCTGATGGGGTTCCGTGTACCAGCCACCGAGGCCATCAATCTCGGTCGGTGAGCTGGGGCTTGCGGTGGTAGCCATTCATCTCGACGGGCCGGTCGGTGGGGTCCCGGAAAACACAGGTGAGATTGCCGTTGATGTTCAGGTCTTGAGGCAACACGGCCTTCGCGATCGTGCGCTCGATGAGAAACTTGGCGCAGTCAATCTCCGATTGCGTCATGGAGATTACTTCATTGAGGTCATTCGGATTTTTGAGCTGACGTAGCGCGTTCTTTTGTAGTCTCGTGACGAGATTGCTGACCTGAATGCGCTTCAGGACGAGTTCGCTGTGGTTGCGGTTCAGTCGAGCAGCCATTAAGCGCCAGCATCCACCGTCCAGACCGAGGTTGTGGCGGTGAAGCTCACCAAGTAATAGTTGTTCACCTTGTTATTGGTCAGCGTACTGGCGGTATTGGCGCCGGCGTTACTGATGTTCCCGCCCGTGGGAGGGTAAACGCTGACATTCTGACCCGAATTGGCATTGACGGTTACCCAGATATCCCCGGGAGCACCTCCGTACTTATTGGGATCCGGGAGTGTCACGCCTTTATTCGTCCCATCTGCGGTGGTGATGAGCACCAGATCGCTGGGGAGAAGAGATCCGGCCGCGTTCTGCGAATTACCGGAAGTCAGTGCAGTGAGATTCATGGCGACAGCAGTACCCTGAACCGCATTCATCATGCCGATCGGGACGCCACCTTGGGGGATACCGCGTAATGTCATGGTGTCCTCAATACATGCTGGATTTGCGACGGCCTTCGTAGGAGGTCTTCGCCCTACCGGCCAGTTTCTCCATGCGACCTGCATGCCCGATCGTGGCTTGGAAACCTGAGCTGCGCTCATTGCGCTTCACATCGAGGCCCGCGCGTCTCACGGTGCCCCCGAGAATACCCTTGGAGGTCGGCGGAGGCTTCTGACCAGGCATGGGTCCGCCTCTGGATTTCGTATGAACATGATGACCCCCCGTATTGCTGTTGCCATGCAGAGAGCCGGCGCTGTCGGTGGAGGCAGATTTGTAGTTCTTCACCGTGGTGCCCGTCGCGTTACCGGACTTTCCCATGGATTTCGCCCCGGAGCTGCCCCGCTTTCCGACCGGCCCTTCACGGTGAGGACCGAAGCCCTTGCCACCCCGGGCGTGATCCATGCTCTCGGTCTGATGCGCGTTGATGTAGCCCGGCATGCCGTTCATGGTGTTGCCGGAACGGGGACCATCCACCGAGTGAGTCTTGGGCTCCGATGCCACACGGCGCATGGGCGTGATGGTGCGCGTGCTCCTGATGGAATCGCCTTTGGTGAACTTCGCGCTCATCGTTTCTCCCCGAATGGCATGGACTTGACTGTATCAATCTTCCAGGAGTGGCGTATAGGGCTTCGGAATGGGATGGCCGGCATGGAGGGGTCTTGGAGAGGATACCGGTTCCCCAACGGGAGCCGGTTTCTCCCGGGGGCATCCCCGGGCAACCCATTGAGTCCATGATTCGCGGATCTGCTGGTCAGTAAATCCCTTGCGGACCGGGGGACCGGATCGGGACGGGTGTTCGGCGAGGGGAATCTTCATGAGTCGTTCATTGCGACCTGGGCAATCAGAAGATCGGAAGGGGGTACGGCTTCCTCTTTGGCCACCACGAACAGGAGTTCAATGGTTTCAGCCGAGCGCGCAATATCCTCCTGGAGGATTTCCGCATTTTCCCAAGGCTGTTTACCCGCTTTCCGGCGCTCATTCGCCCGGAAACTCACCATCATCAGGATCCAGTCGGCGACGCGGTTGGCCAGCTTTGGCGGGATAGGAGAATCCGGCAGGGCGCAGCGGCCCTGCATCATGCGCCGCAGCTTGTCCCGCTGGCCGTGCAGGACCTGGGGAAGCGGCGCGATCGGAACGACCTTCGCCTTCTCCATCTAGAGCGCCTTGCTCCAATCCACTTTCGCCAGCGCAGCCAGTTTCGTCTTGGTTTCCGCCGGCACCTGGGAAGCGAGCGCATTCACGACCAGCTCGAGGGCTGCCAGCCGGCCTTCCGTACTGCGCTGGGCAGGGAGCAGTCCTGTGGAATGCGCAGGAGTTCTGGTATTCAGGCTCTCGCCTGTCTTCACCTGGGCGCGCACGGCGGCGAGCGGATCGGACTTGGAGGCTGTCGCCGGAGAATGCTTGCCGGCCAGTTTCGCACGCACTGCGGCCAGAGGATCGGTTGTCATATCAGCTCCTTACGGTGATCGATCCGCCCACGGTGGCATGATAGGTCGCAGGCTGCGGCAGGCGCGCAAGGATAGCCTCGAGCACCTGGGTCTGCGCATCCAGAGCGTCAGCAATCAGCTGTAACGCCTTCAGGATGCGCTCTTCCTGGTCCCAGTCCATCAGCCCGTGACGGTAATGGTACCGCCGACCGTGGCCAGGAAAGTACCCGTGACGCCGCCGGAGCCGCTCTCAGTGACCACCACCGGCGTGCCGATTGTGGCGCCCGTGCTGTCGAGGTCGGTAAAGGTCACGGTGGCTTCCTTGGTGCCGTCCGTGCCCGTGAGGACTGCAGTCCAGGGGGGCGTCTCGGAGCCGTTCAGCGTGCCGGCGGGCAGCGTGGCACCGGAGTTGTCGGTCACCACATAGGCGGTGGCCGCAAAGGTCTGGCCGGGAGCCAGTGTGGTGGGCGTGGCGGACTTCGTGGCGACGATCGTAATCTGGCTCATGGGAGACTCCGGTTATCCGCACTGCGCGAGCAATGCGGGGATGTTCTTGAAAGGGGCGGAAAGGGTAACAGAGGCGCGTGGCACAACGTAGTACGGCACCCCACTTAGCCACACGACATGCGCATTATCACAAGGGGTTGTTAGTGGGACTGTACCCACAATGAGCACGCCATAGGTGTCCGCTCCCGGCACCAGCATGTAGGCGATCGTGCTCGTGGTCACAAGCGTCACTGCGGTCCCGCTGGGTGGCGCCGGCACAGGTCCGATGAGCGTGATGCAGACCGGATTTGTGGGCGTGCTGGGACCGTTGGCCGAGTTCGCGGTGAGCTGACCGCACCAGGTCCCAGCGGGCGTGTTCGGCGTCTGCACGGAGGTCAGATTCGGAGCGATCGTACCCCACACCGTCAGGGGCTGGCCTTTGAGGCCTGTCGACAGCGTGTAGCCCGTGAGCGGGCAATTTGTAATCGGGGTCTTGTCGCTGCAGGTGGTCGGCGCAGTCCAGAACCATGTGGGTGCAAAAACCGTCTGGGCCTGCAGAGGCAATGCGAACAGAGCGAGCAGCGACCACAGGTGTTTCATACGGTCTCGATCATTATCCCAAAATTCTGGTGGATTAGATCACGTTTCAGCAGCCATTTTTCATCAGCATGGCCTTTTGCGTCTACCCAACGGATCCTGCCATCGGGTTCGACCAGAAGGAAATCGATCCGGATACGCCGCTTGTGCCCGGTCAACGGCATGCTCACCTGACGTATGACGGCCCGATGAACGCCCGCAATGCGCTCGAGCTCGAACTGCTTGAATTTCTCCAGCTCACGCAGGGAATCGAACTTCATCCCCTGCCAGGTGGTTTTCTCGTTGCCGAACTTGGGGGGCTTGGGCGGATCCAGCGGGTGGCGGATCTGCTGGTTCACCTTCGTGATGCGCTTGAGATCCTCGACCGTCCAGCGGGTCATTTCGGGTAATATCCCTGTGGCCGGTTCCAGAACCAGTGCGTTCCCAGAATCACCGCCTGAGCGACTGAAAACTCGATCACCTGCTTCCAGGTGGGTGCCATACCCCAGATGTTCTCAGGAAGCCAGTGAGCGATCACCATCCCCGAAGCAACACAGACCCAGAGCAGCGTGCGCGTCATGAGGATTTCTCCATATCGGCCTGACAGTGCGCTTTCGCACATTCCGCCGTACTGCATACGGGAGCCAATACGGCGCTTCCCTTGAAGGCGAGGTATTGCCAGCCCTTTCCCCCCGAAGTCCGCTCTGCGACCACGGTAAAGCGTCCTAGGGTGTCTTTGACGGTGTAATGGCCGGTCGTCGGGTCTTTGACCGGGGCGAGCCATATCAGGGCGGCAACGGCGGCCGAATCTGCCCCCGGCAACCTCGACTTGTCTACGCCGTGCTCTGCTACAGGTTGAGCTACGCCGCTGCCATTGAGAGGCGCAGAAGTCCCCAGGGGTTGGGATAGGGCTTCCCTCACGGAGGTCTCGCGATGCTCCGCTTCTGCATTGATCGATGGGGTTTTTCCTGCAGGGGGATAACCCAAAACCCCGCCAGCCTCTTGGCCTGCAGGCCCGCTGGCTATGACCTTTTTCGTGCGCTGCGCCAATAGCGCGTTCATCTGCGCTTCCGATTTCAAGCGGTTTGGCGTGGCGTAGTAACTCGGTACCCGGCTCACGCGCGCCTCACGAACAGCGAGGGAAGGAAGAATATCGCGGTCGCCACGCTCACGGCAAAGACGAATACCGCCAGCACCAGGAAGATAGCGAGCTGTTCATACCAAGGCCTCATTTCACGCTGCGATTCAGGATCTCCGTCAGCTTCTCCACCGCACCGCGCATCGCATCGTTCTGCAACGATTGCTGCCACCGTCTGACCCTGCCAGCTCCCGGTTTCGTATCCGGTAACTCCGCGATCCTGAACTCCGCCGTCGTCCAGCGATCCCCGCACACCCTGCACTTGTACCGCCGGCGCACGTAATCGCTCTCCTGACGGGAATCGGTGCACTGCGCCTGTTTTGAACACTTCGGGCATACCTTGATACTCACGGGTCTACATATTGCTGATGGGTACCATGACTGGTATTCTACGCCCCGTGGTCACTCCAATGAAAGCCCTCGTCGAATTAATTCTTGCGAACCCGTTTGCGTTTCAACGCGCTCAGATTCCCTGCGCCCTGTGGGGTCTGTGGGAGCAGTCTCTTGCGGACCGAAATACCGTGCCGCAAAGGCCAGCTCCGCATCTGAAGGCTGCCTGAGCCAGAAGGGCGCCTCGCATTTGCAGCCCAGCATGTGCTGACAGCCGGGCTGGGTTTTGCGAGGACGGCGATAAGCGTTGAGTTCCAAAGTCATGCGATTACCTGCGCTGCTCGCCTTAGAGCCCTGATTCCCGCCTGGCGGTCTCTCTCGCGCTTCAGCTTGGCCTGTCCAGCCGGCGTCATGATCCAGCGCCGGTAATGCTCCGGGCCATAGGCACGGTCGGCTTTCACGCATTCCAGGCAGCGGCAACCGCCGAGATACATCGACCTCGTGCCGTGCTTACGGAAGACCTTTTTCACGCTTGGGCCAGCAGTTCAATGAGCTTGTTCGCCATGCGGGTATAGCACTTGGAGCGAGCGGCGTAGGCGGCGGCGTAGGCGTAGGCGGCGGCGGCGTCGGCGGCGTCGGCGGCGTCG
>Ga0210402_10000553_pt1 | contig 41774 bp, 37 predicted proteins | sample IncBWC7MmetaG_FD_161055 | JGI IMG/M metagenome (GOLD analysis project Ga0210402, IMG submission 161055) | Forest soil microbial communities from Barre Woods Harvard Forest LTER site, Petersham, Massachusetts, United States - Inc-BW-C-7-M | ecosystem: Environmental > Terrestrial > Soil >...
CGATCGTCGAGGCCTTCGTCGGGACGGCCGGCGTGAAGATGAAGCTGAAGGACATTTCGCTGACCGGCCGCATCATCGCCAACTTCCCCGAGAAACTGACGCCCGCGCAAAAGATCAACGACGAGCTCGCCGAACTCGGCAAACTTGCGATGCGCCCTGAGGCCAACATCATCAAGCTGCCCAACATCTCTGCGTCGATCCCGCAGCTCAAAGCCGCGATCAAGGAGTTGCAGAGCAAGGGCTACGACGTGCCGAACTATCCGGACAGCGACGCGACGCCGGCGGACAAGGAAATTCGCGCCCGCTACGGCAAGGTGCTCGGCAGCGCCGTCAATCCGGTGCTGCGCGAGGGCAATTCCGACCGCCGCGCCGCCGGCGCCGTGAAGCAGTATGCGCGCAAACATCCGCACAAGATGGGCGCCTGGACCAAGGACTCGAAAACGCGCGTGGCGAACATGTCGGGCGGCGACTTCTACGGTTCGGAGGTCGCGACGACCATTGCGGCACCGACCAATGCCCGTATCGAGCTGGTCGGCAGCGACGGCGCGGCCACGGTGCTGAAGGCGAAGGTGCCGCTCAAGGCCGGCGAGATCATCGACGCGTCGGTGATGAACCGCAAGGCATTGCGCGCCTTCTTCGCCGCACAGGTCGACGCCGCGAAAAAGGACGGCATCCTGTTCTCGCTGCACGTCAAGACGACCATGATGAAGATCTCCGATCCCATCCTGTTCGGTCATTGCGTTTCCGTGTTCTTCGCCGACGTGTTCGAGAAGCATGGCGCCACGTTGACGCGCCTCGGCGTCGATCCCGACAACGGCGTGGCCGACATGCTGGCCCGGATCGAGACGTTGCCGGAGGCTGAAAAGGCGGCGATCAAGGCCGATATCCAGGCCACCTATGCGAAGCGGCCCGGCCTGGCCATGGTCAATTCCGACCGGGGAATCACCAATCTCCACGTGCCGAGCGACGTGATCATCGATGCGTCGGTGCCGGCGATGATCCGCGAGTCGGGGAAGATGTGGGGCGCTGACGGCAAGCTGCACGACGTGATCGCCGCGATCCCCGATCGTTGCTACTCGACGCTGTTCGAGGCCGTCATCGAGGACTGCAAGGCGCATGGCGCCTTCGATCCGAAGACGATGGGATCGGTGCCGAACGTCGGCTTGATGGCGCAGCAGGCCGAGGAGTATGGCTCGCACGACAAGACGTTCGAGGTCGCCACCGCTGGAACGGTGCGCGTGGTCACCGATGACGGCACGGTTCTGCTATCACAGCCGGTCGAGACCGGTGACATCTTCCGGATGTGCCAGGTCAAGGACGAGCCGATCCAGGACTGGGTCAAGCTCGGAGTGCGCCGCGCACGGCTGACCAACAGTCCGGCGGTGTTCTGGCTCGACGCCAAACGCGCGCACGACGCGCAGTTGATCGCCAAGGTCGAGAAATACCTCAAGAACGAGGACACATCGGGCCTGGACATCCGCATCCTGGCGCCGGTCGAGGCCATGAAGTTCTCGCTCGATCGCATTCGCAAGGGTCTCGACACCATCTCCGTCACAGGCAATGTGCTGCGCGACTACCTGACCGATCTCTTCCCGATCATGGAGCTCGGTACGTCAGCCAAGATGCTGTCGATCGTTCCGTTGCTGGCGGGCGGCGGGTTGTTCGAGACCGGGGCCGGCGGTTCGGCGCCCAAGCATGTCGAGCAGTTCCAGCACGAAGGGTATCTGCGCTGGGATTCGCTGGGCGAATTCCTGGCGCTTGGCGCTTCGCTGGAACATCTGGCGCAGACAACCGGGAATGAGGACGTGAAGGTCTTGGCCGAGACGCTCGATGAGGCCAACGGCAAGATCCTCGAGAACAACCGTTCGCCGGCACGCAAGGTCGGCGAACTGGATAATCGTGGCAGCCATTTCTACCTGGCACTGTATTGGGCGCAGGCGCTGGCCAGGCGGGACAACAGCACGGCCCTGTCGGCCCGCTTCAAACCGCTGGCGGAGACGCTGGCGGCCAACGCGGCAAAGATCGATGCCGAGCTGATCGCCGCGCAGGGTAAGCCGGTGGATACTGGCGGTTATTATCTGCCCGATCAGGCCAAGACATCGGCAGGGATGCGGCCGAGTGCGACGTTGAACGCGGCACTCGCTGCTTTTTGACGCGGCGTCAAGTGGAACCGCCCCGGGCAACCGGGGCGGCTTGCTGAAACCCCGCGTGCATCAAGAATTTTGAGGCTCGAAAGAAAGCAAGATGCCGAAGATCAAGGTGAAGAATCCGGTCGTCGAAATGGACGGCGACGAGATGACCCGGATCATCTGGAAGTTCATCAAGGACAAGCTGATCCTGCCGTACCTCGACATCGACCTGAAATACTACGACCTCGGCATCGAACATCGCGACAAGACCAGCGACCAGGTGACGGTCGACTCGGCCAAGGCGACGCAGCAGTACGGTGTCGCGGTCAAGTGCGCGACCATCACGCCCGACGAGCAGCGCGTGCAGGAGTTCAAGCTCAAGGAGATGTGGCGCTCGCCCAACGGCACCATCCGCAACATCATCGGCGGCACCATCTTCCGCGAGCCGATCGTCTGCAAGAACGTGCCGCGGCTGGTGCCCGGTTGGACCCACCCGATCGTGATCGGCCGTCACGCCTTCGGCGACCAGTATCGCGCCACCGATTTCGTGGTGCCGGGCAAGGGCAAGCTCACGATCAAGTTCGAGGGCGCCGACGGCAAGGTGATCGAGCACAACGTCTACGACTTCCCGGGCGGCGGCGTGGCGCTCGCCATGTACAACAACGACGATTCGATCATGGGTTTCGCGCGCAGCTCGTTCAACTACGGCCTGATGCGCGGCTGGCCGGTCTATCTCTCGACCAAGAATACCATCCTCAAGCGCTATGACGGCCGCTTCAAGGACCTCTTTCAGGAAGTGTTCGACAAGGAGTTCGCCGACAAGTTCAAGGCCAAGAACATCACCTACGAGCACCGCCTGATCGACGACATGGTCGCCTCGGCGCTGAAGTGGCACGGCGAATTCGTCTGGGCCTGCAAGAACTACGACGGCGACGTGCAGTCCGACACGGTGGCCCAGGGCTTCGGCTCGCTCGGCCTCATGACCTCGGTGCTGATGACGCCCGACGGCAAGACCGTCGAGGCCGAAGCCGCGCACGGCACGGTGACGCGCCACTACCGCGAGCACCAGAAGGGCCGCCCGACCTCGACCAACCCGATCGCCTCGATCTTCGCCTGGACGCAAGGGCTAAAATACCGTGGCACCTTCGACGGCACGCCCGACGTGGTAAAGTTCGCCGACGCGCTCGAGAAGGTCTGCGTCGAGACCGTGGAAAGCGGCAAGATGACCAAGGATCTCGCGATCCTCATCGACCCCCAGCAGCCCTTCCAGAACACCGAGGATTTCCTGGCGACCCTCGACACCAACCTCAAAGCCAAGATGGCCAAGTGGTAATAGGCGGCGCCGACGGCTGCCGCACCGGCTGGGTTGTCTGCCGGCGCGACGCCGACGGCGTTCTCGACATTCGACTCGTGAAGACTCTCGCAGAAGCCTGCGAGGGTCTTGCCATTTTGGCGGTCGACATGCCGATCGGTTTCGTCGACGTCCCCCGGCCGCCGCGCGCCTGCGAAGCCGAGGCGCGCCGGCATCTTCCGGGGAAAGCGAGCTCGGTCTTCCCGACGCCCTGCCGCCCTGCCCTCGCTTGCACGACGCATGCAGAAGCCAACGCCGTCAGCAAGCGACTGGGTGTCGGCATCAACCAGCAGACGTTCCACCTGTTTCCGAAAATGCGCGAGGTCGACGCGCTGCTGCGCGCGCGGCCGAAGCTCAAGCGCCTTGTCTACGAGGCGCATCCCGAGCTGGCCTTCGCGCGCATGAACGGCGGCCAACCGGTGCTCAGCAAGAAGCGCAAGCCGGACGGCTATGCCGAGCGATGCCGCCTGCTGGCCGAGCACGGCTTCGCCTGCCCGGTCGAGCGCCTTGCCGGCGCCCAGCGCGACGACATCCTCGACGCCATCGCCGTCTGCCGCACCGCGCTGCTGATCGCCCAGCGCAAGGCCACTCGCCTCGGCCCCGCGCGCGCGCGTGACAGCCACGGCCTGCCGATGAACATCTGGTTTTGACTCTTGCCGGACCGCGGGCCTCCAGGCCCGCCTCATGATTCATGAGCGAGCCAGGAGGCGCGCGGTCCCGGAGGACTATTCCGGGGTGATGCCCGCAGCCTGCATCACCGGGCCCCAGGACGGGGCCTGCTCGGCCATGTCCGGCGTCGCCACGGCGGCGTTGAGCGCCTCGTTGAGCCTGGCGACGGCCGCCGCCGGCGTGCCGGGTGCGATCAGCCCGCCGCGACCGCGGCAAGCGAGGCGACGATGAAACCGCGGCTCCTCACGGACCCGTCGAGGCGCGCACCGCGGCGCTGCCGCCGCCGGTCGGGATCGTCTGGCCGGTGTCGGTGAGCTTGCCGTCGTCGTTCTTGAACACCTGCAGGTTCTTCTGGATCATGTTGCCGACCACCAGGGTCTTGCCGTCCTTCGAAAAGGCGGCGCCCTGCGACCACACGCCGATCGGCGCCTCGCTCACCTTGATGAGCTTGCCGCCGTCGAGCCGATAGAGAACGACCGTGCCGTTGGGCTTGAATTGCGGCGCATCCTTGGGGCGCGTCGATCCGGCATGCGCCACGCCCGCGATCCACTTGCCGTCGGACGACATCATCATGCCTTCGAGCGATTCATGGCCGATGTCGGCCGTCCCGACGATCTTGCCGGGTGGCGTGCTGGTGAGGTCGATGACCGTCAGCATGCCGTTGCCCTTGGGATCGCCGAGACTACCGACCACGGCCATCTTGCCGTCGGGCGTCACCGCCGCCGCATAGGGGCGCGGCGCCACGTCGAGCGTGGCCGCTTCCGTGACAGTATCGTCGCCGAGCTTGACGAGCACCACCTTGCCGTCGCCGTTGCGTGTCGCCAGGCCCATCTTGCCGTCGGGCGTAAGCGCGATGTGGCTCAACAGCGCTTGCGGCGTAGCGAGCTGAACCGTCTTCACCAGGCTGACCTTCTTGCCGTCGATCGACAGGATCGAAATCGAACCTGCCATGCGATTGCTGACATAGGCGTGCTTGCCGTCCTTGGTGATCGAAAGGCCGGCGGCGCCAGCGCCTGTCTTGACGGTGTCGAGGATCTTCTTGTCCTTGAGATCGACCACGGTGACGCGGTCGTCAGGCACGAGCTTGGTCGGATCGGCCGGATCGAACTTGCTCGACGAGGCGACCAGCGCCAGCGATTCGTCGGGCGTGATGGCGACCGATAGCGGCGGACCGACGACGCTGCCCGGCACGTTGTCGACCGTGCCGACGACCTTCACCGGCAGTGCGCCGAGATCGACGATGGTGATCGAATCGGGCTGTGGATTGACGACGTTCTTGGTGACGCCGTTTTCCTGCGTCATCTTGTGATCGTTCGAGGACACGGCGATCTGCGCCCAAGCTGGCATAGAGACCGGCGCAGAGACGAGACCGAACGCAAGGCAAACGCCCGTGAAGACGGTGTTTCGCATGGCTTTCCTCCTGGCCTGCCCGCTTGAAGGGGGCTTTGGCCATGAGGCGAGCCTAACGCCTGCCGGACATGCGCGAAATCACTTTAAGTTCAGACGATGCCCAGCGCATGCTTGTAGGTGTCGAGCAAGGTCTCCTGTTCGGCGCGGTCGGCTGCATCCATCGAGCGCAGCGAGACGATCTTGCGCATGGTCTTGACGTCGTATCCCACGCCCTTGGCCTCGCTGTAGACGTCGCGGATGTCGCCGCCGATCGCCTTGCGCTCCTCCTCCAGCTTCTCGATGCGCTCGACGAAGCTCTTCAGGCGGTCGGCCGAGATCGGCCCGGCCTTGGTCTTCTTGGAAACGGCGCTTCCGTCCGGCATGTCCAATACTCCTTGATCCAGTCGGGCGGACCATAGGAGAAGCGACAGCGTCGCCTCAATGACGCTTGTGCAATGAATGACGGGGATAACGGGGACGGAGGTTGAGGCCTCGCGCGCCCTCAAGCGTCCTCGCCGCCGCGAAGCGGGGATCAGCCGTGCTTGTGCTGGCCCTTGTCGTAGGCCTTCTTCTGCTCGCCCGAAGCCTCCTTCTGGTGCTTGGCCCTCCACTCGTCGTACGGCATGCCATAGACGATTTCGCGGGCCTTGGGATCGGCGATCTCGATACCGCGCGCACCGGCTTCTTCGCGGTACCAGCGCGACAGGCAATTGCGGCAAAAGCCGGCCAGGTTCATCAGGTCGATGTTCTGCACGTCCGTGCGTTCCTGCAGATGTGCGACCAGGCGGCGAAAGGCGGCGGCTTCGAGTTCGGTGCGGGTCTTGTCGTCCATGGCGGTCTCCTGGGCAGCGCTTGGCGGCGTGTCCGGAGATATAGGCTGAGACCGCGCCATAAACCAGCCGGCGGCGTTTCTCAGCCTCGCGCCAAGCAGCCCGGAAGGTCGGCGTTGACCGGCGGCGGCGCGGCGGCCAGCCGATCGGCGGCGTCAGCGAACAGGCGATATTTCACGCTGACGACCGAGAACTCGCGCGCCCAGTTCACGATATCGCCCCAGGGGTCGTTGAGCTTGCCCAGCCCGCCGACGATCGCCACGACGGTTCCGACCTGGATGCTCCCCTCGACCGCCAGCCAGCCGCCGACGCACAAGGCCACGGCGACCGCGAAATGGTGCATCAGGTTCATCAGCAGGTTCATCGAGTATTTGAGCTTGTAGATGCCCATGTTGAAGGCGAACACGCGCTGGATCGGCTCGCCGCCCAGCCCCGCGGTGTGGTTCTCGGGAAACGCGCTCTCGACGATCGTGCCGCTGATGCCGCGCTTGGTGAGAATGCGCGCCTCGGCACGCCGGTTGATCGCGAGCTGCAGCAGCGGAACGAACACCATCTGGGGAATGAAGAAGACGAGGCCGAGCAAGGCCAGCCGCGGCTCGAGAAAGAGCATGTAGCCGATCACGCTCGCCAGGATTCCGCCCTGAAGCAACGGTTCGGAGATGCTAACGCCGGTAAAGCCGCCGATCGGCTCGGCTTCCTCCAGGATCATGGCGATTTCCACGCCCGTCCCGCCGTGCGAGTGGGACGCCGTGTCCGAGGCGACGCCCTTGCCGCGAACGCCGTTGCGCAGCCGTCGAACGGTGCTTTCGGAAACCCAGCCGCGATAGACGTTGAGAACCAGCTTGAGGGTCTGCTCGACGAGCGCCACCGCCGCATACGTGGCCGCCAGCCAGAACAGGGTCTGGAAAGTGCCCTTGCCGATCACGTCGTTGACGATACGGCGCTGCAATTCGAGAGGCACCGCGCTCAGCAGGAAGACCGCCACCGACAACACCGCCAGCCCGACCTGATGCACGCCGGTGAAGCGGATGACGTAGCCCATGATGGTCGTCGGCATCGGTCCGGCACCGGTCACAAGCCGCGCGTCCCGAGCGCCTGTCGGATGATTTCGATCAAGGCGCCATCGAACAAAGGCTTCTCCAGAACCTGATTTACCCCCGACCGCGCGGCGAGACGGCGCAACTGATTGTTGGCACGCCCGGTGATCAGGATCGCCGGCATCACGACGTGGCGGTCCCGCAGGGCATCGATCAGTTGCAGGCCATCCATGACGGCCATACGGTAATCCACGACGAGACAACCGTGGGACGGCAGGTCGTGGTCGGCCAGCAGCGCCTCCGGCCCAGGGTAAAGGCGGACGTTGAAGCCTTCGACCTCGAGCGCGAATTTGAGCGCGCTGCGGACGGCAGCGTCGTCGTCGACGATAAGAACGGTCCCATCTGGCACCCCGGCATATCTAGCCGTTGCCCGGCGCCGGGAACTTGATCCAGCGCAAGGCTTGCGCCGACGCCCCGGCGGTTCACGCCGCCCCGTCGCCGATAAGCACCATGCGGACGAGGTCGGAAAGGCTGTCGGCCTGCATCTTGGTCATGAGGTTGGCGCGATAGACCTCGACCGTCCGGGGGCTGATGCCGAGATCGTAGGCGATGATCTTGTTCGGCTTGCCGGCGACCAGCCCGTCAAGCACCTCCCGCTCGCGCGACGACAGAAGCGCCAGGCGCCCACGGACCTCGGCGGCCCGCGCTTCGCCCTTGGCGTCCTCGACGCGGCTCGCGAGGGCCGACCGGATCGCGCCGATCAGCACGTCGTCGTCGAAAGGCTTCTCGATGAAATCGGCGGCGCCTGCCTTCATCGCCTCCACGGCCAGCGCAACGTCGCCATGACCGGTGATCACAATGACCGGCGCAGTGACCTTGCCCGCCCGAAGCCGGCGCTGAAGCTCGAGGCCATCCATCTCGGGCATCCTGACGTCGGTGACGATGCAGCCCACCTGTGCCGCCGGCAGGGCCTTGAGGAAGCCGGTGGCCGATTCGTGCACGCGCACCGCGAAGCCCGCCGTGCTGAGGAGAAACGCAAGCGACTGGCGGACGGCCTCGTCGTCGTCGATGACGTGGACGACCTGGCTATTCGGCAAGGGACGGCTCCTCGACTTTCGCCGCGCGCAAGGTGAAGCGGAAGATCGTGCCGCCACCGGGCCGAGCATCGACCCAGATCCGGCCGCCGTGCGCTTCGACGATGGTCCGGCAGATCGACAGGCCCAACCCCATGCCCCGGCGCTTGGTGGTGACGAAGGGCTGGAAGAGATGTGCGGCGACCTCGGGGGCAAGCCCGGCCCCGGTATCCGCCACGCTCACCTCGATCGTCTCGTCGGCGTTCGCCACGGTCGCGATCTCCAGCTCGCGCCGGTTCGGGCTTTCGACCATGACTTCGATGGCGTTGCGGATCAGGTTGACCAGAACCTGCTGGATTTGGATCCGGTCGGCGAGCACCAGGTCGGCCGTGGCATCGAGCCGGAAGGAGACTTCGACGCCGTTCTCCCGCGCCCCGATCAGGGCAAGCGTGCTGGCGTCCTCGATCAGTTTGGGCAGGCTCTCGACGTGGCGCTCGCTTTCGCCGCGTGCCACGAAGTCCCGCAGGCGGCGAATGATATGGCCGGCGCGCAAGGCCTGGTCGGCTGCCTTGCCGACCGCGGTGCGCAGCACGAGAGCCTGCTCGCCTTCCATTCGTTCGAGCAGACGCTGGCAGCCTTTGAGGTAATTGCTGATTGCCGTCAGCGGCTGGTTGATCTCGTGCGCCAGGGTCGACGCCATCTCGCCCAGCGCCGTGAAGCGTGACATGTGCGTCACTTCCGACTGTAGCTCGTTGAGCCGCGACTCGGTCATCTGCTGGTCGGTGAGGTCGCGGATGAAGCCCGTGAAATAATGCCTGTGATCCAACCGCAGTTCGCCGACCGTCAGGTGCATGGGAAAGGTCGTGCCGTCCTTGCGCTGACCCACGACGACGCGGCCGATGCCGATGATCCGCCGCTCGCCGGTCTTCAGGTAGCGCCCGAGATAGCCATCATGCTGCTCGCGGTGCGGCGCTGGCATCAGCATCTTGACGTTCCGGCCGACCACTTCGCCCGCCGCGTAGCCGAACAGGCGCTCGGCGGTCGTGCTGAGCGATTCGACGCTGCCGCGCTGGTCGATGATGATCATCGCGTCGGGTACCGTCTCGAGGATCGAGCGCAACCGCGCCTGGGCCGCCTGCAACGCGGCGTCCATTTCGGCGAATTCCTCTGGCGACGGCGTCCGTGCCGGCATCGGGTCCATGCAGTTATTGCGTCCGAAATGATGATAGCACGGCCGATGTGTCGGCCTAGGAAGGCGGCTTTTCCTTGGTTTCGGCGGGTGTGGCGCCTTCCCTGACCAAAAGCGCCTCAAGGACGCGGCGCTTTCAAGACCAACGAATACGCCCGCCTCATCGGCGGCGCCAATTTCGCCTTCTGCCGGCGGGTCGCAGAGGCGCGCCGGGTCATCGCCACCATGGCCGAGAATGGCCTCCGCCGCGGCCAGCACGGGCTCGAAGATGGTGCGCGACGCCGGGCGGGCCTGTCTGGCCGGCGCCGCAGCGAAAGCTCCTACGGCCGCATGAAGACAAGCGGCGTGTCGTCATCGAGGTTGTCGGCCGCCGCGGTCAGCTCGGCGGCGATATCGTCGTTCGAGCGGGCGGCGGCCTTGAACAGGCGAATCGCCTCCGACAGGAAACAGCGGGCGACGACATCTCCGGAAATCGACTGCTTCGCGGCTTCGGCCAACGCCGCCTGCACGTGCCTGGAAACCATTTCATGCGCGCTCATGACCGGTCCTCTCCGGTTGATCTAGATGGTCTGCTCATCGTCCGTCCCCGGTGCATTCCGCGAATGTGTGCCACGCCGCAGCGACCGCGGAATTGATGCAGGTCAAGGGACGCGGCACCATCAGGATGGCATAGGTCATCTTTCGGCTCCGACAAGGGTGGCGTGCCTAGCTCGGCGGCACCAGCACGGCAGCGCCCCGCAGCTTGCCCGAACGGAGCGCCGCCAGCGCCTGGTTGGCGTCCGCCAGGGCAAAGCGCTCGACTTCCGTCCGCACGGGAACCTGCGGCGCAATGCGCAGGAATTCCTCGGCATCGCGCCGCGTCAGGTTGGCCACCGACACGATCTCGCGTTCGCCCCACAGGATGTCGTAGGGAAACGACGGGATATCGCTCATGTGGATGCCGCCGCACACGACGCGGCCGCCCGGTCGCACGGCCCGCAGCGCAAGCGGCACGAGCAAGCCGACCGGTGCGAACAGGATCGCGGCATCGAGCGGCTCGGGGGGCGCCACGGTCGACGGTCCAGCCCACACCGCACCCATCTCGCGGGCGAACTGTTGCGCTGCTTTGTCGCCTTCGCTGGTGAAGGCGTAGACGTCGCGCCCTTGCCAGCGCGCGACCTGCGTCACGATGTGGCCGGCGGCGCCGAAGCCGTAGATGCCGAGCCGCTTGCCCTCGCCTGCCTTCACCAGCGAACGCCAGCCGATCAGCCCGGCGCACAGCAGCGGTGCGGCATGCAGGTCGTCGTAGGCGTCGGGCAAAGCGAAGCAGAAGCGCGCATCGGCGACGACATGGTCGGCATAGCCGCCGTCGATCTGGTAACCGGTGAAGCGCGCCTCGGGGCAGAGATTCTCGCGCCCGGTGCGGCATTGCGGACAGACCCCGCACGACCAGCCGAGCCACGGGATGCCGATGCGGCTGCCCACGGCAAAGCCTTCGACGCCCGGCCCGCAGGCCACCACGCGCGCCACGATTTCGTGACCTGGGATCAGCGGCAACTTGGGCTGGGTGAGCTCGCCGTCGACCACGTGCAGGTCGGTGCGGCAGACCGCGCAGGCTGCGACACGCGCCAGGATCTCGCCCGGCCCCGCGGCCCGTTCCGGCATCCTGCGGCCAACGAGAGGCTGGCCGGCTTTTTGAAGCACCATCGCAAACACGGTCGTCACCGTCCTAAATGCGGATGCCGTTCGTCAATGCCGATCGACGCCGGGGCGCCGAGCGTCCAGCGTGAAGCCCGGCGTGAAGCTGCCCGGCCATTGCAACCTCCTCGGTGGACCGAATGGTCCCCCCGTTTCGTTTACCCTTCCTCGCGCCGGTGAAAATTGACCCAGATCAACTCTCGACGTACCAGTTCACAAGATCCCACGGGTTGCTGTCCCAGCCGCTGACGGAGGCTTCCGACCCCTCTGTCGCCTCAGCGGCTTTGTTACAAGCCGCGAAACGGCGACACCTCCCTTTCGCGGAGTCCGCGAAGGAAGGGAAGCCGAGCACTAGCTCCTCAAATTCTCCCGCATGGTGCGGCCGGTATACTCTGTGCGGAACAGGCCGCGCCGCTGGAGCTCCGGCACGACCATGCGGCCGAATTCCTCGAACATCACCGGGAAGAGGTTGGGCATGAGGACGAAGCCGTCGCCGCCGCCGGCCTCGAAGATCTCCTGCATGTAGTCGGCGATGGTGGTGGGCGAGCCCACCACCATATTGCGCGGCCGCCGCGCCGCCTCGGCGAAGCTGATCTTCTCGGCGGCCATGATCTGGAAGATGCGGTCGGCCGAACCGCCATGGCCCTGGTGGCCGGCGGCCGCCACGAACTCCTTTTCGTCGCGCGTCTTGGTAATATCGGCGCCCAGCATGGCGGAGGTCGTCGCTAGGCTGAGTTCGGGGCTGATCAGGGAATTGAGATACGCTGCTTTCTCCTCGGCGATCGAATCCGTCTCGCCCACCACCACATTCATCGCCGGCAGGATGGCGCAGTGCTCAGGCGGACGGTCGTAGCGGTCCATCCGTCTCTTGATGTCGTTGTAGAGCGCCACGAAATTCGCCGTTCCCGCCGCCGAGGCGAAGATCGCCTCGCCCCAGCGCGCCGCGAACTCGCGGCCGCGCGGCGAGGAGCCGGCCTGCATCAGCACCGGCCGGCCCTGCGGGCTGCGCGGGATCGACAGCGGGCCGCGCGTACTCACATAGTCGCCTTGGTAGTTGGCATAGCGGACCTTGCCGGGATCGATGAAGAGGCCTTCCTCCTTGTCCATGATCATCGCGCCCTCCTCCCAGCAGTCCCACAGGGCGCAGCAGGCCTCGACGACCTCGTCGCCGCGGTCGTAGCGCAGGTCCTTGGCCGGCAGGTCCTTCATGCCGAAGTTGCGCGCCTCGAAGTCAGTCGTGGAGGTGACGACGTTCCAGCACGCCCGCCCGCCGGACAGCAGGTCGAGCGAGGCCAGCAGGCGTGCCAGGTGATAGGGGTGATGAAAAGTCGTCGACAGCGTGGCGCCGAGCCCGAGATGCCTGGTGACGCGCGCCATGATCGGCAGGATCGTCATCGGATCGAGGTAGGAGATCTGCCCGCCATAGTGCAGGTAGGTGTCGTAGCTGCCCTTGTAGATGTCGGGCAGGCCGAGCGTGTCGGCATAGAAGCAACCGTCGAAGCAGGCCGCTTCGAGGACCCGGGCGATGTGTTCGTAGCGCTCGGGTGCGAAGATGTTGGAAAGCTCGGTCGCCGGGTGACGCCAGGCGCCGCTGTGCATCGCCGTCGGCCCGGTCTTGAGATAGGCCATCAGCTTCATTTTCTTCTTCGGCTTGGCCATGGCTTGTCTCCTGTCGCTGCCGCGCCAGATGCGGGCGGCCATTTCGGGCCCTGCCTCGAAAGCGATGGATGGACTGACGGGATCGGCGCATTCCCGCCTCGAGCGCCCGCTGGCAGAGACCGCAGCAAGCGGTATGCCAGCCTGTAAAATGCGGGTGCGCCCCAATCGGTGTTGCTGATCAAGCCGGGGGCGCGATCAGCGCGACCTTCGCAAAATAACGGCGATAGCGGGCAGCGTCGCGCGTAAGCAGCGGCCAGCCTTCGACTGCCGCGTGAGCGCCGATGAAAAAATCGGGCAAGACGCCAGTTCGCGTACCGCCAGCCGCACGGTATCGCTGAAAAGCCTTTCCGGCCAGAAACAGCGCGGAACGCGGCGTCGCTGCGATCTCGATCATCGCCCGAGCAAGCATCGCGTCGAGGTCCTCTATTCTATGGTAGCGAATCGAGGTCTCGGCATAGACGATATCATTGATGAGAACCGGGCCAGCCAAGGCGGCCTCTTCCAGGCGGGCCAACGACCACTCCGCCCAATCGGGATCGTCGGTCACGAGATCGAGCAGGACATTGGTATCGACCATGATCACGTCAGCGTTCGCCGCGCGTCATGGCCATGATCTCGGCCGTACTCAAGCCCTTGCCGGCATGCCCACGCAGGCGAGCGAAACGGGTCGGGCGGGCCTTCTTCTGGATCTTGACCAGGACGACGCGGCCGTCCTCGGCGCGCTCGAAATCGATCACGCTCCCCGGTCCGATTCCCAGGAGATCCCGAACCCGCTTCGGAATGGTGACCTGGCCTTTGCTGGTAACGGTCGCACTCATGATAGTCTCCGGTAAGGCGATATTTCCTTCGAGCATTACTTAGCACGCATCCAGCCGGTTTTCGAGCGGCATGGCCTGGGCATCCGAGCTTCATGCGAGAGGACGATGCCCGCTACATCCATCGTCCTGGCTAGGTCGATCGTCGGCCCCGGGGGCGCGCCGCCAACAGTAGTGACCGCAATACTGTTGACGCTCACCCAACTGATCGTGCAGTTCATGCGACGCAACCTGTGAAAGATCGATCGACCATGACCGAAGGCGAGGCCAGCGCACAACCCCCGACGGCGGAGCATGCGCGCCTGGAAGAAGCACGCGACCGCGGAATCGCCTGGAAGCAATGGGGTCCGTATCTCAGCGAGCGGCAATGGGGCACGGTGCGGGAGGACTACAGCGAGAACGGCGACGCCTGGAACTACTTCACCCACGACCAGGCGCGGTCGCGCGCCTATCACTGGGGCGAAGACGGCATCGCCGGGCTGAGCGACGACCGGCAGCGTCTCTGCTTTGCCCTCGCCTTCTGGAACGGCAAGGACCCGATCCTCAAGGAACGCATGTTCGGCCTGACCAATCGCGAGGGCAATCACGGCGAGGACGTGAAGGAGTATTACTTCTACCTCGACAGCACGCCCACCCATTCGTACATGAAATTCCTCTACAAGTATCCGCAGGAGGCCTATCCCTACAGTGACCTGGTCGTCACGAACGGTCGGCGTGGCCGCAAGGACATGGAGTACGAGCTGCTCGACACCGGCGTCTTCGAGGACGATCGCTACTTCGACATCTTCGCCGAATATGCCAAGCAGGGGCCGACCGACATCCTGATCCAGATCAGCATCAGCAATCGGGGACCGGACTCGGCCGCGCTTGATCTCCTGCCCACGCTGTGGTGCCGCAATATCTGGAGCTGGTGGCCGGACTCGCCGAGGCCGTCCTTGAAAATCGAGACCGCAGCGCACGGCAACAGCCTCGTCGCGGCGACGGATTCCGAGATCGGGACCTATTACCTGCATTGCGAAGGTGGGCCGCCGCTGCTTTTCACCGAGAACGAGACGAACAGTCAACGCCTCTTCGGCTCGGCCAATCCGACCGCCTACGTCAAGGACGGCATCAACGACTTCGTCACGGCGGGGCGGCAGGACGCGGTCAATCCGCAGCAGATCGGGACCAAGGCGGCCGCGCACTACCAGGTGACGGTGGCTGGCGGGCAAACCGCCGTGATCCGCTTGCGCCTGACCAATGCGCCGCCCGAATCGGGCGTCAATCCCTTCGACGGCTTCGCCGATATCCTGGCGACTCGCCGGCGCGAGGCCGACGCGTTCTACAGCCGCCTGACACCGGCCAGCGTCAGCGTCGACGCCGCGAACGTCATGCGGCAGGCCTTGGCCGGGATGCTGTGGAGCAAGCAATACTATTTCTTCGATGTCGCTAAATGGCTGCAGGAGCATGGCGTCGATCGGCGGAACCCGGGCGCGCCGTCGATGCGAAACAGCGACTGGCCGCACATGGTCAACGAGCATGTCATTTCAATGCCGGACAAATGGGAATATCCCTGGTTCGCCGCCTGGGATCTCGCCTTCCAGACCATCGCGCTCGCCGTCGTCGATGTCGACTTCGCCAAGCAGCAGCTTGATCTGCTGCTGCAGGGCTTCTACCTCCATCCGACCGGCCAGATTCCCGCCTATGAATGGAATTTCAGCGACGTCAATCCGCCGGTGCACGCCTGGGCAACGATCTTCCTGTACCGGACGGAACAGGCGCTGGGCCGGACCGATCGGGCGTTCCTCGCCCGTGCCTTCACCAAGCTGTCGCTCAACTTCACCTGGTGGACGAACCGCAAGGACCGCTTCGGCAAGAACATCTACGAGGGCGGCTTCTTGGGCCTCGACAATATCGGTGTCTTCGATCGCAGCGCGCCGTTGCCGACCGGAGGCTATCTCGAGCAGGCGGACGGCACGGCGTGGATGGCGCTGTACTGCCAGAACATGCTCGAAATCGGCGTCGAGCTGGCGGCGCGCGATCCGGCCTACGAGGACATGGCGACCAAGTTCAGCGAGCAGTTCCTGTGGATCGCCCGGGCCATCAACAACACCGGTCCCGACGGCATGTGGGACGAGGACGACGGCTTCTATTACGATGTGCTGCGGCTTCCCGATGGCAGCGCGCGCCGCCTCAAGATCCGCTCCATCGTGGGCCTGTTGCCGCTGTGCGCCATAACGATCATCGAACCGCACCAGCGGGCGCTCGTGCCCAATGTCATCGCCACCATCGCGGAGCGGCGACGCCGCATGCCGGACCTCTACGACAGCATCCATCCGACGGGTCCCGGCCATCTCGGCGAGGGCGGGCGCGGCATCCTGGCGATCGTCAACAAGGATCGGCTGCGCCGGATCCTGTCGCGCGTGCTGGACGAAAGCGAATTCCTGAGCCCGCATGGCGTTCGCGCGCTGTCGCGCCACCATGCCGATCATCCCTTCGTGTTCTCGACCAAGGGCACGGAGTATCGCGTGGACTACCTGCCGGCCGAGTCAGACAGCGGCATGTTCGGCGGCAATTCCAACTGGCGCGGTCCGGTCTGGATGCCGGTGAACACGCTGCTGATCCGCGCCCTGCTGCAGTACTACTTGTACTACGGCGACACCTTCAAGGTGGAATGCCCGACGGGCTCGGGTGTGCAGATGAACCTCTTCGAGGTCGCCCGCGAGATCGCCAATCGGCTGATCGCCATCTTCCTGCGCGATGCGCAGGGTCGGCGACCGGTGTACGGCGGAACCGAGAAATTCCAGACCGACCCGCACTGGCGGGATTGCCTGCTGTTCTACGAATATTTCCACGGCGACAACGGCGCGGGTCTCGGCGCCAGCCATCAGACGGGATGGACCGGCGGCGTCGGCCGCATGATCGAGCTCTTCGGCCAGCTCGAGGCGCGGAGCTTCCTGGGCCACGGCACGCGGGGGGCCTTCCTGCGCAGCGTGCAGGCCGCGCCCGTTCCCCGCGCGGCCCATCGAACGACTGAAGACACATGACCGCGGCGCCACGCTATCCTTCGCTCTGCCAGATCAACACCCGCGTCTGGCTGCGCCGCCTCGCCCAGGAGCGGGGCCGGCCGGTCACGCTGGCGGATATCGATCCGACGACGATCGACGGCTTCGCGCGCCAGGGCTTCGACTGGATCTGGCTGCTCAGCGTCTGGCAGACGGGCCCTGCCGGGCGCGCCGTCTCGCGCGGCAACCCGGCCTGGCGTGCCGAGTTCAAGGCAGCCCTGCCGGACCTCGTCGAGGACGACATCTGCGGTTCGGGATTTGCCATCACCGGCTATACGGCGAGCGAAGAGCTCGGTGGCGACCAGGCCCTGTCGGCTTTTCGCGCCAAGCTGGCCCAGCGCGGCATCAGGCTGATGCTGGACTTCGTGCCCAACCACACGGCGATCGACCATCCGTGGGCGGCGAACCACCCCGAATACTATGTCCAGGGCAGCGAGGCCCTGCTGGGCAGCGCGCCGCAAAACTACCTCCGGGTCGAGACCGCGCAAGGCCAGCGCATCCTTGCGCACGGCCGGGACCCCAACTTTCCGGGATGGCCCGATACGCTGCAGCTGGACTATGCCAATCGCGACCTGCAAAGCGCCAAGCTCGACGAGCTTCTAGCGGTCGCCGGCAAATGCGACGGCGTGCGCTGCGACATGGCGATGCTGCTGCTGCCCGAGGTCTTCCAGCGCACCTGGGGCGTCACGGCCGCGCCGTTCTGGCCGGCGGCGACGGCGGCCGTGCGACGGGCGCATCCCGGCTTCACCTTCATGGCCGAGGTCTATTGGGATCTCGAATGGACGCTGCAGCAGCAGGGTTTCGACTATTGCTACGACAAGCGACTGTATGACCGCCTGCAGGCCGGAAACGCCCCCGCCGTACGCGATCACTTGAATGCCGGCCTCGACTACCAGGACCGACTCGCGCGCTTCCTCGAGAACCATGACGAACCGCGCGCAGCGTCCGCCTTCCCGTGGCCCCAACACCGCGCTGCCGCTGCAATCGCGTTCCTCTCGCCGGGCCTGCGTTTCTTTCAGCAAGGCGAGGCCGAGGGCGCCCGCCTACATGTGCCGACTCACCTTTGCCGTGGACCGGTCGAGCCTGTCGACGGCGAGATTTCCGGTTTCTATGACAAACTCCTGCTCGTGCTGCGAGAGACCGAGGCGTTTCGCATTGGCGACTGGAGGCAACTCCATCCCACGCCCGCCTGGCCCGGCAACGGAAGCTCGGCGGGCTTCGTGGCCTGTGCCTGGGCCGGCAAGGACGGTGTTTCCCACATCGTCGTCGTGAACTATGCGTCTGCCCGCGGCCAGTGCTACCTGGTATTGCCGTTTGCCGAGCTGCGCGGCCGGCGCCTTCGCCTCGCGGACAGGATCGACGCCGAAATCTACCTGCGCGACGGCGACGATCTGGCGGGACGCGGGCTCTATATCGATCAGCCTGCGTGGGGCATCAATGTCTTCGAGGTCCAGCCCGTCACCGAGTAAGTGCTGGGCGCGTGCCCAGCTCTAGTCTTCGATCCCTTGACCGGGCGTCTCCGGCTGCAAGTTCCGCGACAGGCCGCGCAGCCTGACCGTCGCGACCGGCTCGTCCGGGAACAGCTGCAGTATCTCACGATAGTGCCGAGCAGCTCCGGCAACGTCGCCGCGCTCGAAACAGTCCGACGCAGCCCACGTCATGTCGCTCAATCTTGCGTCCGCTGCCCGAACCGCCAGTTCCGGGTCGTCGCTGTTGGCGATCCCGAGCAGCTCGTAGATCATGAATTCGTGCTTGCGGCCCTTGACCTTCACCCGACGCAACGGCCTGACGACGATCTCTGGCCCGACGGCTTCGAACACGCTGTCGCTGATGCAGATGCTTGTGCCGAATATCTTGTTTACGCCTTCGAGACGGGCCGCAACGTTGACGCCGTCGCCCATCACCGTGTAGCTGAGCCGTTCCGACGATCCGACGTTGCCCACCAGCACGTTCGCGCAGTGCAATCCGATCCGCATCCGGATGTTCGGCCGACCTTCGGCCCGCCACGTCCGGTTCACGGCTTCCATTCGTCTTGCCGCCCGCAACGCGCCGGCGCAGGCGCGCAGGACGTGATCGGCGCGCGGCGCAGGAGCGCCCCAGAAGGCCATGATGCCGTCGCCGATGAACTTGTCGACCGTCCCGTGCTCGTCGGAGATCGCCCGCGAGACCTCCTCGAAATAGGTGGACATCTGGCCGAGAAGCTTGTCCGGCGCCAATTGTTCGGCATGCGTCGAGAAGTTCTCCAGATCGGAAAAGAACACCGTCATGAAGCGCGGTTCGACGCCCAGGGAGAGCGGAATTCCCGACTGGATGAGCTGTCGGACCACACCCAACGGCACGTACGACGAGAACGATTGCAGGGAGTTGCGCAGCAGCGCCGCGGCCGATTGAAGTTGGGCGATTTCGCCGATGCGCGACCTTCGCACTGGCGGGCTGTCGAAGGACAGGCTCTCGACTGCCTTCAATTCCTTCGACACGGTCTCGATCGGTCGGGCGAGCCGCGCCGACACGAAGTACATCAGCAGCAACTCGAGCAACGTGAGCACGACAATAATGACGACCATCCGCCGGTTGGTCGCCTCGAGCGCGCCGACGAAATCGCCCGTCGGCGTCAGGTTGATCACCTCCCACGGCTGGCCGAAGCTCTCCGGAACACGGGTGAACGATGCGCTCAACTCCGCGCCGTCCACGGGCGAACGGAAAACGAAGTCGTTGTGGTTCGTTTCGGTGTGCCGCCGGTACGCTTCGCGCACGTTGTCGTCGCCGATATTGTCCAAGTTGGCGACTTCCAGGCGGCCATCCACCACACGAACGCTTTTTTGCCGCTCGGAATCGGCGATGACCGTGCCGTCGATCGGGTCGGCAATGAGCGTCGTGCTGTGTGCGCTGGTACGATGGTCCTGGAGGAAACGCGACAGGATATCCAGGGTGATGTTGGCCGTGGCGACGCCGATGAACTGGCCGTCGCGCACGATCGGATATCTCACGAAGATCACGGGATAGCCCGTGTCCGGATTGATCGTGGGCTCCGTGACGACCAGCGAGCCCGACTCCTTCGCCGCCTGATAGCCCAACGTGGTTCTGACATCGAGGGTCGTTGGCGACTCGTATTGGCCGACGACGTGGGGCCAGGTGTCGAAAAACGTGCGATGCCGCGCGCGATTCTTGCCGGCCGCGAAGTCGTCGATGTAGCTCGAGTGCCAGTTCGCCGTGGGCGGGATCTTTGGATCGGAGCGTCGGCGATCGTCGTCGACCCGGGTGACGACGCGGTGGTAGCCGTCCTCGAAGCTGACGTAGACGGCATCGATCTGCGGCGCGGCGGTGAGCGCCTGATAGAGAAAGTCCCGGCTCGGCTCCGTTCTGAAGTAGGCGGGATCGGTGGCGGCCGCCGTCGCCAGCAGCCGGAGCGTGCTGGCGACCGGCAGGATGAGGTTTTGCGTGCTCTCGATGCTCGTTTGATTGGTCTTGGCGACCTCCTCGCGCAGGGTCGATACGATCGCGGCGGAATTCGTTTGGTAGTTGTAGAGCAGGATGAAGATGAGGATCGGGATGCTGAGCCCGACGAACAAGACGGAGATGACGGCGCTCAGTTTCGGTGTTCCGAGCGCCGCCGCGATGCGGCGGCCGAGGACGGCGATCCACAACCAGATCACGGCGGCGGCGATTGCCACCACGACCAACCCGGCCAGACCGTATTTCAGCCAGATGGGAAGCCCCGTGTCATTGGCCTGAAAGACCTGCCGTTCGGGCTCGCTTGCTGCGCTCAGCATGCCGAGATCGCGGTAGGTGTCGGCGATGTTCCTCCAACGTTGCTGGTTTTGAGAGCCAAGCTCGATCAGGTCCGGCTGGACCAGCGCTTCGGTGTGAATGGCCTCGAACAACAAGGCATCGCGGCTCTTCTGCCGGGAGTAGCGCTGCAGGATCAGATCGACGATCTCCTCCTTGTGCGACAGGGCGTACTGCCAGCCCTTCAGGCTGGCGACGGTGAAGGCCCGCACCCGCTCGGGATGCGCCCGGACCTGCTGCGCCGAGGTACAGAGGCTGTCGCCGTAGAAATCGATGCCGTAGGCGCGCGGCGAGAAGGTCTGGTAGGGCACGCCCAGCCGATCGAGGACAAAGGGCTCGTTCGTGCTGTAGGCGATCATGGCATCGGCCTTGCCGTCGAGCAGATCGTGCGGATTGCCGTTATGGGTCACGCGCGGCAGGCTGGCATAGTCGACGCCCTCGCGCTTCAGCATGGCGGCGATGTCGTCGCTCCCCGGCGTATCCATCAGGCGGCGCCCTTTGAGCTCGGACACGGTGGCGATGCCGGCGCGGCGCGGCACCAGGATGATCGCGGCCGAGTGCTGAAAAATGACGGCCAGCACCACGAGGTCCCGGCCTTTGGCCCTATCGAGCAGAACGCCCGACGTGCACACCCCGAAGTCGGCCTCGCCGGCCGCCATCGCCTTGGCGGCATCCACGTCGGGCCCGCCCTCGCGAATCTCCACATCAAGGCCGGCGTCGCGGTAAAACCCTTTCTCGAGGGCCGCGTAATACCCGGCGAATTGAAATTGGTGCTTCCATTTGAGCTGCAGCGTGACGTGATCCAGCGCCCATGCCGGTGAGGCAGCCAGTAACACGAGGCACGCCACGAGCATGAAGCGCCATTGCCTGGGTCGGTGTGGCGGTGCGCTTGGGGCCATATCCACCCTTTCAGGTAGCGTGTTCGTTGTCTCGCAAGGATCGTATCCCTCTCAGCGCAGAAAGACAGGCGCGCTGCCTGCTTGGCGTCATGCTGGTTTGAACAGGCATCGTCAGTTGCCTCGACTGGCAGAAAACAATCGCTTCAGCTGTCGTCTTGCCGGATCGATCTGTTGGTCGCAGCCTGACTCAAAGCTGACTCGATTGACCGTCCTAACCCGGCTCTACTGCTTGGCGATCGCCGGCGGGTTCCATCCACCTGTGAGCGCCGATTGCATTGGGCCGTAGAGGCGCATTGTCACGCGGAACGTGCCTGAAGCCGGCGCCGGGAGCCAGTTCTGCTCCTTGTCCGTGCCCGGGTTGGCGGTCTGGATGTAGAGATCCAGGGAGCCGTCCGCGTTGGTCTTGAACGGCATCCAGCTCGACACCGCGAAACGGTTGATCGGGTTGGGCACCTGGAAGCCGGCGTCGTCGTACAGGGTCAACGACCAGAACCCGAACACCGGCGGCGTCGCCCCTTTGTCGAAATGCAGAACATATTTGCTGGCTGCGTCGAGGCGGGCGCCGGTTCCATCGACGAAGGTGTTGGGATAGATCGCATCCTGCGGCAGGTTCGCGCCTAGGCCAATCTGGGCGATGATGGCGCGCTTCAAGTACCAGTTGCCATAGACTCCCATGGTGTCGACGTTCATCGACCAGCCGTTGGTCACGCGTGCCAGCGTCGGCGTTGCATCGGCCATCAGTTTCAGGGCCCGTGCCGGGGCGTCGGCGAATGCCTTTTGCACCGTGGGCGACGCCTTGCCGAGATCGAAGCTCTGCCCGGGCACGAAGCCGGCGCGCTGCAGGAGCGCCATGATCGGCTCGTCAGTGATGTGTGGTGGTGTCGTCTTGAGCACTTCGCCAGCGGCGGCGAAGAAGGTTCGCGCATCCATATGCTCGACCGTTTCCTTCGGCGGCGCCTTCATGTCGATGGCCGAATTGACGACGCCCGCCGGGGCCTGATAGGCGGCGTTGCCCAGCTTCGACAGCGGCGTCAGCCTGTAGCCATCCTGGATCTTGTGGACTGCCGCGTAGTCGGGCGGGCCATCGGTCTTGGTGCGGCCGATGATCCAGATGCCCGGCGTCGGCGCCTTGATCAGCGTCAGGCCCGCCGGCGTCGTGCCGGTCCAGCCGGGCGCAGCGATCATGAATTTGCCGGCCTGCGTACCGGTGGTCCGCGAACCGGGCGAAGCGAACACATCGCTCCAGCCGTCCAGCATCGGCATCAGATAGAAGCGCCCGCCTGTGTCGGGGACGGACAACACCATCGGTTCCTTCGCCAGATCGACGAACGCCGTCGAATAGAGGGTATCGAAATTGGGCGCGACCACCGCCTTCATGTCGGCGGTAGGGAAAGCGGGGACATTGCCGAATGTGTCTGGCGGCGCGGCGAAGCCCACGGGCTTGACCACGTTTATCAGTTGTCTCCGCGTGACGTCGATCGTTACCGCGGGATAGAAGTAGAGATAGGCGTCAACGGCGAGATTCGTGGCCTCGGCCTCCGTCAGCGGAGCGCCCGCGAACGCCGGTGTCGCAAGGCCCGCGACGAACGCAGCGGCCAGAGTTGCGCCGATCTGATTACATAATGTCCTCCGATAGGTCGTCATGGCTTACCCTCCTTGGTACCTCCCGCGTTGCTGAGCGGGGGCGGCTGACAGGTTTTTCAGAACCTGACGGTCAACCCGATAAGCGGGCCGTGAATGACGAGATCGAGGTTGGAGTTGTTGGCGCCGTTGCTGAAGTTGACGTTGGTCGACAGCGCCCGGTAGCCGATGTCGGCGGCAAGCGCGTAGCCGTTGAACTGCCACGTGTAGCTGTAGACGCCGGCAACCTGCCAGGAGAACTGGCTGCTGCCGGAAAGGCCGAAGCCGCCGACGTCGCCCATTATGAAAGCTTGCTGGCTGGGCGTGAACTGATGGCGCAGCCTGAGGCCGATCATGGGGTCGGCCCAGTAGAGCGACCCGCTGTCGGCGATGCCGACCGTTTTGCTGCGATCGAACTGGGCGAGACGGGGATCGGAGAAGCCGATGGCGCCCGTGAGATCCAGATTAATCTGGTTGGAGACGTTCCAGAATCGGCCGCCAGCATAGGCGTCGAGCGCCGTGAAGGACTGATCGCTGCCCGGCCATTTCCCGACCTCGAACAGGCCGGCGGCCTCGATGATCGTCATCGAGAGGGTGTCGGCGGCGCTGGCCTGGAGGCTGAGCTTGACGCCGGCGATTGGATTGGCATAGGCGGCGCGCGATGCCGGGATGGCGAGCTGCGCCCAGACGACATCGCCAAAGAAGCCGAACCTGCCCTTGTCGGCCTCGAAATGACCCATGAGCCCCATCAGCGAATTGCTCTTCTGCAGGAGATCGAAGACGCTGGCATTGATGTTGACGGTGTTGCCACGCACCGTCGCGCTGCCGTTCAGGTTGACCGCCCAGCCGTAGGCCGTGGCCGCGAACCGCCAGTCGTCCGGTGATTTGCCGTCGCCGGACCTGGCCTGCTCATGGGGGCTCTCCGCGGCCGGTGTAGTCGTCGGTTCCGGGCCGGCTGTGGTGCTCGTGACGACCTGCGCATATGCGAGCGAACTCGTCAGGTTGAAAAGGCTCGCGACTGCCGCGACGACGACCGGATTTTTCATTTAGCCGTCTCCTCCCGCCTCGACGAAATGAGGACCGACGGAGCGAGCACTCCCCACAGGCACCTGCACCGGCTTTCCATTTGGTGAAAACCGACCGCACACTGATCCTACTGTTGCGGCCGACGCACCCTGGCAACTGGCAGTCTGTGACATAGGCAATAACCTCACCCGAGGAGCGCGGCCGCCTCTGGGAGAGCGAAACTTTTTGCGCTCGTTTACCTCTGCCCCATCGGCTCGCGCTCAATAAAGAACATCCTCGTCAGCCGACCCTCGCCGATCGCTTCGCCGAGGACTCGGAAAGCGAAATACGGAAACAGTACCAGCAACAGGATGAGGTAGCCCGCCAATGTTTCCTCCAGCCGGCGGCCGACAAGATCGCGGAGCGATGCCGTGATCGATTGATCATGAAACAGGCCGACGACAGCTTCCTCGATAATGGTCAGGATTACCAGCAGCACCAGGAAGGCGAACGTCTTGTGCAGCGTCGGCCAGATCAGCGGCCGGGTGGTGTTGCGCTCGCCGATCTTCAGGGCGCGCCCGATCAGCATGAATTTGGCGAGCAGCAGGGCCTTGACGATGGCGACGCCCCAGGGAGCAAATCCGATGCCCTCCGTGTGCAGCACGGCGGTCTTCATCACGATCACCGCGCCGAGGGTGATGTAGAGGTAGACGGTAAGGATTGCGAATTCCCTGAACTCGTGAACGGCGCGTTGGGGCAGTGTCTCTTTCGCATGGATTTCAGTTGGCATCATGGCCTCCTGCCGCATCTCGCTGCCGTTTGGTGTCAGGCTTTCTTCATCACCGGCGGCGGGTTCCACTTTCCAGTCAGCGCATCGCTCTTTGGTGCGTAGAGCCGCATTGTGAGGTTGAACGCCCCCTTCGGGGCGGGCAGCCAGTTCGACTCCTTGCCGACGCCGGGGCTGGCGTTCTGGATGAAGAGGTCGAGGGAGCCGTCGGGGTTATGCTCGAACGGCATCCAGCTGCTCACGGCGAACCGGTCGAGGTTGTTCGCCACCTGAAAGCCGTCGCCGTCATACAAGGTAACCGACCAGAAGGCGTCGACCGGCGGCGTGCCGCCCTGATCGAAATGGAGGATATAGGCGCTGCCTCCATGCATCGGTTTTCCAGAATCGTCCGCGAGACTGAGCGGATAGATCGCGTCTTCCGGGAGATTCGCGCCGAGACCAAGCTGGGCGATGATCGCGCGCTTCAGGTAGTAGTTGCCGTAAACCCCCATCGTGTCGGTGTTCATCGACCAGCCGTTCGCCACGTGGGCAATGCTGGAGACCTTCCATGCCATCAGCTTCAAGGCCTCCTCGGGCGCCGTCGCGAGCCCAGCCTTGATCGCCGCGTCGACGCCATCGATGTCGAAGCTCTTTCCCCTCTCGATGCCGATCCGCCGCATCTGGGCGAGGATCGGTTGATCGGTGATGTGGGGAGGCTGCAGCTTGAGAATCTCGGCGGCATAGGCGAAGAACCCGCCGGCGGCCATGGTGTCCACCTGGACCTTCGGCGGCGTCTTCATGTCGACGCCCGCATCGACGACACCCACTACCGGGCCGGCCGTCCTGCCAAAGCGCGAGAGCGGTGTAATCTTGTAGCCTGCCTGGACCCGGTGCACGGCGTCATAGTCGTCGGGACCGTCGGTCTTGGTGCGCCCGATGATCCAGACGTAGGGCGTCGGTGCGTCGATGCGAACCGTGGCCGCCGGCAACGAGCCACTCCAGCCCGGCGGCACCAAGACATAGTCTGCGGCCTGGGTTCCGGTGGTGCGCCAACCCGGGCAGGCGAACACGTCGGTCCACATGTCGAGCATCGGCAGCAGGTAGAAACGCCCCTGCGTATCGGGCACCGAGACGATCATCGGCTCGCCGGTCAGGTCGAGCCATGCGCTGGAATACAGCGTGTCGAAGTTGGGGCGAACCACCGCCTTCATGTCAGCCCGCGGGAATGCGGTAAGGCTGGCGAAGGTGTTCATCGGCGCGTTCATGCCCTCGGCCTTGGCGATATTCGTCAGCTGCTTCCGCGTCAGGTCCATTGTGACGAGAGGATAGAAATACGTATAAGCCGTCACGCCGATCGCATGAGCCTCCTGCTCGCCGATGGCCCTGGCCTTGTGCGTCACTGTCATGTCCAACCTCCATGATGCAGCCTCGCGGACCGGTGATCCGTCCGGCAACGAACCAGCTCACCACAGGATTGCGAACAAGCCGAATACCCCGATGAGCATGAGCAAGGCGGCTACCGTCATGGCGATCGGCCGCATGGCATTGTAGGCAAAATCTGGCTGAGAAAGCCGTTTCAGGACGCGGGCGTGCTGAACGATCGCGGCCATCAGACCGAGGATGCCCACCAGAATGAAACTCGTCCCGAAGATCAAGGACGTGTGCGCAGGATCGCGGGCAGGGTGGAGGCCAGCCGCGTCCAGGTAGGCTGCAAGCTTGCCGATGCCGAACCCGAAACCGATCAACGAGAGCGCGGTGCGGATCCACGCCATCAGCGTCCGTTCCGCGGCCTCGCGATTGCGTTCCCGCGCGAGTTCGTTGGCGACGTTGGGCTTGTCGGTCATCGACGAATTGCCAGTTTGGGCTGCGCCATTATGGTCGCGAAGACGATAAACGTCCTGCACCCACTCGCCAAACGCGATCTGCGGTCTGCCAGCGCTTTCGGCCCGCACGCAGGAAAAGCGTGCTCCCACATTTCTCGCACGACTTGCTGTGGGGCGGGTCCAGCCGATAGAAATCTCACAGCTGGTGGAGCCAGGCACAAGGAGCCGCCCCTTTGGACAGCGCGGACATCGTCAAATTCGTCCTGATGGCGGGCATAACGCTCACGGTGACTTCCGTCGGCCTGCGTTCGCGACCCGCGGATACGCTGCTGTTGCTGCGCAACCCGAGGCTCGGCGTTCGCGCCATGGTGTCGATGTTCGTCTTGATGCCGCTGTTCGTGATCGGGCTGACCTCGGCGCTGCCCGTGATGGATCAGGCGGCGCACGTCGCCCTGATCGCGCTTGCTGTCTCGCCGATGCCGCCGATCCTCCCGCGCCGGCAGGTCACGGTGGGCGCCGGGGGCGACTATGCCGTCGGCCTGCAAGTGCTGGCCTCGCTTTTTTCAATCATCATCGCGCCAGTTTTCATCTGGCTGGCGGGACGGCTGCAAGGCGTCGCCACCGTCTTCGACGCCGCCGCTATGCTGCGCGTGCTTGCCGTTACTGTCGGCGCTCCCCTCGCCGCGGGCATCCTCATCGCCCGCGTCTGGCCGCGCGCCGCCGCCCTGTCCACCCTGCTTGCCCGCGTCTCCCTCGTCTTGCTAGTGGCGGGCGGCACCGTCGCCCTGGTCGCAGAGGCGTCGGAGATCGCCCGGCAAGCCCGGCATGGCGTCCTCCTGGCCATCGCCGCCATCGTTCTGTTCGGCCTGCTCGCGGGCCATCTACTGGGCGGCCCCGATGCCGGCAACCGCGGCGCCCTTGCCCTCGCCACCTCAGCGCGTCACCCCGGCCTCGCCATTGCTCTTTCCACCGCGAACTTTCCCCATGACAGAGAGGCCATCATCGCCGCCGTGCTGCTTTTTCTCCTGGCAAATCTGGTGTTGACCCTGCCCTATGCCCTCTGGCGTCGACGTCGGGCGCTCGGCTCGAAAGCGTGATGGCGCTTGATGGCCGACTCGTGACCTTGCAGCGCGACGTGTCGAACACGACCTGCTCCTGCCGCCACGGCTGCTGTAAGAAATCGCGCGCAAGGCTCGGGGCGTCCTCCCCATGGCAAATCTCCGCGATTGTGCGTTCCCGTCGATTGCGGGCGACCGGCCGACGGCTGCCCGTGGCCGCCTGCCTCGAGCGGCAACCGAAAGGCCGGCCGCCCGAAGCAGAACGCCGGCGTTCAGTGCATTCCCGCCGCGGTTTCGTGCATCATCCTCAAAGCGTCATCGAGGGTGAAGGTGTTGGGCTTCTGAACCGGCGGGAAGTCCGTAAAGGTGGCCGCCCATTGGGCAGCGATCGCCTGCGCGCCGTACAACATGTAGACGCGGCGAATGAACCACTCGTAGTAGGTGTTGGAGGTCTGATCCGCCCTCTCGTAGGGGTCGGTGCGCAGATTGAAGAGCTTCGGCACTCTGAGCCGGGTGAACGGCTCGGCCCAGATCTGCAACGTGCCGTGGCAGCGCTGCTCCATGAACACCAGCTTCCAATTGTCGTAGCGTAGGCCCAGCACGTCGCCATCGTCGCTCAAATACATGAAGAACTTGCGCGGGCTCTCCTTCGCCTCGCCGGTGAGGTAGGGCAGAAGATTGTAGCCGTCGATATGGTTCCTGTAGGTGCGGCCGATGGCCTGATAGCCGCTCTTGAGCTTCTCGACGACATCCGGATCGCCGGCCATCGCGAGGAAGGTCGGGAACCAGTCGTGGTGCTGGACGATCTCGTTCGAAATCTGGCCCGGCTTGATCTTGCCCGGCCAGCGCACGAGCATCGGCACGCGAAAGGCGCCCTCCCAGTTGGTGTTCTTCTCGCTGCGGAACGGCGTCATGGCGCTGTCCGGCCACGCGTTCATGTGAGGGCCGTTGTCGGTCGAATACATGACGAAAGTGTCGTCCGCGATACCGAGCTGGTCGAGATAATCGAGCACCTGGCCGACATTCTTGTCATGGTCGATCATCGTATCATGATACGAGGACTGCCAGCGTCCCGCCTGTCCTTTGCTCTCCGGCTTGGGATGGGTATAGAGATGCATGTGCGTGGTGTTGAGCCAGACGAAGAAGGGCTTGCCAGCGTCGTTCTGGCGCTTGATGAAATCCTTGGCCGCCGCAATAAATTCGTCGTCGCACGTTTCCATGCGCTTTTTCGTGAGCGGACCGGTGTCGGTCACTCTCTGTTTTCCAACTTTACCCCAACGCGGCTCTTCGGTCGGATCGTCCGTATCGGTCGCCCAGGAATGAATCACCCCGCGCGGTCCAAATCTATTGCGGAAGTTCGGGAAATCCTTCTCGCTCGGGTAGTCGTCCATTTCCGGCTCTTCTTCGGCGTTGAGGTGATAGAGATTGCCGAAGAACTCGTCGAAGCCGTGGTTGGTCGGCAGCATGCGGTTGAGATCGCCAAGATGGTTCTTCCCGAACTGGCCGGTCGCGTAGCCTTGGTTCTTCAGGCATGCGGCGATGGTCACGAGCTTCTCCGACATGCCGACCGGGGCGCCTGGGATGCCGACCTTGGAGAGGCCGGTGCGATAGACGCTCTGCCCGGTGATGAAGGACGAGCGTCCCGCCGTGCAGGATTGTTCGCCGTAAGAGTCCGTGAACATCATGCCTTCCCGGGCAAGACGGTCGATGTTCGGCGTCTGGTAACCCATGAGCCCATGCGAATAGCAGCTCAGATTCGAGATGCCGATATCGTCTCCCCAAATAATGAGGATGTTCGGTTTGCTAGACTTAGGCATTCGACCCTCCTTTGCGGCCATCGTGCGTTCTCCTCATTGGACTATCCAGTCGGATCGCGATGACTAACGGACCGCCGCCCTCGAATGGCCGCGAAGCAATGACTGCAGAGATTCGAGCAGACCTCAAATTACGACTTCGTGACGTTCAGCCGATTCTGTGCGCTCGACCATTGTTAAATGCACAATGCAACTGGTCCATCACCCCAAGGATCGTCGCTTGCTGGATTGATAAATGGCGACAGGGACGGGCACGCAGTAATTGAGGGGCTGGTCTCGACAAGATTATGCGCCTCCCGCGAGAAAAGTCTTCGATCCTTTTGCGGCCCTGCGTCCCAGGCACCGGCTTCGTCAGGCGCCTAAGCGGGATACCATTCAATCATAGGGTCAAAGTTTGGTCATGACTTCGAAAGGCACCCGCACAAACTCCGAGTTGCCGCGAATACGCGTCATGGTTCCCCCGACTCCTGACTGGATTGGACGCTTCAATCTTTGACAATGCAGCGGAAGCCGACATGGCTGGTCGAGGTGTCGACCGGCTCGGCATGGCGCGCCGCGGGTCGATAGCGCCGGCAATAGTTGGGCGCGCAGAGGTGCGAACCTCCCTTCAGCACCTTGCGCGGGATGCGCAGGGCAGGCTGGCGCGGGTCGTAGCTTGTTTCCATCGCGGCACCGCGCGGGTTCTCCGGCACGCAGCAGGCCTTGGGCGCGTCGGCGGTGTGCCGGGTCGAATACCAGTCGGTCGTCCATTCCCAGACATTGCCGATCATGTCGTGCACGCCGTAGCCATTGGCCGGGAAGGCGCGCACCGGCGAGGTGCGGCCAAAACCGTCGGTCAGTTCGTTGTCGAGCGGGAAGTTGCCCTGCCAGGTGTTAGCCATGTGCTTGCCGGCGGGCGTGAACTCCTCGCCCCAGGCGAACTCCGCGCCGTCGAGGCCACCCCGCGCGGCGAATTCCCACTCGGCCTCGGTCGGCAGCTCCTTGCCGGCCCATTTGGCATAGGCCTCGGCGTCCTTGTAGGCGATCTGCACCACCGGATGATCGTCGAGCCCGCCGATGTGGCTGCCCTTGCCGTAGGGCCGGCGCCAGTTGGCGCCGAAGGTGAAATTCCACCACTGGCTCCAGTCGCTGAGGTCGACGCGCTTCTTCGGCTGGGTGAAGACGAGACCGCCCGCCTTCAGCATGTGCGGCAGCGCGCCGGGATAGTCTTTCGGATCGGGCGGGATCTCGGCCCAGGTGACGTAGCCCGTGGCCCGGACGAACCTGCGGAACTGGGCGTTGGTGACCGGCGCCGGGTCGATCCAGAAGCCGTCGACAGTGACGCGATGGACCGGCGCTTCCTCCGGATAGTGGCGATCCGACCCCATACAGAAGCTGCCGCCGGGAATGCGGATCATGTCCGCTGCCGGCGAAGCGTTCGCGGTGTGACTGATTAGTTTGGGTAGTTTGGCGGACATGCTGGTGGCCATCGCAGGACCGAGCCCATTGGTTGTATGTGATTCCAACAACGAAAGTCTACAGATCGCGAGCGCCCACCGCTGGCGCTCGCCCTCTTCGGGCCGGCTACTTGCCCGCTTGCGATTGTATCGCCTTCTCGTTCTGCTCCTTCAGCTTCGTCGGCCAAATCGAAGGGCAGTGGAAATCCTCGTTCGCAGCCCTGAACTTAGGCGGTTCATCCGAAAAAATCGTTTGGGTTCAAGACGCCGAAGGCCTCGACCCCCGCCACTGGTGCTTACTTATTCCAGGCCGTCGAGTGGGCCCGCAGTCGATTGTGGCAGCAACAGCTATCGCCAAACGCATAGCCAGGCGGGCGACCCCAAGGGCGCGGTCGTCGCTGCTTGCCGTGCTGGCAGGTGAAATCGGCCTCTCTCTAGCAGTACGAAGGAATTATCCTGCGCGGCGCCGCTCAATTGCTCCTTGACAGAACTGAGCAATGTTGTGGCCTATGCCTGCCGACACTCACCGAGAGAGGATCGGCATCATGGCCAACCGCGCACTTCCCATTAGCAGGCCCACCCCGGCGACCAACGTTTCGGCATCTAATGTTTTCGCGACTGCTGCCGGGAGCCGTGAAGGGCTAGCGGAAACTGCGCTAACCCCGCCGACGTCAGCGCAGTGCGGCGGCCAGGGCGGCGCCGATTGGCGATGTCAGCCTTCGCCCCCACGCGCGCGCAGTCTCAGGCGTATCGATCAGGTCCTGCCGCACTTCCAGCGAGCAATGCGGCAGCGCCCGCGGCTGGGCATGGGCGGTGAGCGTGTATTCGTAGGGCTCGCGCGCCGAATAGGGCTCGTTGTCGCCGACGACCAGCGACGGATCGCGCCGCAGTTCGGCGAGCAGCGGCTCGGGCAGGCGCGGATCGTCGTTCCACAGCACGCCGACATGCCACGGCCGCTTGAAGCCGTTCATCTCGGGCGTGAAGCTGTGCACCACCAGCATCGAAATCCGCCGGCCGCCCGCCGTCATTTGATCGAGCTGGCGGTCGACCGCGCGATGATAAGGCCAGAAGCAGGCCTCGGCGCGCGCGTCGATTTGTTCCTTGGTGAGGCCGCGGTTCGCCGGCACCGGCGTGCCGTCGCTGACTTCCGGCGTCGAGCCCTCGCCGCCCGGCCACCGGTTGCAGTCGATCACCAGCCGCGAGTAGCCCGAGGCGAGCAGCGGCGCGTCGAGCGCCTGGGCGAGCTCGATCGCGGCATCGAGGCCGCCGATGTCCCAGCCGATATGGCGCGACAGTTCCTCGTCGGAGATGCCGAGGTCGCCCAGCGCCTTGGGTACGGCCTTGCTGGCATGGTCGCAGAGCAACAGCAGCGGCGTCTTGCCCTGGGCATTGTGGACGGAAAACGGCGGCGCATCGCCAGGAACGAGAAGCTGCCCGGGCAGTTGTTGCATCAGCCCCCTATAGTGCGAAGATCGCGCAAATGAAAGATGCCGACGCCCGCGCGCTGCTGCGCGACCTGTTCGATTCAGCGCTCGCCGCCGCCCGTCCCGCGACCTGCCTCGCGCCACATATCGCCAGGCTGCAGCCGCCGAAAGGGCGCACCATCGTGATCGGCGCCGGCAAGGCGAGCGCCGCCATGGCGCGCGCCGTCGAGGATCAATGGCCGCATCCGCTCAAGGGGCTGGTGGTGACCCGCTACGGCTACGGCGAGGCCTGCAAGAAAATCGAGATCGTCGAGGCAGCGCATCCCGTGCCCGACGAGAAAGGCCGCGCCGCCGCGGGCCGCATCCTGGAGAAGGTGAAGGGACTGACCGAGGACGACCTCGTATTGTGCCTGATCTCGGGCGGCGCCTCGGCGCTGCTGGCGCTCCCCGCCCCCGGCCTCACTTTGGCCGACAAGCAGGCGGTCAATCGCGCGCTGCTGAAATCGGGCGCCAACATCGTCGAGATGAACACGCTGCGGAAGCATCTCTCGGCCATCAAGGGCGGCCGGCTGGCCATCGCCGCCCAGCCGGCCCGCGTGCTGTCGTGGCTGATCTCCGACGTGCCCAACGACGATCCCGGCGTGATCGGCTCGGGGCCGACCGTGCCCGACCGCACGACCTTCGCCGATGCGCTAGCGGTGCTGGCCAAGTACCGCATCGAGCCGCCGGCGGCCGTGCGGACGCACCTGCAGAGAGGGGTCGCGGGCGAGATCGAGGAGACGCCCAAGCCCGGCGATCCCCGGCTGGCCCGCGTCGAGACGATCATGGTCGCGACGCCCAAACGCTCGCTCGAGGCCGCCGCCGCTATCGCCAAGGCGCGCGGCCTCGAAGTCCTGATGCTGGGCGACAATCTCGAAGGCGAGGCGCGCGAGCTTGGCGCCGCGCACGCGCGTCAGGCGCTCGATCTCGCCCGGCGCGCGGCAAAGCCCCCCATCAAGCCCATCGTGATCCTGTCCGGCGGCGAAACCACCGTCACCTTGCGCGGCAAGGGACGCGGCGGACGCAATGTCGAGTATCTGCTGGCCGAGGCGATCGCCGCCCAGGGCACGGCCGGCATCTGGGGCCTGGCGGCGGATACCGACGGCGTCGACGGCGCCGAGGACATCGCCGGCGCGGTCTTCACGCCCGACACCCTCGCCCGCGCGCGCGCCAAAGGCCGCGACCCGCAGGCCATGCTCGACGACAATGACGGACACAGCTTCTTCGAAATGTTGGGCGACAGCCTTGTCACCGGGCCGACGCGCACCAACGTCAATGACTTCAGGGCAACCTTGATCGCGCCATGACCGTCGTCGTGCCATGACCACTTACCCCGGTTCCTGCCATTGCGGCGCCGTAAAAATCCAGTTCACTTCGGACAAGAAGCCGGAGGAGATGCGGGTCGGTCGCTGCGCCTGCAGCTTCTGCCGCCGCCACGGTGCGCGCACCTCGGGCGATCCCGCGGGATCGGTCGAGTTCCATGCCGCGCCCAGCGATCTGTCGCGCTACCGCTTCGGCCTCGGCATCACCGACTATCTGCTTTGCGCCAAATGCGGAACTTATGTCGGCGCGGTGATGCCGGATAACGGCCGGCAGATTGGCATCGTCAACGTCAATGCGCTGGATATTCGCGATACCTTCGATCCGGCGCCCGCTCTTCACCATTATGACGGCGAGGACGAGGCGCGGCGGCGCGCCCGCCGCCGAAAGTTCTGGATGCCGGCGTCCGTGAGGGCCTAACGTCGCGCCATGACAGTTCTTGGGGTGATCGCCGACGACTTCACCGGCGCAACCGATATCGCGGGCATGCTGGTCAAGGGCGGCATGCGCACGATCCAGACCATCGGCGTGCCTGGCAAAGGCATGATTCCCGACGATATCGACGCCGTCGTGGTGGCGCTGAAGACGCGCTCGATCGCCGCCAAGGATGCCGTCGCCCAGTCGCTCGAGGCGCTGCGCGCCCTGCAGGCGGCGGGCTGCAAGCGCTACTTCTTCAAGTATTGCTCGACCTTCGATTCGACCGATGCCGGCAATATCGGGCCGGTGGGCGACGCGCTGCTCGAGGCGCTCGGCGCAAGGCAGGCGATCTACTGCCCGGCCTTCCCGGAGAACGGCCGCACCATCTTCTTCGGCCATCTGTTCGTGGGCGACGTGCTGCTCTCGGACTCTCCCATGCGCCACCACCCGCTGAACCCGATGACCGACGCCAGCCTGGTGCGCGTCCTGGCGCGCCAGACCAAACATAAGGTCGGGCTGGTGGCGTTGAAGCAGGTGCAGGCGGGCTCCGCGACCCTGCGCGCCGCCCTCGACAAGCTGGCCGCCGACGGCGTACGGCACGTGGTCGTCGATGCCGTGGCCGATACCGATCTCGGCATCATCGGCGAGGCGGTCGGCGACGACCTGCTGGTCACCGGCGGCTCGGGCGTGGCGCTGGGATTGCCCGCCGCCTATCGCCGCCGCGGCCTTCTCGCCCACAAGGCCAATGCCGACACGCTGCCCTCGATCACCGGCGGCGCCGCCGTGCTGGCAGGCTCGTGCTCGGCGGCAACGCTCGGCCAGATCGCGGCGTTCACGGGCCCCCATCTTCATCTCGACACCGACGCTATCTCGCGCGGCGAGGCGGTCGTCGACACGGCGCTGGCCTGGGCCAAGGGCAAGCTCGGCAACGGCCCGATCCTGCTCTCGGCCAGCGAACCTCCGGACGCGGTCAAGGCGCTGCAAACGAAATACGGTGTCGAGAAATCGAGCCATGCGATCGAGAAGACCATGGCGGCACTGGCCAAGGGCCTGGTCGCCGCCGGCGTCGGCCGCCTGGTCGTGGCCGGCGGCGAGACCTCGGGCGCCGTGGTCGGCGCGCTCGACGTGACGGCGCTGCGCATCGGCCCCGAGATCGATCCCGGCGTGCCGTGGACGGCATCGATCGGCGCCAGGCCGCTGCTGCTGGCGCTGAAATCCGGCAATTTCGGCGCACCCGACTTCTTCACCAAGGCATTCCAGCTTCTATGAGTACCGCCGAAAGCAAGATGCGCGACGCGATCTGCGCCCTCGGCGCCAAGCTTGCCGCGCGCGGCCTCTGTCCCGGCACCTCGGGCAATATCAGCGCGCGCGTGGCCGACGGCTGGCTGATGACGCCGACCAACTCCTCGCTGGGCGAGCTCTTGCCCGGCCAGCTCTCCAAGATCGATCTTTCAGGCAAGCACGTGGCCGGCGATCCGCCGACCAAGGAGGCGCTGCTGCATCGCTCGGTCTACGACGTGCGGCCCAGGGACGGCGCCATCGTGCATCTTCATTGCACGCACGCCGTGGCGATCTCCTGCCTCGATCCGTCGTGCCATCACAACAAGGAGACCACGCTGCCGCCGATCACGCCGTACTTCGTGATGCGGGTCGGCAAGCTGCCGCTGGTGCCCTACTTCAAGCCGGGTGACCCCAAGCTCGCCGACGCCATCCGCGACTATGCCAGGGGCCATCGCGCCGTGCTCCTGGCCAATCACGGGCCGGTCGTCGCCGGCACGTCGCTGTCGGCCGCGTCGGCCTCGATCGAGGAGCTGGAAGAGACCGCCAAGCTCCACCTGCTGTTGCAGGGCTTCAAGGTACGCCTGCTGAGCGACGCGCAGGTGCGTGACGTCGAAAAAGCGTTTCCGTCGTGAGTCCCAACGTCGCCTCATGCCCTCTGTCATCCTGCGCTCAGGATGACAAATAGCGCCAGGACCAAATCCATGCCCAAGCTCGCCGCCAACCTCTCCTGGATCTACCAGGAAGTCCCCTTCCTGCAGCGCTTCGGCGCCGCCGCCGCCCACGGCTTCAAGGCCGTCGAGGTCCTGTTCCCCTACGAGGCGCCGGCGGCCGACATCGCCGGCGAACTCAAGAAGCACCAACTGGCGCAGGCATTGTTCAACCTGCCGCCGGGCGATTGGAGCAAGGGCGAGCGCGGCCTGGCGGCGTTACCCGGCCGCGAGGCCGAGTTCTCGGCCGCGCTCGACAAGGCGCTCGACTACGCCAAGGTCCTGGAATGCCGCACGCTTCACGTCATGTCCGGCATGATCGCGCCGGCTGCCGACGTGAAGGCGATGCACAAGACGTTCGTCGCCAACCTCAAGATGGCGTGCGACCGCACCGCCAAGAGCGGCCTCACCCTGGTGCTGGAGCCGATCAACCACCGCGACATTCCGGGCTACTTCACCAACACGACCGATCAGGTGAAGCAGATCATCGACGAGGTGGGCGCGCCGCATCTGCGCCTGCAGCTCGACCTCTATCACATGCAGGTGACGGAGGGAGACCTTACCAAGCGCACCGAACGGCTGTTCCCGATCACCGCCCACGTGCAGATCGCCGGCAACCCCGATCGCAACGAGCCCGACATCGGCGAGGCCAACCATCTCTACCTGCTCGATGTGCTCGACCGGCTGGGCTACCAGGGATATGTCGGCCTCGAATACAAGCCCAAGACCACGACCGGCGCCGGCCTAGGCTGGGCGGCGAAATACGGTATCAAGGCCTGACCCGTGGCGGACAAGAACACGCCCCTCATCGCTTTCGTCGGGCTGGGCTCGATGGGCCTCGGCATGGCGAAGAACCTCTTGAAGCACGGCCACAAGGTGACCGGCGTCGATCCCAGCGCGCCGGCGCGCGATGCTTTCACCGCCGCCGGCGGCACGATCGCGGCAACGCCTGCCGCGGCGGCGGCGGCGGCAGACGTCGTCATCACAGCCGTTGTGAATGCCCAGCAGGTCGAGACGGTGCTCTATGGCGAAGGCGGCGCGGTGGCCAAGCTGCGCAAGGGCGGTCTCGTCATGCAGTGCGCCACCGTGCCGCCGGCGTTCGCCAAGTCGCTCGGCGAGCGGCTCGCAAAGTCAGGTCATGAGCTGCTCGACGCGCCGATGTCGGGCGGCCGCGCCCGCGCCGAATCGGGTGAGCTCACCTTCATGGCCTCGGGTCCCGCCAAGGCCTTCGCCTCGGCCGAATCGATCCTGGCCGCGACCTCGGCCAAGGTGTTTCGCCTGGGCGATGCGCCCGGCGTCGGCTCTCTCGTGAAGACGGTGAACCAGCTGCTGGCCGGCGTGCACATCGCGACCGCAGCCGAAGCGATGGCGCTCGCCGCCAAGGCGGGCGCCGACACGCGCGCCGTCTACGAGGTGATCTCGGCCAGCGCCGGCAATTCCTGGATGTTCGGCAATCGCGTGCCGCACATGCTGGACGACGACTATTCGCCGCTGTCGGCGGTCGAAATCTTCGTCAAGGATCTCGGCCTGGTGCTCGACACCGGCCACGAACACCGCCTGCCGTTGCCGATGGCCGCTGCCGCCCATCAGCTCTTTCTCGCCGCCGCCGGCGCCGGCTGGGGGCGGCTGGATGACGCAGCCGTCGTGAAGGTCTACGAGCAGGCGGGCGACTTCAAAGTGTCGTCGCCCAAGAAGTAGACTGCGCCGATGCGTCGCCAGCGTTTTACCAAGATCGTCGCCACCCTGGGGCCCGCGTCCGCCAGCACCGAGCGCCTGCGCGCACTGTTCGAGGCCGGCGCCGACGTCTTTCGCCTCAACTTCAGCCACGGCGTGCATGACGATCACCGCCAGAGAGTCGAGCAGCTGCGCGCGCTCGAGAAGCACTACAAGCATCCCGTCGCCATCCTGATGGACCTGCAGGGTCCCAAGCTCCGCCTCGGCGCCTTCGCCAAGGGGCCGATGGAGTTGAAGGCCGGCCAGAAGCTGCGCTTCGACCTCGATCCCGCGCCCGGCACGGCCAAGCGCGTGCCCCTGCCCCATCCCGAGATCTTCAAGGCGGCCGAGCCCGGCGGCCTCCTGCTGATCGACGACGGCAAGGTGCGGCTGCGCATCGTGGCGCACGACGCCAGGACGATCGACGTCGTCGTCGAGGTCGCCGGCACGATCAGCGATCGCAAGGGCGTGAACGTGCCCAACCTGATCCTGCCGCTGTCGCCGATGACGCCGAAGGACCGCAAGGATCTCGACTACGGCCTGTCGCTGGGCGTCGACTGGGTGGCGCTCAGCTTCGTGCAGCACGCCCACGACATCGCCGAGCTCAAGAAGCTCATAGCGGGCCGCGCCGCCGTCATGGCCAAGCTCGAGAAACCGCAGGCCATCGACCATCTCGACGAGATCATCGAGCAGAGCGACGGCATCATGGTGGCGCGCGGCGACCTTGGCGTGGAGATGCCGCCCGAGGCGGTGCCGCCGCTGCAGAAGCGCATTCTCGCCGCCTGCCGCGTCGCCGGCCGGCCGGCCATCGTGGCGACGCAGATGCTCGATTCGATGGTCCATGCGCCGACGCCGACGCGGGCCGAGGCGTCCGACGTGGCGACCGCGGTCTATGACGGCGCCGACGCCGTCATGCTCTCGGCCGAATCGGCGTCGGGCCAGTACCCGGTCGAGGCGGTCACCATCATGGACCGCATCATCAAGAGCGTGGAGGGCGATCCGCTCTATCGCCGCCTGATGGATGCGAGCCGCCGCGAGCCCGAGGCGACCACTGCCGACGCCATCAGCGCCGCCGCGCGGCAGTGCGCGCATACGCTCTCGGCGGCGGCCATCGTCACCTACACCAACACCGGCTCGACCACCCTGCGCGCGGCGCGCGAGCGGCCCGACGTGCGCATCCTTTGCCTCACGCCCAACCTCAACACCGCGCGGCGCATGACGCTCACCTGGGGCGTCCATCCGGTGCAGACCGAGGACGCGCACAACTTCGCCGACATGGTGCAGCGCGCCGTCCGGGTGGCCCGCAAGGCCGAGCTCGCCCACGCCGGCGAACGCCTGGTGATCACCGCCGGCGTGCCCTTCGGCACGCCGGGCGCCACGAACATTCTGCGGATAGCCTACGTCCCGGAGCGTTGATTTATCTTACAACCAGCCGCGGCTTGGTGAGCGTCGTCGTGATCGCCTGGAAGGCCGACGGCAACGAGGCAATGGCGTTTGCCGAGCCCGCGATCTGGCAGCTCGAGTCGGTCGAGTAGAATCTGGTCTTGTCCGACGCGATCGCCTGCATTGTGGTGCACGGGTTGTGCGTGTCGCCCGAGGAGCAGCCGCTCGTTGGCGCGCCGTAGGCCACGGCGTAAACCGTGGTCCCTGCCGTCGTCGCGGCCTGCGCCGCGGCAATCGCCTGGTCGCACTGCTTCGTCGTCTTGCTGGTCTGGTTGCTCAATGCTGAAGCTGTGGCGTTATAATCGCCATCGCTCAGGAAGATGATCACGTTCTGCGTTCCGGCGACGACCGGCAGCGCCGCCTGCGCCTTGGCGAGCACCTCCGCGCCGTAGCTCCCCTCGCCGCCCTTGGCCGTGACGCATCCCGTCACAGGCGGGGTCGCCGCGCCGTTGCCGACCGCCTGCACGAGCGGCGATGTATTGCTCAGGGCGCCGGAACCGTTGTTGTACGTCGAGTCGAGCGTGGTGCCGATCTGGTACTTGATGTTGGCGGAGAGGTACGGAGTCGAGTTCGGCTGGGTAGCGCATGGATGCGAGGTCGGGCTGTACTGCGTGGCCATGCCCGGGAAGATCATCAGGCCGACCTTGTCCAGCGAGGTTGGCATGGTTTTCAGAACGCTCTGGATCGAGTATTCGGCGCACTGGAATCGCGTCGGATGACTGATGCCCGGCACCGTGCAGCCGGGGTCCGCGCTGTTCATCGACCCCGTGGCGTCGAGCACGAACATCACGTTTAACGGCACCGCCGTGCCGCCCGCCTTGGCGGCGCTCGACGTCGACGTCAAGGTGATCGACGAGAATCCGAAAGCCTTGAGAAAATTGGTCGAGACCGTCGCCGTCCGCGTCACTTGGGCGACGTTCGCGGTCGTCCCGTTGCAAGTCGGCAGATTTGCCGTGGCGGTGTCGCACGAAACGGACACGCTGGTGTTGGTGACCGTGACTTTCGTCGACGGGTTTGCCGTCGTCCAGTTGGTGACGGCGGTCTGGACAGTGCCCTGGGTCGCATTGGTCTGTTGAAGCGCGTTGGCTCCCACCAGCGCCGCCGCGGTGGTATCGGCATCGAACGATTTCTTCGCGGCGTAGATGCGGCCGGCATCGATCGTCAACCCGGCCGTGCCCACCAACCCCATGGCCATGAGGCCGAACATGATGGCGGTAGCACCTGCCCGGTCGTGAAAAATACCGCGAATGTTCCGAGAGACGGCGGAGATCGAATGTTTCATCGTCTGGTTCCCCTTATTGAATCATCTGCGCCGTCTGGGCGCTCAGGTTGCAGCCGCTCGGCGCGTAGTTGACGCCCATGACCGTCAGATTGCAGGGATAGGTCGCCCTCACGACCGCCGATTGGCCGGCGACCATCGACGCCAGGCAGGTGGCATCGCTGGTGCAAGCCGTGCCGTTGATCCTCACGGTTATGGTCGTGTGCGCCGAAGCCAAACCCGGCGCGGCAGCAGCGATCGCCGCCGTCGTCGAGGAATAGGGTGTCGTGGTGCCGCGACTCAATGCGAGCGTCAGTGCGCCTTGGGCGACCGCGTTGGTGAGACTCATGTATTGGTTCATGGCGACGCCGAATTGGAAAATGCCCGTCACAATCATGAGCAGGACGGGAGAAATGATTGCGAACTCGATGGCCGAGACGCCCTCGTCGTTCTTCAACAGGCAGCAGAACAGAGAACGCATTTTAGAAATCTCCGGACTGAACTCTGCTGGTCGAGGAAATTCCTGACGCAGGCACCTTGGAGCCGATCCTCGAGATTTTTGAGTCGCTGAATTGTTTCAGTCGTTACAGCCGTGAATCTCCACATCAGTTGAAACTTTCGCCGACGCTCCGCGCGTTCGTCGGCAGCGACGCCGAAGCCTTTTCTTCGGCCATCACGAATATTCCTTAGTTTCGCCTCAACTGGCGACCGTGTGCGGGCCGAAAGATCGGGGATGGGCGCGAAGGTTCCCTCGTAATTCGTTTGAAGCACATTTTGAGAGGCGATCATGGACAGCATGACCAACAAGCCCCGCGCCATCGCCCGCCGCCGCAGCAGGATGGCGCTGACCTGGATCGATTTCCTGGTCATCGCTGCCATAATTTTGACGTTTGCGGCGATCGTCAGCACAACCGTTAGCCGTGCCAAGGCGTCGACCCACAACGGCGCGTCCTCGCCTGAATTCTCGACCGAGGTCAGCCAGATCCAGGACGACCCCGGCCTGATCAAGGCAAAAATAAGATTGGCGGCCGGCGCGCCCTGGAGCTGAGCGCGCGCTAGTTCTTCGGACGCTTGTCGATCACCCGGCGCGCCTTGCCCATCGA
>Ga0210402_10000554_pt1 | contig 41729 bp, 60 predicted proteins | sample IncBWC7MmetaG_FD_161055 | JGI IMG/M metagenome (GOLD analysis project Ga0210402, IMG submission 161055) | Forest soil microbial communities from Barre Woods Harvard Forest LTER site, Petersham, Massachusetts, United States - Inc-BW-C-7-M | ecosystem: Environmental > Terrestrial > Soil >...
CTTCATCGCCGGATGGTTTGCCGCCAAGGGCTGGTTCACCGTGGATCAGGTTCTGTCGGTGCTCAACAGCCCGGTCCTGCTTGGTTTCGCCTCGTCGCTCGTGATGGCCGGCTGGGGCCTGTTCGTTCACACGCCGGCCAATACGGTAGCGTCCGCCAATGCACTCCCGATGGTTCAGGGGGTCATTACGGCCCCAACCGTCGAGGGAAAGGCGCTGGCCGATTCCATCCCCGAGAAGACCGTGGCTGTTGCTGGAACCTCGGACGCGGCTGCCGTTGCGGCAAAGTCCTGACCCATGTTCCTCGCAATCTTCTATCTCGGGGCCATTTTCGGAGTGCCGATGGGGATTGGCGCTTTTCTCCACAATGACGCTCAGAAAAAGCAGCGGCATCGTCCCAACTATTGGGAAATTCTCCCACAGGGTGACCCGCCGGTTACGGCGCCGTTTTACGAATCTGGCGGGAGGTACGGTTGATGCGGGACCGTTACGTGATTCTTGCCCAAAACCCTGTCAACGACATCATCGTTGCGGTCCATGAGGGGCATGGAGATCATCTTCGCATCGCAGCATTCGCGACCGAGGACGAGGCGGACGATGTGGCTGCAATGATGCCCATGTGCCAGATGTGGCCCTATACGGTCGTGCGGGCTCCGTGAGATTGGATCACCATATCTACCACGATCCGGAGTTGATGCTTCTTCTCCGGACCCTAGACCACAGACTGGACCTCATCACAGAAAGGCTCACTCACATGGCTACCGACGCTCAAGTCGCCAAACTCACCGCAGACGTCCAGCGCCTGATCGACGCCATCACGGCGTTCCAGGCGTTCGTCGCCGATGCCATCGCCAAGGCCCAGGGCCAGAGCAATGATCCGGCGATCGACGCCCTCGATGCATCTGTATCGGCCGAGGCCGACAAGCTCACAGCCGCTGTGACGCCCGTTACTCCTCCTGCCTGACCCTAGCTGGGTGGAGGAGAGACGGCCCGGCGTTGAGTGGCCTCATGCCGGGCCGTTTTTATGAGGTCCGCATGAGATGGCTACGCCTCAGATTACGTGGACAAATATCATCATCACGGTGGGTGCATTCGCTACGCTTTTGTCGTTTGGAGCCAGCGTAGTGCAGTACCAACTCGCTGGGCTCGATACCAAAATTACCAGAACCGACCGGGATGCCCTGGACCGCGATGCGGCGGCGAAGCATGACGACGAAATCCGCGATAGGAGGATAATCAGCAGATTCGAGGGGGTTGACCAAGAACTTCTGCGCCGTGCCGAACTGTTTCTGAGCACGAAGGAGTTCAAGGAGTTCAAGGATCATATCTATTCGGATAACGTCACCCTGAACAAGAGGCTCGATAGCCTGGAGCAGACCAGGCCGACAGCAGGCGAACTGAAGGCCGTTGCGGATGGAATGCGAGACACGCTCTCCCGGCTTGAGGAACGCATTCGGTCGCTAGAGAATGCCCCGAGGTCTCCAAAGCCACCGTGATGGAACCTTTCCGGGCAGTGTGGTATTCATGTTGTGCCCGCAAGTCCCGCGGGCGGGAGCCATTCCGATGATTGGCCTTGCAATCTCAGTTCTATGGCTACTGATTGGAATCTTGTGCCTTGCCGGCGTTCTGTGGCTCGTCCTATACGGAATTGAACGATTTATTACGCCGCTTCCTGGAAATCTGAAGGCGGGGATTTGGTTCGTTTTCCTGCTTCTGTGCATCATCGGGGCACTGACGCTGCTCGCGGGGGGCACGTTTCACGGGCCCGCGCTCCGATAGCCAAGTAGAACCGCTGCAGCCCTATCCGCCGCGGCCGCCTGATATCTGCAGGAATTGCTAGATGTTCTGGCTCATGATGCGCCAAGCGGCGATCCAACGGCACTGGTTCTTCAACCAGATGTTTGAGGGTGGTTGCCCGCGTCGATGGCACTGGCATATGGCGGCAATCCGGTCAGTCTATGGATTTTAGCTCGTCTTGACGGTCTTACCCCAACAAGTTAACCTGAAACGTCGACTTGCCACCGTAAGTGGCTGAAACGACTTGCCCCCGTTAGGGGCTCTCGACTGGTGGCCGTAAGTCACAGGAGCGAAAGATGGCGGGTGAAGGCGATGAAGAAGAAATCGTCCCAGGGACCGAAAGTGAAGGAACTGCCGGGCAGAGCCCTGAATCAGGGGACGACGAGTCCGAAGTTTCCGCCGAACACACTGACGAAGAAGCCGACGATGGGGAATCGGAAGTAGCTGCCGAGCCGCCTCAAAAGGGCGGCAGTCGGGGCGAGGGCCGAATCCAGCGTCTGGCGAACGAAGCCAAGGCGGCGCGCGAGGAAGCGGCAGCCGCACGTAGAGAGGCACAGGAGGCGAGGCGCGAGGCAGCGCAGCGCCAGGAGCAGCAGACCGAAGCGCAACAGCGCGAGATGCTAGCGCTCATGACGCCCGAGGAAAGGGCCGAATGGCGCATCGGTCAGATGGAGCGGAGACAGGCGCAGGAGCGCCAGCAGGATAGAACGCAGATCGCGATGATGATGGACAAGACGTCGTATGACGCCAAAGCCGCCATCAGCCCGGTCTTCGCCAAGTACAAGGATGTAGTCGAGGAATTGTTTCAGAAGCAGTTGGCCCTGGGCCGTCCCGTCGAGCGGGAGGTTCTGCTTCAAAATCATCTCGGCAAGCTCGCGATTGATGGTGCGGGCAAGTCGGGGCAGGCGAGGCGGCAGGCAGGCAAGCGTGTCGAATCGCAGAGGGTATCGGCCGGCAGCGGCAAGGGGGATGCTCCCTCAAGCCGAGGCAAGGCCGGGGACACAGCCGAAAACCGGCTGAAGGGCGTCATCATATAGCGGAGGCCCGGTGGCTCCCGCGCTGAAGCACGAGGGCTGAAATGGCCGGAACAAACGTTGCCTCCCAATTTTCTAGCGATATCGTTGCCTACATCGCCGAGAAGACTCTCCCGCTAACCAGGAAGCAACTCGTCGCCTACCAGTTTGGCGACCCGCTGACCCTCCCGAAAGGTCGAGGGACCACCTACACCGCAACCAGATATCTGCGCATTCCGCTGCCCTATGCGCCCCTCTCCGAGGGTGTCCCGCCAGTCGGCGAGACGATGACCATCCAGCAGGTTTCGGCCACTGCCCAGCAGTGGGGCGACAAGGTGACGATCACCGACGTCGCCGAGATGACGATCTACCATCCGTTGTTTCAAAAGGCGACCGAACTCGTCGGCCTGCAGGTCGCTGAAACGCTTGAGCGCAACACCTTCAACACGCTCAATTCCGGCACCCAGATCAACTACGTGAACTCCCGGACTGCGCGGGCCTCTCTGGTGGCCGGCGATGTGCTCAATCCGTTCGAGGTTCAGCGGGCCTACTCGATGCTGTTCAACCTCGGCGCCCCCCGGTACATGGGCGACGAGATGACCGACACGAAGCTCGAAGCCGATGCCGGCGGGGCGAAGGCGTCGAACAATCCGCGGCAGATGCCGCACTACACCTCGATTATCCATCCGTTCGTCGCGGCTGATCTGCGGCAGAACTCGCAGGTCCAGACGGCTTGGTCCTACTCGGACATCAACCGCCTGTACAATTTTGAGGCCGGAGAGTTCAACGGCATCCGGTTCTGCGAATCGAACATGGTGCCGTTCTGGACCGGCTTCTTGTCTTCGACGGGCGGCGCAACTTACACTCCAGGAACGTCTGGGGCTCTCGCTGGACCGACCTACTACGTTCAGATCACCGGCTCCGACACCCAGAACCAATTCGAGAGCCAAGTCTACGCGATCTCCGGCGCCCAGTCGGTAACCGGTCCTAACGGTTCGATCGCGGTCCTGACCCCCTCGACCACCGGCTTCACCTACAACGTCTACATCTCGACCTCATCTGTGATGGCGTCGTCGTCGCTCGGTCTGACGACCTCTGGCCCGACCGTTGGCCCATTGGCGGGCAATGCCACGCAGCTTCCGCCGGCCACCTCGGTCGTCATCACCGGCCTTGGCACCGCCCAGCAGCCCCCGGCGGCCCCCGGCAACGGCCTTACGGTCTATCCGACCTACATCATCGGCCGCGGCGCCTACGGTCAGGTCATGCTGGACGATGCGAAGTTCACCTACCTGAAAGAGGCCGACAAGTCTGATCCGCTCAATCAGTTGAGGGTGGTCGGCTGGAAGGTGTTCTACGGAACGCTCATTGAAAACCAGCAGTTCTTCATGCGGATTGAATCCTTGTCCGCATTCAACGCGACGTTCGGCTGATAGAGGCGCAGCATGGCGGTAGGAACGTTAGGAACGTCGACCACATCTGGTCTCGTATCCATCAACGGCTGGACGGCATCTACCGCCGTGGCGGACGTTGCAAATGTCGCCGTCCGCATCAAGGACGATCTCAACGTGGCGCATCCGACATGGCCGGGTGCCTTCATGAAGGACGGCCTTCTGTACTATCCCAATCGGGGCGTGCTGAAGGTCTTGCCGGGCGATTACGTTGGCGTCGATGCCAACGGGTGGCCTGTTCTGGTTTCCAAGTACTCCATCGCCACTGGTGGATGGACCCACTCCTGAGAGGACAATCATGGCACCACCCAAAAAGAAGCTCTTCGCCGACGAACAGCCGATTCTTGACGAAAATCTTCTGACCGATCAGGAGGTCCAGGACCTCTCGACCGAGATCAACGAAGAGATCGCGGACGAACGCAAGGATGCCGCCCGCAAGGCCCTCAAGGAGAAACTGCGGCGCGAGGCTCGCCAGAGGGAGGGCCTGCTAGAGGCTCAAGAGCGAATTTCGATAGATCTCGCCCCTTACGCCGACCGCATCACCATCAACGGTCGGTCGTATCTGCAGGGCCAGACATATACGGTACCGACGTCGCTTGCGATGGTCATGCGAGAGATCATGCAACGCACCTGGGGTCATCAGTCCGAGATCGACGGCAAGAGCGAGAACTTCTACCGCCGTCAGCGCGGCGCTCGTGTCGTTCCGGTCGGCGAGAACGGTGCTGCGGTCATCAACACCAGCCAACTCCTGAGGGCCTGAGAACATGGAACTCGATAAAGAGCCGTCGATCGGCATTTCCTACACGATCGAACTCCCCGGCAAGAAGGCGCTGGTCATGCAGTCCTTCGTCGGCCGGGACTGCGACGCGAAGGAACTCAATGCCACGCTGGACAAGATCCGGGTGGCATCCGATCGGCAGTTTGCCTTCGGTGCCCTCCAGCAATTGAGGCTCCAGCTTGAGCAGGAGCACAAGATCGCCGCCGACCATGCCGGCCGGATGGCTCAGGTGGACGAGAACATCAAGCGGGACTGGGCCAATCGCAAGGGCGACGTGAAGCTCTCCAAGCGTGAGGAAGAGGCCCAGCAGCAGGCCTACCAGCACTCCGAGGCGTGCAAGGAGCGCATTGCCAAGGTTCGGAAGGATATCGCCGAATACGAGGCGATGATCGGAGCGTGAGAGTGTGGCCCTCACCGCAGCACAGATCGTCAATCTGGCAACGCAAATTGCCAAATGCCCTGGTTTCACTGACCAGGCCCTGCAGTTCCTGAATGCAATCCTTCAGGAACTAGCGCAGAACTACGACTTCAACGTCATCCGCAAGACCTACACGTTCAACTTCTCGACCTCTGCTAACGGCAACGGCTATGCGGCCGGCTCAGGACCCAACCTGATGCCGGCCGACTTTTTGCGCCTGCATCGCAACGGGTCGTTCTATTTCATCGTCCAGGTTCCCTACAAACTGATCGGCGTGACGCAGGAGGAGTTCGACACCTTCGTCCAGCAACCCGGACTGCAGTCATATCCATATCTAGCCTACGTGGATGTGACTCAGGTCGCCGGGCAGCAACCGGGGTTATACGTGTGGCCTCCCGCCTCGGGAACCTACCCGGCGACCATTCGCTACAATCCGCAAATGCCGGATGTGACCACAGCCGACGTGCCGTGGTTTCCGAATACCGACTACCTCTACACGCGGCTGGCTGGCGAGTTGATGAAGATCACCAACGACGACCGCTGGCAGGTGTTTCTGGGAGATGCCGATCCTGAGAAGGATCAGACTGGATCTGCGGCCTCGATCCTGCGGTCGTACCTCAAGATGAAGGACGATCCGGAGACCGCAGTGAAGACTGTGCAGTTGGATCGCAGGCTGTTCAAGCCGAACATTGCACAGGTTAGGAATACCAAACAGATCGGCTGGTAGCCATGAAGCGTCTTCTTATAGCCCTCGGTTTTATGTCGGCCCTGATGTCTCCTGCCTATGCGCAGAAGACCAAGGCCGCCATCACGACCGAGATCAACACCAACTTTGCTGACAACAACACTGGCGCGATCACACCGGCATTGCTGCGATCAACGACCCTCGATCTTGTCAACTCGTATGTGGATTACAACGGCGCCGGGACATTTACGTGCTCTGCGAACAGTTTCGTGTCGTCCGGAACTACGTCGTTGTTCGCCTGCACGCAGCCGTCCTTCTCGTCCTTGAGCGGAATCCTCGGATTGTCTCAGGGCGGAACCAACGCCAACCTGACAGCCTCTAATGGTGGAATTGTCTATTCAACGGCATCTTCATTTGCCATTCTCCCAGGTACGTCTACTGCCAATCTTTGCCTTCTGAGCGGATCATCCAGTGCCCCATCGTGGGGTTCTTGCCCAGGAGGTGGTGGAGGGTCCGGAGTCGTCAATCCCGGAACGTCTGGGCAGTTGACCTACTATGCGGCCAGCACAAACACGGTTTCCAGTTTGGGCAGCGCGTCGATATCGTCGTCTCCGACATTGACTGGAAACTGGATATTCAGTCCAGCGACAGGGGATGCCCTGGTTGCGTCTCCCGTGGGAGGCACGACGGCAAAGGGGCTCAACGTAACGCAGACTGGCCCATCTTCCAGCAGCACAGCTGGAATAGTAAATTACAACGCCATATCCGTGACTGACAATTACGGATCTACCGTGATGGGGAATCCGACTAACGCCCTTTCTGTGGCATTGAACTTCGGTGGTTCTAACACCCAAGGAAATCACACTGCATTTGAATCCATTTCATCTCTGACAGCCCCTGCGAGCGTGACCAGCAACGACCGTGATTATGTTGGGGGAACGCTTGTGTTTAGATCTTCATCTTCCGACAACGGAACAAATACGGGTGCCGGATCGAAGGGGAATGGATTTGGTGCGAACATCGCATGTCAATTGTTCAGTGGAGCAACTAATTATAATGGATGTGTTGGTGCTGAAATCGACGTAGCAATCGGTACTGGAGCAAGTTCTGCGTCGCGCTTTGGATTGACCTATGTTGCATCTGGAGTTCTCCAGGCAGCGACATCAACCAAAGATTCTGCGATAGAGATCGGATCAACTGATATCGGTCAGAGTTGGGCCAACGGAATCATCGTTGGGGGTAATCATGGCGCATTTGGCCTAGCGACAAATGGAAGTGTTCTAAGTATTGATCCAGGAGGTGGAACTCCTACGATTGCCAATGGTATAGATCTCGTAGGCACAGGTGGGATGACGATCTCCGGTAATGCCTGGAAATCTCCCGGCGCCCAGATCGATGGCACGGGTTCTCTGACAATATCGTCAAACACAACCTCCAGTCTTTTTACTTCTACACTGGCAGCGCCTCTTACCATTAGAACAACTGGAGGAGGGAGCACTTCTGCGGTACTCGACAATGGTACAGCATCTCGGGCAACTACATGGGCTTATGCGGACAATGGCACAATAAAGTGGTTTGCAGGAAAGCAGACAGATAATAGTTTCATCGTCTTCGATGCTACTAATAGTCATAGTGTTTTCAGCGCCCCCAGCGGGTTGGACATTGTGACGATTGCCGGTTCGGGCCACTCGGTAACTCCGTTTCTAAATATAACTTCTCCGGCTACTGGATTACAATTCGGTGGATTCACCGTTATGAAGAACGATGGAACATATACATACATCAATGACCCATCCGGGGGACAGAAATTTTTCTTTGGAAATATCAGTGATCCGTCAAGCTATTTTCGCAATACAAATTTTCTCTTCCAGAAAGATGCGAGTATATCTTATATGGTTTTGACCAGCGGTGGTTTATTTCTTGGTAATGGTATCAACAATACCGTAACACTTATGACTTCTCTTGCCCCTCCGTTGATCAACACAGGATTTTGCACTGGGGCCACTATTCCGCACGCCAACGGAACTGCTGCATTTGAAATCAATGTCGGATCGTCTGCGTGCGGAAGCACCGGAACTCTTTCCATAGCGAATGCTACGAACGGGTGGGTGTGCTCGTTCCACAATGTGACAAATCCAGCGACTAATGTGGTTGAGCAGACTGGTGGGGCAGTGAACACCATAACTCTTACTAACTACGTCAGGACAACCGGGGTTGCTGGAAACTTCACGGCCAGCGACGTCATTCGAGCAAACTGCACAGCATACTGAATGAGCCTTCGAAACTCGACACCCCTGACCTTCAACCCGCGCGGTCTGTCCGATACGCTGGACGGGTCAACTGTGTTCGCGGGAGCGATGTCGTCTCTGCAAAATCTCGTTCCGGATCCTTCTACTAGATCATTATGGCAGTGCCGACCGGCGGCGATTAAACTGACGGATTTTACAGCCAGTGGAGGCGCTGCCACCGACCCATTTAGTTCAGGATTTAGCCCTGGATTTGGTGGGGACGGTGGTCTGTTTCCTGCTCCTCTCGGAAAGATTTCGTGCCTCAAGGTCATTGGTAACATTGCCTACGGCATGATCGCAACAGGCCTTACTGTCGGTCACGACCAGCCATTTGCGTACAATCTGTCTACCAATACGTTCGGACTCATAACGGGAATCACGAGTGCTAACACCCCGTTGAGTCCAGCGAACTCAGGACCTTGGATTCCACCCAAGATGGCTCTCGTGGGGCACGAGCTTCTGGTGACTCATCCAGGCTACTCCGGAGCGGGAGGGGTTTACTTCGGATGGTTCGATGTTTCCAATCCGTCTGCTATCACATGGAACGGAGGAAACCTGACAGGCCTCGTAACATTCACGACTGCTCCATCGTGTGTCGAAAACTTCGGCGGTCGCGCCTACTGGATCACCAATCCCCCAACCGGGCAGCCTGCGCTAATCTTCTCTGATGTGTTGGTTCCCCGCACCGTCACCAATGCAAATCAAGTTCTCACGTTCGATGACAATGTTGCCTTGACTGCGCTTGCACCTCTTCCGCTCAACAATCAGCTCGGCGGCATCGTTCAGGCCTTGATCGTGTTCAAGGGCGTTCAGAACATGTATCAGGTGACTGGCGATGCGGCGACCAGCAACCTTACCAAGAATGCTCTCAACGTGGCAACGGGAACGCTGGCGCCCAACTCGATCTCATCAACACCGAAGGGACTTGCATTTATAGCCCCGGATGGGCTTCGCATGATCGACTTCAACGGAAATGTTGGAGATCCTGTCGGAACGGACGGTATGGGAAAGACTCTTCCATTTTTCTATGCGGTCGTTCCATCTCGGATGTATGGATCGGCCAATGGTCAAATTTATAGAATATCAGTTCAAGATGGATCCCTTCTGAATTCTCCGACAGTCGAGTATTGGTACGACATGACGCGGCAGATATGGTCTGGTCCGCATACTTTTCCGGCCTCTTGCATCGCGCCATGGAACGGCACATTCATCGTAGCTTCTTTCAATGTCATCAGTTCTCTATGGCAGTCTGACTATGTTCAGACGGCAACGTCTACGTTCGTTGAGAACGGCACGCCCATGTCGTTTACCTGGAACACCTGCATGTTGCCGGATACGAACAAGATGTGCGAAAACGCCATGATCGAGACAACGATCTACATGGGTCAGGCACCTGGCGGGATATATGCGGTCTATGCCGCAAATCAGAACGGATCAGTTTTTCAGTCTTTAACGATCACAAATACATCGACCGCGACGGTGTGGGGACAATTCACCTGGGGTCAAGCACTGTGGGGTGGATCGGCAAGTGCTCTGTTCCCACGACGCATCCCATGGGCGGCGCCTATCGTGTTCAGACGGATGCAGATCGTTGTAGTCGGAACATCATCCAAGGATCTCCGCGTTGGAACGCTTCATCTGAGATACGAGCAGCTTGGATACCTCCAAGAGAGCGATGCAGCATGAAGAAGATTCTCACTCTACTCGTCTGCCTGATCTCCTCCTCGGCGTGGGCTGGAGTTCCGTGCTCTGTACCGTTTCAATTACAGAACAACACGGTGGCCGATGCCACGCAGGTCATGGCGAACTACAACGCCATCCTGACCTGCCTCAGCAATGCCGCGGCGTCTGGCGCCAACAACGACATCACGTCGCTGAATGCGCTCTCGACTCCGATAACGCCAGCACAGGGGGGGACTCCCATCTTTGTTGGGGGAATATCAACCGGATCGGGAAATGCACAGATAGTTCCGACGGTAGTTCCTTCGGTCTTTTCTCTGTCTGCGGGACGCCTAGTCACATTCTTTGCTGGGTTCAGCAACACGAGTGCGACCACTCTCAACGTGGCTGGGTCCGGGAACGTCAACATTTTTCGTCGTACCCAACTCGGAATATCCGCCATGGTGGGTGGAGAGATTATTGCCGGGTATCCTGTCACAGTTCAATATGACGGAACTCAATTTATATGTATGACATGTGGTCCGTATATGGTCGGAGAGATCCGAGATTTTGCGTCTGGATCTTTAACAGGATTAACGGGATGGACCTTCATTGATGGTTCGTGCTTGTCCCGAACGACATATGCCGATCTTTTCTCTCTGATTGGCACTGCTTATGATCCTACTGGATCAACCTGTGATAGCTCTCATTTTGCGCTTCCGGATGGGCGGGGGCGTGTTCTTGTCGGGTGGGATGATCAAGGCGGTACGCCAGCCAATCGGATTACGCTCGCAGGATCTGGTTGCAATGGAGGAGTCGTCGGCGGGGCCGGATGCGGATTGCAGAACGTTACGATCGCGCAGAATCAGCTTCCGAACGTAGCTCCAACATTCACGGGAAGTTCTCCCGGCAGTATCACGCCGACCACGAATGCCACGGTGATCGTGAACTCGGGTGGCGGACAATTCGGCGCATCTGGTGGGTCCATCGGCACCGGCTCTTTCAATGCGATCACGTTGCCCAACTCTACAGGGTCTGTTGGTTCGATAAACGGGGGTGTGACACAGATTGTCACGCCGATCCTGCCGCCCCTGCAGATCGTAATCAAAATCATCAAACTCTAGAGGAACTTGAGTTTCAATGCGTTAGGACGTAGTGTTCAACCGGGATGTGAGGCATCCCTCGGAGGGTGACATGCTCAAGAAGTTCCTAGCGGCATCCGCGGCCGTTCTTGTTGCCGGATCAGTCGCATATGCGGCACAGATCCCGCTGATTACTGGCGCCCAGGACCCATCGCAACTCAATGCGACGATCAACAGCGTCATTCAGGCCGTCAATGCTGGCACGGGCCTTGCCGGATATGTCGGTGGCCTTCCGTTGGCTACCACGGGAACGACCATCCAGACGCTCGGGTCGATTACCTTGCCGGCCGGGCAACTCAAGAGCGTCGGGCAGGGTGTTCGCATTGTCTGCTACGGCAATGGAACCGCTACCGGGACCAACACCATGACGGTTCAGGTGGGCACTGCTACGGCCTATGCTGTTGCAGGTGCAGGTACGACGGCGGGGGTCTACCAGACTATCGTGACGGTCTACAAATCTGGGGCAAACACCCAGCAGATCCTCTCGTCGGGCTCCTTCAACACCACGCTGACGTTGCCGACCATCATTTCGGCCACGCAGACCGACACCGCGGCGATCACCATCACCTGTTCTGGAACATCCACCACCTCCACCAACTTCACTCTCGACGGCATGTTCGTCACAACTTTGCAATAGGAGGACTACATGCACACGTTTTCATGCGCTGTTCAGTCTGTGGATGTGGAGGAGATCGGCACCGTCCGATTCGATTCCGACCCGAATGACTATGCCATCTGCTGCGTCTACATCGGCGACTACGTGTTGACCTTCGACCGCAACGGCATGTCTACGGGCGTGGAGAAGGTCGAGCCGGAGCCGGATCCGGAGGCGGCCCCGGAGCCGACCCCGCATGAGACGGAGAGCGTGGCCCCACTCTTTCCCGAGCCAGCCCCTCTCAGCCCGAAGACCCCGGAGCCGAAGCCATGAAGAACCACTCGCCTTCGGGCAAGAACCAGCGGCCAGAGACGTCGCTCCACCAGAAGGGGATGCACAACAAGTCCCCCTCGGCGGTGGAGCCTCACCCTAAGGGGGGATCGGTGAATGCCGAGCCGACCCGTTCCAAAGTCGGCGCCCCGGCTCCCACGATCGGCCCCCGCGCGGCTTGAGTTTGCCTGGGAGGACTTCTCGGCTGTCGCCAAGGAAGTCTTGCCTATGTTTGTGAGCCACTGGAAGGAGGTTGCGATCAACCACGATCGCGTTCCTCTCGATGTGGATGTGCCGCGGCTTCTCCAGTACGAGCGGATGGGGTGCCTCGGCATTGTCACGGCACGAGATGGCAAGAGGATCGTGGGGTACGTTGTGGTCCTGATGGGGCCGCATCTGCATCACGCCTCTACCAAGTGGGGCCAGTTCGACGGGTTCTGGCTGGAGCCAGAATGGCGGACTGGTCTGGTGGGCTATCGTCTGCTGCAAAATGCGGTCAGAATGGCGAAGGAAAAGGACGTCCAAGTCCTGACTGTCCCTGTCAAGACGCACTTCGCCAACGGCCGGGTGATGAAACTGTTCGAGCGGCTGGGGTTTTGCGCCGAGGACGTGCTCTATAGCAAGGTGCTCTGATGGGTAGTTTCTTCAATCCCCCGGCTGCGAACGTCCAGGCGCCGACACTCCAGACCTATCAGCCGGGCGGGCTCAATCAGGCCGATCCATCGGCCTTGGGCGGGATCTCGAATCTCGGCAACTTCAACGCTTATGCGAGCCTCAATCCGCAGGTTCAGGGCATTGGGCAGAACCTCGTCAGCGACCCGAATGCGCAGGGTTTCCTTCAGGGTGCCGGTACGGCGGCGGGTCTTGGTATGGGAGCCGCTGCCAACGCCTTCGGAGAGGGCGGCTTGCTGATGGGGTTGGGCCAGGGGATTGCCAATACGGCCTTTGACCCGCAGCAGGCTCTCTACGGTCGGACGGCCCAGCAGACGCAGGACCAGACCCGCGCTGGGCTAGAGGCCCGTGGGGTGGATAATACCCCATACGGTGCAGGAATCGAGGGTCAGGCGATGAATAACTTCAACATCGACTGGCAGAACCAGCAGTTACAGCGGCAGGCTCTGGGAGGGCAGTCCGCTGGTGCGTTAATCGGGCAGGGGGCTGGTCTACAGGCGGGTGCTCCGGGACAGTACCTGACGGCCTCCGGGATGCCCTACGCAACCTCTCAGGGGATTGGGCAGGGTCAGCTTGGAACGCTGGGCCAGTTGGGCCAGTTCGGGAATCAGGGTGCAGCAATACCGCAGCAGCAGATCCAGGACTACCTGTCGTATCTCGGATGGGGCACGGGCGCGCAGGCCGCCGGCAATCAGGCGCAGAACCAGTTGTTTGCGAGCCAACTCAAGCAGGCCGATATGGCGAGCCAGGAGCAGCAGAGCATGTTTAAGGGACTCGGACAGTTGGCGGGCGGCATTGCCGGGACTGCGATCGGCGGTCCTGGTGGGGGCACGGTCGGAAGCATGCTCGCCGGCAAGATTTTTGGGTGATCCATGGCCTTCTTCAGCCCACTAGGTGCGATCGGGGCCGCTGCCGGCGGCTATATGGACGAGCGACGTCAGCAGAAGTTGGATCAGGACGCCGAAGACCTGCGCATCGGTCAAGACATCCTTGGCGATGTGTTCAAGGGGTGGCAGATGCCCGGCAGTATGGGCGCCCTCGGAGGCATGGGTCAGCAGGGGCCGCAGGCGCCTCCTCCCGGAATGGCGTCCCAGCCGCCCCCGCAACCACCCCAGGCGCCTCCTATGCCGCCGCAACAGGCGCAGGCGGGGCCTCCTCCGGGACCACAGGTGGCATCGGCGGGGCCTCCAGCGTTTCCTTCACCGGGTCCGCAATTTGACCGTTTCGGTTCTTGGGCCAATGTTGCTCCGATCGTTCCCCGTGGGGTGCAGACGGTGCCGGGTCAGATGATCCGACCGCCACCGCAGCAGTTTGGACCCCCGCAACCCCCGCAGGAGCCACCTCAGCCCCCACCCGGGCCTCCCCAAGCTCCCCAGCAGCAGATGCCGCCGCAGGCTCGTGCGCCTATGCCCCCGCAGCAGCCGCAGCAGAGGCAGGGGGTTCAGTTCGATCAGCAGGGACGTCCGACGTTCGATCTGCCGACTCTCGTAAACCGCATCAATCAAGTCAGGCCGAATGCAACGCCAAGACAGTTTGCGGCCGCGATGAAGGCGGGTCTTCCTTTTCTCAACGAGGAGGGAAAGATCCAAGGGATGCAGATGCGTCAGTACATGCAGGAGCAGGGGCTCTCCATGCGTGAGATTCTCCTACAAATGCAGGTTCGCAAAGAGGGACGGCAGGAAACGGCTCAAGATGAAAAGAAGGCAGCCGTTGAGAAGATCGGAGATGCCATCATCGCTGGGGATCAGCCTCCGACTCTGACCGGATTGTATCGTGACCGCGCAGCAATTCAGTCGTATCTGGCAGACAAGAAGTATTCTCTGTCGAAGGCTCAACAGGAATGGAACGTTGCCCAAAAGCAGATCGGATCTCTCAACTCGCAACGGATGATCCAGTTTGCGGGAACGGCCAAGAGCGTCGTGAATACCCTTGATGAGGTGAAAAGCCTCTCCGAGGAGATGGAACTGTCAGGAATTCCGCTGCTGAATAAGGCGGAATTGATGGCGTATACCCAGACACAGGGCAACACACCCAACGGGAAGTTGGCTGGTCGCTACATTGCGGCTGTCAATACGCTGAAGTCAGAGTTTGCCAATCTTGAGAACGGCGGATACGCACCAACTGAGGAAGTCTGGAAACTCGCCAACAAGCAGATTGACGAGAACTTCGGCGTCAAGCAATTGGGATCAAGGCTAGACGAGATCCGGCGCCTGATCGGCTTCCGCATTCAGGCCATTCCGAACCTTGAAACGCTCGGCGGCGCTTCTGCCAATCGCTACACGGGACAACAGGGGTCTCCCTTGGTTCCTCCTGCTCCAGGTGGAGGTGGGCAGCAGACATCCCCGGCAAGAGTAGAGCAAAACGGCCACATCTATGAGCGACAGCAGGACGGCTCTTACAAGCCGGTCAACTGATGGCTGATGCACCCCCGTTCGATCCCAACAGACCGTTCAAGGCGGTGGAGGCACCACCGTTTGATCCGAACAAGCCGTTCAAGGCGGTGGAGGCGGCGCCTCCCATGTCTGCGGGAGATCAGGCGGCCGACATCGCAAAGTCTGGCGGCGTCGGTCTGGTCAAGGGCACGATCGGACTTGCTGGTCAGCCAGCCGACTACGGCCCTCAGAGCAAGGCGGTCGGCGGATGGCTCGGAGACAAGCTCGGGATTTCCCCCGAGACGCAATCGAAGATCGGGACTGGTTTTGACTTGGCGAGGCAAACCGGAGTCCTTGGCCCGATTGCGGCTCTCGGCACGCATACGCCTGGGTCGGAGACAATCCGCCGCGGCGTCGAATCTCAGGCCGGGCCTCTGTACGAGCCCAAGACGCGCGCCGGTCGCTATACCGAGACCGCCGCTGGATTCGTACCAACTGCTTTACTCGGCCCCGGTGGAGTTGCGCGCCGAATCGCAACTCAGGCTGTAGTCCCTGGAATCGCTAGCGAGGCGGCTGGCGAAGCGACCGCAGGAACAAAATACGAGCCATATGCGCGCACAGCAGCAGCCATTGCTGGCGGACTACCGTTCGGCCGATGGAGGCAGCAGCCTGCTCGACCCAACGCTCCCGCTCCCATCTCCGAGGAACTCCACGCCGCTTCTAATGCTCAATACAAGCAGGTTCGCGATATGGACCTGCGCCTCAAAACATCTCCCATCTCCGGGATTGCCGATGCTGCCGAAAACAAGATCACCCGCGACGGGCTTACTCGCAACAATTCTCCTCTCACTTACGCGGTTATCGATCGTCTCAAGGATCTTCGGAGGGCGCCCTCTGGGGCGTTTGTTAGCGGGAGTGATTTTGAGGCATCTCTGCAAGAGCTTCGTCAGGCTGCATTTAAGGGCGAGGGCAAGGCGGCTTGGGACACGATCGAGGAACTCAACAAATACCTCAAAGACATTCCTGCTTCTCACGTAATTCAGGGGGATGCTAAGGCGGCATCTGCGCTGTTCGACCAAGCGCGCGGAAACTGGGCGGCGATGAAGCGGCTCGACATGCTTGGTGGGAAGCTTGATTTGGGGGATCTCAACGCCGCGACCGCTCACTCTGGGATGAACAAGGACAACGCGATCCGACAGGCGGTCAAACAACTGATCCGCCCGAACAAGTACGGGGATACGCTTGCGGAAAAGCATGGATTCTCCAAGCGAGAGATCGCAGCCATGAATGAGATAGCGCGTGGAACGGCCCCTATCAACACACTGCGCTACATCGGCAATCTTCTGGGAGGAGGCGGCGGGCTCGGTCAGCTTTTGCTTGGAGCTGGAAGCATGGCGGCGGGATACGAGACAGGGCATCCCGAACTGATGGGGCTTGGATTCCTCGGATACGGGGCACGGAAAGCGTCTGGTGCGCTCACGGCGCGGCAAGGCCGTCGCCTCATGGAGGAGGTTGGCCGGCGATCGCCAGAAGGACAGAATGTTCCGATGCAACCGGCACAGCCTAGCGATGCGGGGCAACTTCTTGGAGTGGCGGGATTGCGCGGTCTTTCCGGCTACGGCGGTCCTCAGTGAAGGCAACCAAGCCCTCGGTCGACTACAGCCGCGGCCACCGGGACAGCCACTGCGGCAAGATGGACTCGGCGGACACCGGATACTGCGAGCACTTCATTGAGCGCGGCCAGAAGGATGGGGCCTGTAGCGAGGTGCAGGGAACGATCGGACGGGGCATGTGGTGTCGTAAATACGAGGCTGCAAAGTGAACCTGCTCATCATCGACGGAAAGAACGCTAACGGCCTCGACTACGCCATGCGGGCAAAGCGAGACGGGCACGATGTTCGCTGGTGCTTCCCGGAGAACGAGCGCAACCGCAACATCGGCAAGGGCCTAGTCAACGTCGTCCATGACCCCCTGCCGTCGCTGCGCTGGGCCGATCTGGTCTTCCTCGCCGACAACACCCGCGGGCTGTCCTACACCGATCAGCTGCGCAAGATGGGCGGCAACGTAGTCGGGCCGACGATCGAGACCGCCAATTGGGAACTCGACCGGACCCTCGGCATGGAAATGTTCGACATGCACGGGATCGACGTGCCGGAGTACGAGGAGTTCACCTCGTTCGACAAGGCGATTGCCTACGTCAAGAAGCACGATCGGCCGTTCGTATCGAAGCCCTCGGGCGATGCCGACAAGGCGTTGAGCTACGTCGCCAAGTCGCCGGCAGATCTGGTCTACATGCTCGAAAGATGGTCGAAGTCATCCAAGCTCAAGCCCCCGTTCATCCTGCAGGAGAAGATCGATGGCATTGAAATGGCAGTGGGTGGATGGTTTGGACCTGCAGGGTTCAACAAGGGGTGGCTGGAGAATTGGGAGTTCAAGAAGCTCTGCAACGGTGACCTTGGCTGCGCTACAGGTGAGCAGGGCACCGTGTTACGCTACGTGGCCAAGTCCAAACTTGCAAAGCAGGTCCTTGCTCCATTTGAGGATGCCCTTCTTGACGCTAATTACACCGGATACATCGACGTCAACTGTATCATCGACAAGCGCGGGCAGCCCTGGCCGTTAGAGTTCACCATGCGGCCGGGCTGGCCGACGTTCAACATCCAGCAGGAGCTACACGAGGGCGACTGCGTGCAGTGGCTCGCCGACTTGGCGGACGGTGTAGACTCCGACAATGTGAAGATGGACGAGGTTGCGATCGGCGTCGTCATGTCGATCCCGGACTATCCCTACAGCCACATCACGCGCAAGGAAGTCACTGGCATCCCGGTCTATGGGATAGACGAGGACCTGCAGCCGCACGTTCATCAGTGCGAGATGATGGCCGGCGAGGCTCCGGACCAGGAGACGCTGAAGCCTGTTCCGATGCCGGTCACGGCTGGCGACTACATCCTTGTCATGAGCGGGACGGGCGAGACGGTGAAGGCTGCGAAGGATCTGGTCTATCGTCGCATCAAGAAAATATCCATTCCAAATTCTCCCATGTATCGCACTGACATAGGCGACCGTCTGGCAAAGCAGTTACCTGAACTCCAGGCCAATGGCTACGCAACCGGCATGGAGTTCAGGTCTGCTCCGAAGCCCGTCGAGAAGCGAGAACCAGAGCCGAAGGGCGAGAAGATCGGCAACCTAGAAATTATCTACGTGTGATCCAGCCAACTGGCAGCGATCATCCTGCGTCGGGCCGGTGCAGCGCGGCGCGTGCCAGAGCAGATAGCCGGCTAGAATCGCAAGGATCGCAAGCAATCCGGGCAGACCAGCGCCCACAGTCGGTCCTGGCGTTGCCACTATATCCGCTCCCATGTGTGTGACGGTCAGGAATGCCTGCGTCTCGTATTGGTGATCGCTGTCCTGCAGATAGAAGACGCCAGTCGCGCTAACACCTGAAGTGTACGGCGCCCATGTTGTGAGGCCATCTTGAGATCCGGGAAGCCAATTCCACGGCGGCAATGTCTCCTGAATGTAGTGCGTCTGCGCTTGGATGATCTCGGTGCTTCCATCGGCATTGTTAAGCCACTCGGTGTTGCCGAAGTTGTTGAAGGCACCAATATCGACGGTCACGCCGTTGATTGTCAGTGTCGCGCCTGTGACTGCATGCGTGTAGCAATTGCAGTCGGTTCCGGTCCATGTCACAAGGAACGGAAGGCCGCCGAGATTAGCAAAATTAGTGCCAAAATAGCCGTTATTGTCATAACCAAAAGTGCTAGGTCCCGTATCTGCTCCAGCAGGCGCATTTATAAATCCTTGTACGTACATCGTGTCGGCTTTTGCCGGGACGAGGATCAGCAGAACAACGGAAAGACATGCAGCGATGCGTATCATGGTGCCTCACATGTGACCTTGACGCCGCTATGCCAGCCGACGCTCACGACCTTGGCGCCGAGTGTCACTGCGCAATGGCGGGTCAGTTCCTCTTGGTATATCTCATTTTTGATTGCCTGCGCCGCGAAAAAGGCAATGATCTTCTCGACCTCGATTAATGCCTCTGCTTCGATCTTGAACGCATAAAGATCGGTGTCGTCCTTATTGACTGGGCATTTTGCCCGCACCTCGACCTCATAGATGCACCTCATTCGAGCAACTCCCCCTGGTGATGCCGATCGCGCACTGCCTCGCGCATGTGCGTATATCGCGCGAGCCCTGAGCCATCGGCTGAATTGACGCCTAGCTTGTCAAAATGGGACCAGCGGTCGCCGTGGTTGACCCGGCCGACATGGGTCCATTTTCCCAGTGCTTGCGCGGCCTGGATGATGTGTGTGGAATGTTGCGAGCACTTCCAGTTGGTCGATCCGCCGATAAACACCGCTGCAATATCATCCCATGGTATCGGCAGATGCTCCTGACCATCCTGACAGGCGAGCGCCAATTTCCAGCCCTGCAGTCGGCCCTTCCAGTGCTCAAATACTTCAAGCGTTCGCCGAGCTGACCCAACCACGTCTGGCACCGTCACGAACAGGCATCGCGCACGATTGACGGCCTCGCGCTCAAGCAGAGACATGAACGAGGCTTCCTGCCAGCCGGGCGAAAACCGGCCATTGTCGATGCCGAACGGGCGGGATGGATCGCGCAGCCGATAGCGCGTCAGCGGCGTAAGCAACTGCCCGACCTCGCAGCCGAGTTCTGCCGCGCAGGCGGCCAGATCCTGACCATTGTCGAGAAGGGCGATCACGGTCGCCTCTCCACAGAGGCGATGGCGCGGGCGGTCATGATTGCAGCCCAGCAGCACCACATGTCGTATTCCTGTCCAGCGCCAAGTTTCTCTAAAGCGTCGTATGGCTCCGTTCCGTACCTGGGCCACCGATCCGTGCGGTAAGTGGCGATGTGATTGCCGCCGACCATCACCAGATTGAGCGCCGCGAGCAACTGGTCGTGCTGGGCGCGGAGGCGGGCGATCTCGTCGGCGGCTTCATCCCTTTGGCGAAGCGCATCGTTCGAACTGCACGGCATCCGCAGCCGCTCCACAATGTCCATCATGACTTCTCCTCCGCGGCGGCAATGGCGGCACGGGCGAGTTCCCCTAGTCGGCTCATTCCCTTGTCTCTGTTGGCTATTTCCTTCAGCGCCGCGAGCAGCTCGTCGCGCTGGGCGCGGAGACGCATGATCTCGTCGGCGGCATCGCCGCGCACGGCCCAGGAATGAGCGTCCCCGAATGTTTCTAATCGCTCTACGATGTCAGTCATGCGCCGGCCCTGTCCATCAGAGAGCGTAACTCTTCCCCAATGGAAAGAAGTGCCTTCTGCTTATCCACATCAAGCCTCCGATAGAAAACCATAAAGACCTTGTTGCCGCGCTTTGCTGCCTCGCGCGCCTCCTCCTGAAGTGAAAGTACCTTGGGCGCCCCCGCCTCGGCATCATGTGGGGCATGGTCGGTGGCGGAAGCGCCCTCAGTATCCGCCGCATGGGCCGGGTGGCTATGCGGCGTATCAACAACGGCAGGCTCGCGTTGCCATGCGCGAAATTCCGCGACGAGAAATCCCCATTTTCGCATGGCCGCGTCATTGGTTGCCAATTCTTTTCTGCTTTTGATCGCGCATCGCGCGCGCACATATTCAGCAGCAGTTCCAGTATTCCATTTTTCAGTTTCCGCCAGAAACTTAATGAATGCAGGATCGCTGCATAGCACGCCCGCCTGCTTGACCGGTCCGAGTTTGTCCCAGTCCGTCTCAGGCTCAGGGGCGTCGTCCCAGATTTCCACAGGTGGTTCTGGGCGCGCTTGAACAGCCTTGATCAATTCTTCCCCGCGGCGCTCGCCCCATTGCTCGATCACCTCCTCGGCAGGTCGAGCATTGGGGATTGTCTCAACGTCCGTCTCATCGAGGAATCCGAGCCCGCAGATCGAAAGCGTGGCGCGGCGCTTCGCCTTTGTCTCTGCCTTCATGATTGCGTTAGCCAGCGCCTCGCCGCGAAGACCTACCAGCGATACTGCACCCTTAGCCATGTCAGTGCGGCCTGACTTGTCCTGCACCTTTACGGTTACAATCGTAAGTCCCTCGTGCGCGGCCTCTGTCATATCAAGAACGGAGACGCCATGTTTTTTGCGGAGTTGGTCAGTTGCATCTTTGCGCGCATACAGGACCTCCTTTCCACCAAGCATGATGAACTCGAATGGCTTGGTCAAAGGATTGAGCCCAAGACTTTCGCACACTGCGGTATAGAACTGAGACTTCTCAAGAGGATTCAGGCGAGACGTGTCACCCTTGACTATCAGTCTCTCCATGAGTTCATGGACTCTTTCTGGCGCAATCGTCGGCAGGTTGCTCTGGTCGTTCATGGAAACTCCTTGCCGCTATCGAGGACCCAACCGTCGCGGCGTTCCTCGTCGTAGTCGAGCTCGACATCGAGGTTCTCACGCAACGCCTGCTGGATCGATGGACGACTCCGCGCGATGGCGGCTTCCGTGTCAGCTACGATGCGAGACATGGCGGCATACATCTCAGCGCGCTCGCTTGCCTCAAGTGCAAGCCGCTCATCGCGCAACCGTTCTATGTTGGATTTGAAACTCATGTTGGCATCCTCGTCTTGTTCGTAGAGGCCCAAGTCGCCATCAGTTCGGCCAGTTCGGCCGGCGATGTCGGCTTTGCGTCGCCGATGATGTCTTTCGCCACGCCCATCAGATCGAGATAGCGCAGCATGTCGATTGAGTTTGCGACATATTCCCGATCTGTCGGCTTGGACGGCTGAACCGTTTGGGACAACTCGTATATCGCGTCCTCCACATGGTCGATGGGGACAACGCGCGGTCGCGGCTTCGGGGCGAATTCACTGACAGGATCATTCATAGTCTTTCTCCATCATTTGTCGGTCGCGCCATTCCTCGTAAGCCTGATCCGGATCGCGTCCATGCACCGGGCACCATTTATCGAGAATTAGCTCGGGCGGATCGATATCGGTCGAACGCACGTGCGACATGCGGCATGTGCAACTGGCCTTGCTGTCATCCTCTGACTGCTTGCTCATGCGAGCACCCATGCCTTGTCACACCACTCGGCCGCCGCGGCGAGCGTCGCAAAGGTTTTCAAAAACTGCGGGCCTTTGTAAACGCCCCAACCTGTGGAGCCGCGATGAATGCAGAAGGCTCCACAACGATAGAAACCGGCGCGGACGCGGACTGCGCTCATGCGAGCACCAATACGAGCCCGATGAACAACATCAGCGCGCAAGCTGCGGCCAGGTCGGAAGCCTCTTGGTCTAGGAATTTCATCATTGCCATGCCCCTTGTGTTTGCGTTCTATGTGTGCAATACATCTGAAGCACGTTTAACTACACCTGTCAACAGGCGTCTCATGAAAAAAGATACCCCGTTCAGTCTGCGGATGCCGGCATCCCTCAAGAGCGCCCTCGGGCGGGAGGCGAAAGAGGACCAGCGTTCAATCGCCTCGCTGATCATCAAGGTGCTCACCGACCGGTACAAACAGGACCCGTACAAAGAGCGCGAGGCGGCCGAGTGACCATCCCCCGCGTCGACGTCTCCGAGCAACCCTTCCGGCCGGCAATCGAGACTGTGCTGGACCTTCCGGTGGCCCCCTCGGTCAACGAAACCCGCAAGGTGCATCTGGCCGGCTTGCGCAAACTCGCCGAGTGGAAGCGGCAGGCTGGCATGGGCCTGATGGCAAACGGCCAGTATCGCGCGGCGCTCAAGGATGTTCCCCGGTTCGAGATCGAGATCATTCTCAACGAGAAGACATGTCGCCTCGACGCTGACAATGTTCTAAAGAATACAATAGATTATCTCAGAGAGTTAAAGTTGATTGTGAACGACGCCCCGAAGAACATGCGAAGCCTCCTCGTGCGCTGGGGCGAGGCCCCCAAAGGTATGCGGGTAATCATAAGGCCATGCGAATGAATCCTCGTACCATTGGATGGTTTTCTTGCGGTGCGGCGTCCGCCGTTGCGGTGAAGTTGACCGGCGCGCATCCGGTTTACTGTGAGACTGGTGCAGAGCATCCCGACAACGCGCGCTTCCTTGCTGATTGCGAACGCTGGTTTGGCCGCCCGGTCGAGCGCCTGCGTTCGCAGCAATATTCCGACACATGGGACGTTTGGACGAAGCGCCGTTATCTCGCCGGCATCGATGGAGCGCCATGCACCGTCGCGCTCAAGGTCATTCCTCGCCTTGAGTTCCAACGTGCAAACGATATTCATGTGTTTGGCTACACCGCGGACGCTGCCGATGTCGAGCGCGCCGATCGCCTTCGCGCCAACTATCCAGAATTGACGATCATAACGCCGTTGATCTATCGCGGGTTGATGAAGACCGCTTGTCTGGACATCGTGCAACGTGCCGGTATTGCTCTGCCGCCAATGTATGCCATGGGCTTCCAAAACAACAACTGCATTCCGTGCGTCAAGGCGACTTCGCCAGCCTATTGGGCGTTGATCCGCAAGAGTTTCCCAGATCAGTTCGCTCGCATGGCAATGCTATCGCGCGACCTCGATGTGCGGCTCTGTCGGATCGATGGCGAACGCGCGTTCATCGATGAAATCCCGATGGATCATCCGATAACCAATCCGATCCAGCCATCTTGCGACTTCCTCTGCCACATCGCCGAACTGGATATGGCCCCATGACATTCTGGACCGACGAGCGTGTGCTCGAATTGCGCGCCCACTTCGCTGCCGGGCTCACTGGTACCCAGATCATGACTATCATGGGCGCGGTATCCCGCAACGCAATCATAGGCAAGCTGAGCCGGCTCGGGCTGCACCGCGATCTCGGATGGGTCGCCAGGAAGGCCAGAGCGCCCCGTACAGCGAGTAGAAAGGTTTCCGGCTCCAGGAGTGCACCCATGCCAGAAGACGCACCAGTGCCCTCCCCTGCCCCTCCTGCGCCCATCGCAGTCCCTGACCCTTGCCCGCTGCTCGAGCTGGACAACTGGCGCTGCCGGTATCCTATCTCGCCCGAAGATGAACCGTACGTGTTCTGTGGTGCCCGCGAAGCCGACTTGTGGCGTGGGGTACCATACTGCCGCAAGCATTCCCGTATCGCGTATGACCGGCGGGGAGACCGAAAGCCGAATCCGGACAGGGGATTTTCGCTCGCACCTCTAGTTCCTGTTGCAGAACCGTCGCGTTCTGAGTAGATTGTTCCAGCGCGGCATCGGGTAGCTCCCGATTCCCATTAAGGGCTCGTCCGCTCCTGGTCTCACACAGGAGCGGACGACGTCCTGCCCTCCAGCCCGGTGAGACGGGATGTACACCCAAATCCTTCGCGAACTCATTGCGGCCGGATTATCCGGAGACGCACTCGTCTCTGCGTTTGAACGCATAGAGGCTTCAACCAAAGCAAAAACAAGCGCGGAACGCACAGAAAAATGGCGCGCGAATCGTGTGACGAGTGACGTCACATCGTCACCAAAACGACCTCGCCGCACCCCCTCTAAGGTTCCCCCTATAACCCCCTTAAACACTCCCCAAGGTTCCGAACCTTCGGTTCGGCCGGCTGCGCCGGCGCTCGAACCCGAATTTGAAATCTTCGGGGAAGACCCGAAAGCTAAACTTTTCAGGCTCGGAAAGACCGTTCTGGCAAGCTTCGGCGTCGCCGAAAAACGCATGGGGCCGTTGATTGGACAGTGGCTCAAAACACGCGCCGATCCAGTCGGATTGCTCGCAGCAATCCAGTTTGCCCGCGACCAGAACGTCGCCGAGCCAGTTTCCTACATTTCAACCCTAATCAACGGAAAACACAATGGAAACGCCAAAACAAACCTCGTTGACCTCGCAGGAAAACTTGCCGACGAACTACGGCGCGCAGAGCATGCGGCAGGCTTTGGCCGAAAGGCTCATGCCCTCTGAGGGAATGGACGCCGTCCAACGTCTGCTTTCCTGCTATCCACACTCCGTGCGCAGCGAGGCTACCGGAGGGTATCTTGGAGCCCTCGCCGCGGTCCTCTGCGATTATCCGAAATCTATCGCGCTCAACTGCTGCGATCCTCGCAAAGGCGTCGCGCGGGAAACTAAATTCTTGCCTACCGTCAACGACATAGTCGTTTTTTGCGAGCGCGAGATCAAAAGCATGCGGAACATCGTTGACCGCGACGACCGCGAGAAATCTATCCTCGCCGGCATGCAGGCCCGGCGTGAAGCATTCGAAAGCGGGGAACCTGCCGAGGAGCGCAAGGCCTTCATCGCCAAGCGCCGGGAGGAACTCGGAGCCAATTGGGGTATCAACACCGGAAAGCCCCGACCCCCGACGCGCGAAGAGGCGCGCGAGGTCCTGATCGCCCAGATCGGCCAGGAAGCATTCGATGCGCTGCCCGATACCGGCATCCGTACCGACGACTGGCAGAAACTCCGCGCCCCGCCCTTGGATGCGCCCCAATGATCCCGCAGACGCGCGCGATCTACTGCCCCGATTGCGATCTATCCATCCCCATCGAATCCGTTGTCGATGGCGCCGAGGACGTCTGCCGGCGCCGAGACTGCTACCTCCGCTCGCCCATCGCCCGCAATCGCCTCTGCACCCGTCTCGCCGCCGAGGCCGACCTGCTCGCCGAGCGCGATATGGCCGTCACCGACCTGATGGCCCAGGGCTTCCGCCGTGGATGACATGACCAAAATCTACCTCGCCGCGTTCCTCTACGCCTTCGTTATCGGATACTTCGCATCCCGCATCGCACACTGGCTTTCGCGATAGGAACCCCGTGGATGCGTCTTCTCGGACCCCTATGTCGGACAGTGCCAAAAGATTTAAATTGATGGGTGGACTTCTAATGGCGTTACAGAGGCATCCTGTTGTCCACGGACGGAATACGTGCCGTGAAACCTGTACATGGACAGCAACCGTTCCAGGGTACCGGTCACGCGCGAATGTCCTGCCGCCAAGTGCTGGCACTGGCGTACCGTAAGGCCCAACAGCATGGCGGTTTCCCGTGACGCTGTTTTGAGATTGAGTCGCGCCAGCGTATCGAGGTACTCTTGCGTATTCATCGTGTGCTCCTGTGGGTGTCCTCTCGGGCCCTGTAGGGGCCCCGGTGATAGGGGCCCGGCAGGACGGCAATCCTCCGGGCCCCGATTGTTTCAAGCCGCCCTATGCGAGCGAGCCCGCACATTGGCACCCGGCTGGCAAGCCGCGATGAAGCGTTCGCGATTGAATAGAGGATTATCGCACTCGAACGTATAGGCAAGCGCACTAACCGTTTGGTTCCACTGGGCGTTACGTTGCTCGTAAACATCGTTTTGCAGTGGATATGCACGCTGCATAGTACGTGCGATAGCCTCGAAATGTCGCTGTTGGAACATGATGGACATGGTGGTCAGGGTCCTCTCGTTTCCTGCGGCAGCAGGTCGGCTTGATTGCCGTTCATGTGCCCCCGCAGAGGCACATGGGCTGCAATCAATCGGCGTCCAAGTTGATCATTCGGATTTCAAATCGCGCCGCCCACTCCATACCGGGCGCGGCCATGAATTGCGGCGCAATCTCTTCCGCCTCGCCGCGCGTCGCAACAAAGTCAGGGTAGCAATCACCCAACGAACCGTCATGATCGTAGTAGTCAATGACGTAGGCAATCCGCGCGTTATCGAAGGTGACAACATGGTCGCTTGCGGCGCACCATACGCACCATTCACCGCGAAGCTTGCGCGCGTAGTAGTTACGGTCGAAGGTGGCAAGACATTCAGCTTGTTCGCGGGTCATTGTCAGGTTCCTCTCGTTCCGCCCGGGCATCGGGCATACACAAACCATAGCGCAACCATTGCACATGACAACCGGACAAATCCGGAAAGAACAGCACAAATCCGCACACAACGGTGCGCAGGTACGTCACGCTGTATCTTTCAGCGGAGAATGCGATGGATCAGTAAGAAAGAGGCTCTCCAATGAAGGAAGAAAGCATCAGCTCTGAACGGATCAGAACGTCGCCTTCCCAGGATTAGCCTTCCGTCTCGCAATCGCCCATGCCCGAGCCGCCGCTACCTGCCGAGCACGGCCCTCAACGGTCGTCGCGCCCGTGCTCAATCCAGCATGCAACCGACACCGCTTCCGCCCAGGGACAACATACTTTCGGCAGGGCGCGCTTCCTGATCGGGTGAACGCTTCGCATCGGATGGTACCAATAGCGCCTTCTCCCGCATCATCTCTAACAACCGATCCAATGCCTTGTCAGCCCGGATCGCTCGCAAACTCAATGCATCAGCCCGCAGCTGCGCGTTAATCGCTACTGCCGCCGCCATTGTCTGCGCACGCAGCAATGATCCGTTCTCAACGTCTAGTTCAAGGGCCAAAATCAGAGATAAACGGTCTATCGCGGCCTCTGTCAAGACACTGAGTTTGCCCGCTAATCTCTCCGATGGTTCCATGTGAAACAAGTAACTCCATGGAGTGGAAAAGAACTTTACGTTCGTAAAGGTTTCGATTGCCGCACGCTGTAATCCGGACAGTCTAACCTCTCGGCCTCTGCTACTGAGACAGATGCGCTCACATGAGAACATCCTCACATATCAACCACTTAGCACGCTCGGCAGCCACTGCATCCCGCTCGGGAAGACCATGGGAAGACCGAGCACCCATCAGACTACATCAAAACCAAACTCGGGGAACCCCCCCTCCCCGGACGGGGGTCGTAGAAATTGCAGACCACCCATCGCAAGTTTTTCAAGTTTCAGAATTTTGCACCTCTGCGACGAGTTTTGTTGCCATTCTGCGTGCTGCGGCTTTTGAGGTGCTTGGGGCTAGGCCGAGGCGTTTGAGGCGGGCGCGTTTGGCGACGTTTGGTGGCACCCACCAAGGAACGTGTTTTTTGTGAGGGAAGGAAGGACGCATGCTGTATCCGTAGTTCTTTGTCAGAGAAATCCCTCGCCCGCGTTCACATGAAAACTTGCTTTTGTCAAATGTGTAATGAAATCAATGGGGATTTGTTCGGTAGGCGCACAAATTGGAGTTCACGGTCTGGTCTGCTTGATGATTGGGTCGCGAGTTCCGCATTTGGAGCAATAGAGGCGGGGCATTCGCGAGCCTCTGGCTGGGACGGCGATTCTGGCTTGGTGGCCGCATTTTTCGCAACGGACTGAGAGGCGGAGGATTTGAGCGAAGGGGATTGTGTTTGTCATTGTCTGTCTAAACGTCGAGGCCGAGGGCCAGTATTATTGCACCTATCATCAGGTATGTGATGGAGGCGATGATGGCGAGGGCGATAGCGATGCTGATTACGGTTAGGATTGTCATTTGAGGAAGCGCACGACGTCGGCGGTGAATTGGGTGGAGGTGTTGACGACGGAGATGGTATCAATGTGAAATCCGCCGCTCTCCATGGTTCCATTGTTGAACCAGATGCAAGACGCGACTGGTTCTTCCACCTTGGCGACGGTCATGGGTGGTCCGCCCGATTTCAGCTGGACGACATTGCCTCGTTTGATGTCGCTCATACGGGCTGGTCCTTGAGGCGCTTCTTGCGCGCTTCGCTCTCGCGGGAGGATGCGATCTTGGCGGCGATCGGGCCCTTGCGGGATGTAGGCTTGGGGTCCTTGGCTGGGGCGGTGGACATCTTGCGGGATTTCTTCATTTTCCTTCTCCATTCTCCGCACCATGAGCGTGCGTATGTTCTAGGCCAGAAGCACGGTTCGTCTCCGGACTCTTCCCATGAGTTGAACTCTTTTTCTTGTTGCGTGCCATCCGCAGATTGCCACGAGATCATTGTTAGATGCTTGAGGATTTCAAGTCCGTGGACCGGAATGGTGGGGGGGGCGTTGCGGAGGCAGTCGCCCTCCCGGTCCTCCTCGGCGTAGAGCTTGAGTTCTCCCTTTTCCCAGAAGTAGCATGTGCTGCATTTTTCTCCCCTGGGGCCAGACACATCATTTTACCTTGATGCAGATGATTTGGTATTTGCTGACGGACTGGTCGTTGATGAGTTCTCCTGCGGAGATGCAGGCGGCCTTGGTTGGGAAGCCTGCGACCACGACTGGGGGCAGCGTGATGGTTGAGGTTGCGAGAAGGACGAGGGTCCAGATCACCATTGCCATGCTCCTTTGCTTGCCATCAGCCCGGAACAGATCAGGCGGTAGCGTTTCCAGGCGCGCGATCCCAGGGGCTTTCCGTTGTGATCATATCCCTGCTCGAATAGTGCTATGGTGGAGAGGGAGTAGCCGGTCGCCTTGCTCAACTCCTTGCGGGTGAGCTTGGCGATGTTCTTGCGCCAGAACTTCGCCCGTGCCGCCTCCGCGGCGTCCAGACTCGGCAGGTTGATCACAGTGGGCTGCATCTGCCAAGATTGGTTGTTTTGCCAGTTTCTGTCAATGTGTTGTAGGATTGCAACATGCCGTGGACCGACGCGCAGTCATCGATGATCGACAGCTACGACTACGATGCGGACATGAAGGTGTTGCACGTGAAATTCCATTCGGGGGCGATTCACAGCCTGCAGGGTGTCCCGCCGGAGAAGGCGGCGGAGTTTGCGGCGGCGCCGAGCAAGGGTAAGTTCTTCCACACGAATCTGCGCGATCAGCACAGGGCGTTGTGATGGCTGACGATCTTCCTCCGATTCCCAAGCAGAACGCACCCTACGTCGCACCGGGGGATCACATCTATAACACTCCATTATCCCCTGATGAGGAGAAGGCGTTTCAGTCGTGGGTTTCCGACAACAACATCCCGTTCGATCCCAAGGAACCCGTCTCCGACTACGATATGCGCGGGTTCTATCAGGCGTACCAGGCGAAGGACCCAAGGGCTCGGCGTGCTCTCAATGCCAACGATGCCACCATGCACTTCCCGGACTACTGGAAGACGCCCTACCATCAGTCGTTCTCCAACGAGAGCCAATGGGCAGTTCCCTACGCTCCGAAGTGGAACGACATGGATCAACTGGTCGATCAGGCGGGGAATGTCGTGTTTGACGAGAGACGAAAGATCTTTCCCAAATGACCCGGCCTAGTGGACAGAGTTGCGCTAACTGCGACTACTACGTGACGCCGCAGGGCGAGTGCTGCCGCTATGGGCCTACCGATATCTCAGGGATAGGTCCATGGCCTGTGGTGGACAAGAACGACTGGTGCCCGCTGTGGAACGTGACGCCGGCAAGCCTGATCGTTGCGGGTCCACAGGGGGATGTGGGGCCAATGGGACCGCAAGGACCGGGAGGTCCTGTGGGCGCTTCGGGTGCGGACGCTCCGCATTGGAATGCTTCGGTCTCGGGCGCGCTGCCGAGCGGCGGCAACAATGGAGACTTCTGGATCAGGCAGGACTCGGGAACCATCACACTCTATCTTAAGCAGAACGGGACATGGGCATCGATGATGAGTTGGGCGACGCCATGATGGAGACTTACGAAGAGATTCATGACGACCCGGTGGGCGAATGAGTAGCGCCAGAGAAGAAGTTCTCTTCAAACTCGCCGACAACCTGTTGCTGGCGCACCAGACCCTGTTTGCCGGCCGTCACCCGCAGGCCACCCCGGACATGCACTGGCGCATGATCTCGGACTTCCACAGTTCCCATCCCCGCATTTGCACCCAGGCATTCCGCGGTGCAGCAAAGTCCTCCATCGGAGAGGAGGGCATCGTTATAGGCGCGGCGTACAGGATGTTCAGGAATTGTTTGATCTTAGGTGACACTGAGGATCGGGCGATCGACAGGCTGCGCGCCATCAAACATGAGTTCGAGACCAACGAAGGCCTGGAGGCGATGTTCGGGTCGCTCAAGGGCGCGGTATGGCAGCAGACCAAGATCGTGCTGTCGAATGGGGTGGTGATCCAGGCGTATGGGCGGGATCAGGCACTGCGCGGCTGTAAGCATCATGACCTCCGGCCCGACTTCTGCTTCGGCGACGACATCGAGAACGAGGAGTCGTGCGCCGACGAGGCGAAGATCTCCAATACGATGAAGTGGCTCCTCGCCGTCGTCATACCGGCGCTCGATATCAACTACCGCATGCGTATCAACGGTACACCATTACATCCCCGCGCCATGATCTGCCAGATCGCCGAGGACAGGACGTGGGTGTCTAGAATCTATCCGATCGAATACCTCGACGCCGAGACCGGGGAGCGAAAGGCAACCTGGGAAGCCCGGTATCCGCTCAAATGGATCGATGAGAAGCGCCAGTCATACGAGCGGCACGGATACTTCAATCACTTCGCCCAGGAGTACCTGTGTAAGGCCGAGGATCCGCAGTCCAAGGTCTTCACCAAGACAATGTTTAATGTGGAGCCCACCGTTCGCACCTGGCAGCCGGTCTATGCCATGTTCGATCCGGCCCGGACCAAGAAAGATACATCCGCAACTACCGGATATGCCGCATGGTCGTGGATCAACCGCCGCATGATCGTGTGGGAGGCGCGCGCCCTCCTCGCCATGCCCGACGAGATCGTCAGCGAGATATTCAGGGTCGATGAGGAATATCGTCCCATCGTCACGGGAGTTGAGCTTGATGGCCTCGAAGAGTTCCTGATGCAGCCGCTAAGACAGGAGCAACTCCGGCGCGGCTACGCCGTCCCCATCCGGGGCATGCGGGCACCCAAGGGCAAACTGGACTTCATCAAAGGTCTTCAACCCTTCTTCAAGGCCAAGGAGATCATCCTCGCCAAGAACTGCCCCGACCTCGTGGCGCAGTTCCTGAGTTTTCCGAACGGGCGCATCGACGTGCCGAACGCATTGGCATACGCGCTCATGCTCCGGCCCGGCCAGCCGATCTACGACGGCTTCCAGAACCAGCACATCGTGGAAGACCTGCCGATGGTGGCCCGGCAGCCCTGCTATCTCGCTGTGAATGCCACAGGCGGATGCACGACGGCGGCGCTGTTGCAGATGGTCGATGGCGGCCTTCTGATCCTCGCCGACTGGGTGCGAGAGGGAGATCCGGGCTCGAACCTGGACACCATCATGCGCGAATCAACGCTCGCAGGACATGGCAGGGTCAAGCTGTTCGCCCCGCCCCGCCACTTCACGCCATATGATCTCATTGGGCTGCGCGCGGCAGCGCGCGCCATCCCTACCGAACTCGGCCGCGGCGGACAGGAGCATGCCGGCCGGGAGGAACTGCGCGGCCTGATGGCAAGGCTCACCAAGGGCCGCCCGATGATTCAGGTCTCGACAGCTGCAAGATGGACCCTCAATGCGTTGAGCGGCGGCTACTGCCGCGAGGTCACCAGATCCGGCCAACTCACCGATCAGGCGATCGAAGGCCCCTACCGAACCCTGATGGAAGGCATCGAGAGTTTGGCGTCTCTCACGAAGTCGATTACTCTGCGCGATGACGACGACATCCGGTACGACTACACGCCGGACGGACGCAGGTTCATATCATCAAGGGTGGCAGGACATGGCTAGCAACGGGTCGTCTCGCTGGAATGGAAATTATGGCGATAGCGAATCTTCCCGGAGAAAGTCCTACGGAACCTCGGGGTGGGGAAACGTGAAGACACCGATGCCAATCAATCGTTATGGCGCGGATGTTGCTCTTCCCAAGGAGGTAAGGGATCGGGGAGGCAGCGCATCTTCGGACAAATCCGTTTTTGATTTGCAAGGAGATTGGAAGGCGAGGAAGTAGAAAATGGCTGACGAGGACGACATTCGCGACGAGGATGATGGCGAGGAGGAAAAGCGTTCCGATAAGCGCGACCGCGACTTCTCCAAGAACGCCTCGGTCAAGAAAGATCTGTTGGACTGCTACAAGGACGTCGCCGAAGGCTTCCAGGACCAGTGGAACCGCGCCAACGACCAGATGGACTACTGGGATATCTACAATTCCAGGCTGACGTCGAAGCAGTTCTACTCGGGCAATTCCCGCATCTTCATCCCGATCGTCAAGAACGCGGTCGATGCCCGCAAGACCCGGTTTACCAACCAGATCTTCCCGCAGTCGGGTCGCTACGTCGAATGCACCTCCACGGACGGCACCCGGCCCTCCGCCATCACGGCGCTGCTGGAGCACTACGTCCGCAAGGCCAAGCTGCGCACCCAGGTCATGCCGGCATTGGTCCGTGCCGGCGACGTCTCGGGACAATATAATGTGTATGTCTCGTGGGTGACCCGAGAGCGCCACGTCACCTTCCGCACCAAGACCATGCCGAAGATCGAAGGCACCGAGATCGACAATCCGGTCGCCGAGGAGATCGATGACATCAAGCACGAGGAGATCGAGGACGGCCATCCTGAGGTCGAGGTGATCGCCGATTCCGACATCCTCGTCCTGCCGCAGACCGCCGACTGCATGGAGGAGGCGCTGGCAGAAGGTGGATCGGTGACGGTCCTGCGCCGATGGAGCAAGGCCAAGATCAAGAAGATGATCGATGACGGCGCAATCCGGAAGGACGAGGGCGACATGTTGATGGACGCCCTGCAGAAGAAGTCCCCGCCCGAGGTCATCAACGCCGACAAGAAGATGGTCGATGCCGCCGGCATCAAGGGCGATGGCAAGAAGCACGCGCTGGTCTACGAGACATACAAGATGATGAAGGTCCCCGGCCACGAGGACCGGCGCCTGTGCCAGATCTACTTCGGTGGCGAGAAGCAAATCCTAGGTTGCCACCTCAACCCCCTCTGGTGCGACAAATTGCCACTCCTGTCCGTTCCTGTGGATAAGGTCGCTGGAGCCTTCAAGGGAAGGTCGAAGATCGAGGCCGTCGCCGATCTTCAATACGCCGCCAACGATGCCGTCAACATGGCGTGGGACAGTGCGGCCTATGCGCTCCTTCCGATCGTGATGACCGATCCGGAGAAGAATCCGCGCGTCGGATCGATGGTGCTGTCCATGGCCGCAGTGTGGGAAACATCGCCAAAAGACACTTCATTCGCCACCATGCCGCATGTCTGGGAAAAGGGGTTCGAGCTGGTCAATGCCTGCAAGTCGGAGGTGTCGCAGACGCTATCTGTGTCTCCGGCGGCGATTACGCAGGGCGTGTCGTCCTCGCTCAAATCAAAGCCCAATCAGGCCATGGTGGCGCAGGAGCAGCAGATCGACATCCTGACGACCGCAGATGCCGTGACCGTGCTGGAAGAGGGCATTCTCACGCCCATGCTCAACCTGTTCCTCGAACTCGATCATCAGTACCGTGACGAGGAGATCACCGTTCGCCAGTTCGGCGAGATGGGCCTGCGCGCCGGAATGGAGGAAATCCCGCCCGTGCAGATGGAGCACCGCTACGTGTTTCGCTGGTTCGGGGTAGAGCAGGCACGAAGCGCACAGCAGATTCAGCAGCAGATCGCCGGCATGAACGTCATTCGGGGAATCCCCCCGCAGCAACTCAATGGCTATCAGGTCAACCTCGTCCCGATCATCACCCAACTGGTGGAAAACACCTTCGGGCCAAGACTCGCGCCGCTGATCTTCGTCTCCCCCGAGCAGCAACTCCCGGTCCCGGCAGATCAGGAAAACGCCATGCTCGGCGAAGGCTACGAGGTGCCGGTTCACAAGATGGACGACGACAAGCAGCATATTCAGGCTCACCAGCAGGCGCTGCAGATGATGCAGATGCAAGGGGAGACCAAGAATGCCAAGAAATTCCTCGCCCACGTCTGGCAGCACATCCAGCAAGCCCAGGCCAAGCAGCAAGCCGCCATGCAGGCTCAGCAAGGAGCACCTGGCGTCCCTGGAGGGGCTGGTCCTGGTGTTGCAGGAAGCCCGCGAGTGGGCGCTCAACCCGGAGGGCCCCGCACCCAAGGCCCGCCAGGAATGATCCATCAGGACCAGATGCGCGATCCAAGCGTGATGCCTCGTAAGGTTGGGTAAACTGGGGTAAACTGGAAAAGATTGGGAGTTTACGCAATGAAGCAGATGCTTTGGATGGCCCTGGGGGCCCTGATCTGCGCCGCGGTAGGCGCCGCAATCGCGCAGTCGCCGCAGGGGCCGAACGTCATCCCCGGCTGTGTCTACAACGCCACGCCGCCGACGCTCTCCGATAAGCAGCAGACCACGCTGCAATGTGACGTCAACGGAAAGCTCAAGGTGACCACCTCGTGAGGCGCGGCATCATCATATGGACCGTTCTCGTCTCGACGGCAGCCATCGCTCAGGTCGGGCCGTCCGAGATCTGGGGCATGATCTACAATCTGGTCGCGCCGACGCTCTCCGATAAGCAGATCACGACGTGGCAATCGACTTCTGACGGCCACGCTGCCGTCACGGGCCTCACACCGTTGGCTCCCTGTGGAAGCGGTGTCGCCGATCTCTCGGCGGGATGTTCAATCACCGTCTTGATGAGGCTCGGATCATGAAGCGCCATATCGCCTACCTCACCGCCGGATTCCTGATCGCCCTGGGTGGGTGGGCATGGGCCGACTACAACTTTACGGAAGGCTCGGGAAAGGTTGCCTTCGCGTTTACCTGCTTCACCACCAAGGTCTGCGGCACCGCTACGCTGGTCAATAGCGCGGGAGCGGAAGCCGGCGTTGCCGCGCTGCCCTTGCAGGTTTCCGTCGCTAATACCGCCGCCAATGGCACGGCGATGCTGATGACAGGGACGGGTGGAACGTTCCCGTCAACGCAATCCGGCACATGGACGGTTCAACCGGGAAATACGCCAAATACGACGCCGTGGCTGCAGATCATTCGCGATGCGGCTGGAAATTCGCGCGGTGCGAACGTCAACGCCTCGAACCAGCTCAGCGTCAGTTGCGACAACGGCTGCTCGGCCTCGTCCAGCATCACCGGCTGGGCCGGTGGAACTCTCGGTGCGATGGCAAACTACGGAACGTCGCCAGGAGCCGTTCTGGTCCCCGGAGTTAACGCCAACGTCACGGCAAGTGCCCTTCCATCCGGTGCGGCCACGTCATCGAATCAATCAACGATGATTTCGTCTCTCTCAACGATCGCGACAAACACGGGCGCTGCGATTCCGGCCGGTACAGCCAACATCGGAAACGTCGGGCAGATCAGTGCGTATCCGACTTCCGCCGTCCCCATCACGGCTAGTGGTACGGGGACCACGACAACGGCATCAGCCACGCTTGCCGCGTCGGCCGGAGGTCTATTCACCTACATGTGCTCGCTCTCCGTTCGCTCAAACGCGACTGCAGCCGCACAGGGCCACATCACGATGACTGGTCTCACAACAAACTTCGCATACGCTCACTGGACGGCCCCAGTCGCTTCCGGGATAGGCATCACCGAGATGATCTATTCGCCATGCGTTAAATCCAGCGCGACGAACACGGCAATTGTTGTGACGAGCCCGACGATTGGAGCGGGCGGCGACGTGACCGTGAATTTGTCAGGCTATCAGGGCAACTAACCAGATGCGCGTTGTGCCGGCTTGGGGATATAAGCTCTGATGCTGAAGATTCCGCGTAGAAGATTGGTATTCGGAGCGGCCACAACTGCGGCCTACGCGGCTCTGTCAAAAGACGCTGGCGCTTTCTGGCAATCGAGGGACAGCAATTATGACCAGAGCGTAGGTGGATCTCCACCAGCAGCTATTGTCTTCGTGGATAGCGTCGGGACTGGAAGTTCAAACGGTACGGATGTAACCTCTGCCACGATTAACAGCACTGGCGCAAATTTTCTTGTTGCTGCGGTTGCAGATTTTGGAGGCGGCACGTTAGGGACTGTAAGCGACAGCAAGAGCAATTCTTGGAATCCACTTACAACATTTGTCGATGGGACAAATCTATCTCGTGTCAAGGTATCTTGGTCGAAGCCAACTACGGTTGGGTCTGGGCATACAGCTAGCTATACAGGAACACAGCCGGCCATTGGCTTTGCGGCATTTAGCAATGTCAACGCTACGCCTTTTGATACTGAAGTTGGCACATCAGGAACAGCCTCAAATCCGTCAGCCGGATCAATAACGCCAAGTGCAAGTGGGGCCTTGTTAATTGCTTCTACGGGTTGCCTGCCAAACGGTACTGCTCCAACACCAGATTCAGGTTTTACTATAATAGCTTCTCTCAATGCAACCGCTAATAATTTTGGATTTGGCATGGCATATTTGATTGAAACGACTATTGTTGCTAAAAACCCAACATGGACGATTTCAATAGGAAATCCGTGGGCGGCAACAAATGACTCGTTCAAAAACTGACTTATCAATAGTCATTCTCCTTCCGGTTTCTGCTCTTCTGCTTGCAGGCTGGACGCACGGTCATGGTGCTACGACCTATGACGGAATCGTAGCAACTCGCGGATCGGCTCCGAGTGTACAAGATTCTCACACTCAGGTCATGAGTCGTGTAGCTAGCTTCACTCGCAGCGCCGTAACACAAATCAAGATAATTACCCCAAACTGGTACGCTGGTGAAAATACGCCGGGAGCCACGGCGACGCTCACGGCCAGCATTGAGTATCCCGTTGGAGTCTGTACTCAACTCAAATGGTCTACCGCGACATCCGTTACTGTGTCGGACGGTGGACAGGTCACATCAGACTACGCGACCCTCAGCATTCCGACCAATACGCAATTCTGGATCAGAGAGTACATGACGAACGCCAGCGGCGTTCCTGTTGATGCTTATCAAGGCCAGAACCTAGCCTTGGGGGATGCTCTGATCCTAGGAAACTCAGGAGTAGTAGATCAGACTGTTTCATGTGGAACCGTGACGGATGGAGGAACTTTCGAAAGCCTTGCCCCACTGGCGATCATTGCACCCATCACGGCTCCATCTGTCTGCATTCTTGGCGACAGCATCGCGCTCGGCGTTGATAATGCCCATACACCTAACTCGACCGGAGACAGTGGCGCAATCGCTCCATCAATAGCGCCGTCTTTCGGCTACAGCAATATGGGAGTCAACGGAGATACGGCATCGACATTTGCTAGTACCTTAAATACCAACCGGAGAGCAGTCCTGTCATATTGTTCTCACCTTATCGTGGAGTACGGCACAAACGATTTTTCCTTTGGTGGAAGTAGTGTCGCCCAACTGCAGACCGATTTGACGACGATATACGGCTTCGCACCTGTGGGAACAGTAACTTTCCAGACAACTCTTTTTCCGCGAACTTGTTCTACGGATAGCTGGGCTACGACAACAAATCAGTCTCCGGAAGGAACGGGTTCGTGCAATCTCTCCAGCAATTTTGAGAGCAAGCGAGCAACTTTCGACGCTGCACTTATCGGAGGTACGTTTGGACCTAATGGAGGATTTTTCGACCCTGACTCTGTTGTTGGGACAGGTACAAACAACAGCCTATGGAGGGCTGGAGCTGGTTTTCCTACGTGCAATCCATGGACGGATGATGGCGTCCATCCCAATACATGCTCGTACTATACGGTTCTACAAAGCAGTGGATACATCGATCTGAGCAGGATACACAGACCATGAACAGAAGAATATTTCTGCTCCTTCTTTCGTTCACGACACTTTCGGCGTGGACGCACGGTGGTGGTCAGGTCCCAGGAACCAACGTCGTGGATGACAACGGAGTACTCGTTGTCGATGACAGCGCAGTTCAGGTGGTGACATCATGACGGTCATATTTGAAAGCGTGCAGTTTCTTTCTGGACTGTCTGATGGGTCCACAAAGCGAACAATGACGCAGCGCACAGGTGAGATTTTCAATGTCAAGGATTACGGAGCGAAGGGTGATGGGTCTACGAACGATGCCGCAGCAATTACGGCTGCTGTCACGGCGATGTACGCGGCAAACGGAGGAATCGTCTTCTTTCCTCCTGGGGCATACAGAGTAAACAGCACTGTAGATATTTCTAACAACACTACACAAAGAACAGGTGGAATTATCACCGGATCGGGTCGGAATGCTACTACTATAACAGGAAGCCTGGGAAACGGATTTATATTCAGTGTTACGGATGGGACTGGCGCCCCTGAAGAAATATCGAATTTGAGTTTGAGTAATGGCAGCACTGTAATCGGAACAGGCGCTCTGATTTATAATAATAGCAATGGCGGTAGAATTATTAATTGCAACTTTTCAGGAATGACATGTATATTGATGCCGTCTAATATCTTTAATTGTCAAATAGAGAATTGTACTTTCGGGAATAACATTGATGTAACTACGGGTACCGCTGGAACATTTGGAATTGCTGGAGGTGCGTGCAATATATTTGGGTGCCGAGACACAGGTTCATTTCAAGCAGGCATTCAGCTTGGCGGTGGCGAGCCATGTATTGTATCGGGAAATTCAAACGAGAACTGCACAGTCGGTCTTGTCGCCGGCATGAATACGGGCTGGGCCAGTTCATGCACGGTCTCGGGAAATGTCCTGACGGTTGGTGGAAATCTTGGGTCCACCTCCGCGACCACACAATTCAGCGTTGGTTCCGAAATCTTCATGAAGGGCCTGACGACGACGGCGGACTGGGGAACATCTCCACTCGATGCTGGAATTTGCCACATAACCGGCCTAGGAACGGGGACTGGATACGCAGGAACGTATACGATTAGTCGGTCCGCTACTATATCCTCGCCGGTCCCATGTTTGAGCCGATCTTTGGCTACAATCGCGGGTGCGATGATTTCAGGTTATGGAACTGAAGCATGCTATTATTGTATCTTTGTCGTGAGTGCTGCGGCATGCGTCTTCGAGGCTTCTGGAGGTAGCGGAACTCCGTTAGAGTGCGTTGATGCTTTTGGTAATTTAGGGTTTACAGCAAATTCATCCTTCTACATTTATGATGCTCAATCATGCTCGTTTATCGGATGCACCAATAACGCTAACGGATATAATGCTGGTTTCTATTTTGATCCGAATAAGACTCCAATATGTTCGTTGATAAGCTGCAGCAGCGGGAAGGCTGTGGATGTTGTTACAGGAAACTCGTCCACCATTAGTCTTGCTGCTGGAAATTCCAGTAATGCTGGAACTATCTTGAATGTTGTCTCCATTACCACAGGCGGGTCTGGTTCTAGTGTTATAGGCATTGGCATGAAGGTGACCGGATCAGGAGTGTCAGCCAATACTGTCATCACCGGGAATCATGTTAGCGATGGGACGCTGACGGGTGCAGGATTAACTGGAACCTACAGAGTAAACAATTCTCAGCTTGTTACAGGAAATGCGATCACGATTCATGGTGGAGATGATTACATACTGCCGTCTACGAATTCAGGAAAAACGGGGGTCGAGTTATTCAATACCGTTCCGCAAAATATACCGGCCGCGTATACGTCGGGGCTGAACAGTCTCGGACGAACCTACGCAAGCCTGCCGGGGAATGTTGGATCGAACAGCAATATTCAGGTGGTGGACGGCATGGAGTATTCTATCACGGACGGGTTAGCCGCCAACTGTGGCGATAGTTCATGCACGACATGGGGAACGGATGTAACCGGAGGGGGAGGCGCCCTTCACCTTCAGGTGAGATATAATGCTTCCGCGGCGAAATGGAGACTTACGGGAAAATAGGAGGCCACACATGAGCGACTGGCACGAGCATTGGTCCTTTTCCAGAGGCTGGCAGATGCGGCGGCGTGACTTGTGCAGAAAATGGGAGTACCGCAATATGACGCCTGAAGAGGAGGCGGATCTGCTCTCAGCAGAGGCATGGTGAAATGGCCTACACCTTCGACCAGACCAAAGCTGGTTACGCAAAGCTCTGGGACCAGGCAAAACTATCCCATCCGGCGCAGGCGCAGGCACAGGCGCAGCGCATCTTAGCCTCCCGTGCCACTCTGACACAGGTTGAGCAGGAGACGGGTGTTCCGTGGTTCATGGTTGGAGCGCTTCTCTACCGCGAGAGCGATCTCGACTTTGGCACCTATCTCGGAAACGGCCAGAGCCTCAAGCGTGTGACGACAGTCGTCCCGGCTGGTCGAGGCCCATTTTCCTCGTTTGTTGATGGCGCGGTTGACGCGATCAAACTGGAGGGAATGTACAAGATCGGGCCATGGACTCTGGAACTAATCCTGTACTGGACCGAGAGGTTCAATGGACAGGGCTACTTTGGTCACGGTAACAGCCCCTACCTTTGGTCGTGGACCGATCAGTATATTTCTGGCAAGTTCGTCGCAGATCATGTTTACGATCCGAATGTCGTAGACGTTCAAGGGGGATGCGCAGCGATCCTCATGTCCCTCTTCAGCATCGACGCCTCGCTGATGCCCCCCAGGATCGCCGCAGGAGCACCGCCAGTGGCAACCACCCCGACGACTACGGTACCAGTTCCGGCAGGAATCGATCTCGCCCAGATCACCAAGACCCTTGAGACGGTGGTCAGTTTCCTGCCCACGATCGCGATGTTCTTCCCGCCCTTGGCGGTCGCCGTCCCGTTCGTCCCGGTGATCGAGGGGGTGTTGAAGCTGATCGAGGACCTGGAGTCGGCCCCGCACGACCCGCAGGCAATCATTGCCATCATCGTGAAACACCTCCAGGACATGCAGACCAACGTCAAGGCGACTGGTGTCCAGATGCAGCAGGTACAGTCGGCCCAGACCCCTGGTGGCTCGACCACCACTGGAGGCTGATGTGACTACCGACCAAGCGAAAAGCATGGTCCGCTGGTTCGTCAACACGTTCGGCAGCTTCATCGCCGGATGGTTTGCCGCCAAGGGCTGGTTCACCGTGGATCAGGTTCTGTCGGTGCTCAACAGCCCGGTCCTGCTTGGTTTCGCCTCGTCGCTCGTGATGGCCGGCTGGGGCCTGTTCGTT
>Ga0210402_10000555_pt1 | contig 41718 bp, 42 predicted proteins | sample IncBWC7MmetaG_FD_161055 | JGI IMG/M metagenome (GOLD analysis project Ga0210402, IMG submission 161055) | Forest soil microbial communities from Barre Woods Harvard Forest LTER site, Petersham, Massachusetts, United States - Inc-BW-C-7-M | ecosystem: Environmental > Terrestrial > Soil >...
ATGCTTGTTGCAATTGGCGCAATCATTGGCGACACCATCGGTTATGAAATGGGATTCCGAATGGGTCGTCCGGCGCTGGAGCGCTACGGCCGCCATTTCGGTTGGCGCAAGGCACGCATCAAAAGGGCGGAAGCTTTCTTTAGTCGCCATGGGGGCAAGGCCGTTTTGCTCGGCCGATTCGTTGGCTTTGCCCGCGCAGTCGTGCCGTTTCTTGCCGGCTCGGCGCGAATGCCCTACCGGAAGTTCATTCCGTACAACGTGTCGGGGGCCGCGCTCTGGTCGCCGGCAATGCTTCTACTGGGCTACTTCCTTGGTCAAGGCTGGAAAACCGCCGAGCGATGGATCGGACGGGCCAGCGCCATCATTGGCGGCGTCGCACTGTTCATCGCCCTTCTTGTATGGCTGTGGCGGTGGGCGGTGCGCTACGAAAGTGAAATCAAGGCGCGCTGGGCACATTTTCTTGAGAGCCCGCGCACCCATGCGCTGCGCGATCGTTTCGCCCCGCAAATCGCATTTGTCCGGGCGCGCCTTTCGCCTGAGGGTTACCTGGGATTGCGTTTGACGGTTGGAGCGATTGTGCTCATCGGCGCCAGTTGGCTGTTCGGCGGAGTTGCTGAAGATGTAGTGGCGGGCGATCCGCTCACGATCGTTGATGTAGATGTCGCGCAATGGCTGCACGCCCACGCGACACCACTGCTGAACCAATGGATGCTGGCGATCACACATCTTCACGGAGTCGTGGCGATCACCACCTATGTGTTGCTCACCGCGCTGTACCTGGTCTGGAAGCGGGATTGGTATTGGTTATTGTGTCTCTGCGTGACGGTTCCAAGCGGAATGGTGGTAAATGCTTTGACGAAATTGGCATTCCAACGCGCGCGCCCAAGTTTTGACAATCCGATTCTCACTTTGTCGACCTATAGCTTTCCGAGCGGTCATGTAACGGGCGTCACCCTGTTTTATGGCGTACTGGGGGCGATGCTCATCGCAAAAATAAACGCCTGGCGCTGGCGACTGTTCATTGTGTTCGCCGTTTTTGCGCTCGTCGTGCTGGTCGCACTGACCCGCGTGTACCTGGGCGTTCATTACTTGAGCGATGCGATCGCAGCCTTTGCTGAGGCGCTCGCCTGGCTGGCCCTTTGCCTGACGGGGATCCATACATTCTCGGAGTATCGCGCCGTTCGCAAGAAACCGGTTTAGAGGACGTTCGCTTTTGGCGTGCGCCACGATAGCTCTTTAGTTAACGGCATTCGTCGATCTACAACAAGTTATGGCGCGCCAAATATTTCCTGCCTTGAGGGGTTGCAGAGAACACCACTCCAAGAGGAAGTGCTGTCACTGCGACGATAAACTTTTTCTCCACCAAAACATCGAAATGGTATTGTCCTTTTGCCAAATCGAGTTGTCGGTTCCGTATATATTGTTCTCGGACGATTCTGTTACCATTTGCAATGTCAACGAGAATTGTCTCTGAAAGATGATCCAATTTATTGTTTTGATGCGTCACAGTTTTCTTTATCTGTTTGTTGAGCCGCTCGACCTCGCGCTCAAGTGGATTAACCTGTGCTCGAAGCTTCAAGTTTTCAGAATTGAGCGATTGCAGCTTCGCTTCCATTTGTTCAAACTCTTGATCCAGCTTCAGGAGCTTCTTTTTGTTTTGCTCAGGCAGCGCCGTGCCTCTGATAGCGTCAGCGATCTTCCCCATCATGGCGGTCCTTTTATCAGGTCGACGGCTTTTCTGAGGAGCGTCGAGCCCTTTCTAAGAGATGCATAGCAAGACTGCTGAGACGCAGGTATTCGTAAGCACGGATTGGATCGCTAATATTTCCATCCGCGGTGTGGCTCTTGTCGTTTCGGAAGCGATCCGTACTCCTCGGGCGTCAAAATTCTTCTCCAGGCAACACCAGATGGAGGGATGCTAGCACCGAGCTACCTCATAAGATATCGGATCAGCGATTGCATCAAAGACTCCTCCCGCTTTCGTTGAGCCGCATTTGGCTCATCTCAGTCCTTCGAGCGACCGCCCAGCGCGACGCTAGCGCGTCAACAGAAAGGGAAGAATTCCAAGGCCAACTCCTACGATGCCAAGACACAATCCAAGAATTCCAAGCCAAGTACTAAGCCGAACTACGACCTGAGGATGTTGAATGCATGCTTGCATTCGACCCCAAAGGTTTTCAGCAGGCGAAATCGTAAGATCGTAGCTGCTCTGCGTCCTGATGTCGCCGAGCCGCATTCGATACCATGCGTTTATAACAATCGCGTTCGCTGCGCCTTTGATCGGGCACGTGCCGCCCGCGCTGTCGTATGTTGAGACAAAATTTGGCTCTATTGCAAGCGCCTCACAATAGATGTCCTTGCCGTTCGATTGATTGACGATCCTAACAACAGTTCGGGACGGAACCTCAGGATGCGCAACCCATACCCAACCGGAATTGATGTCCTCAGATAAGGCTGCATAGACTTTGTAGGGCATAGATTTTTCGTCGATGGTTTTCCCTGACGCATAGATACCCGCTGGTTGCGCACTGCGGCGCGGAGCAAATTAAACTTGTGTGCTGGAGATTTTCTCCCCAAATAAATCGAGGCTACCGAGGCATGTTTTGACGGCCTCGTCGGTGGTAGGTTCGTCAAGAGTGGTCGACACCACTATATGCACGGAATGCGTCGACTGCGAGTCGGGTGGCGGCGCGAGGTTGGTTACCACGGCCTTTTTATCGGAGATGTGGTACGGCAATTCTTCCCCCACACGCTTGAGGGAGTAAGCAATTTCTTCGTCGGTCCTTCGCGAGCGAAGCGGGTCTGATTTCGTTGGTCCGTTGTACTGGTAGTAGACACGATAGGAAAAACGATTCATCTTGATACCCCTGCGCGGCGGCCGCCCGTAAGGGATCATTCTCGATGCCATCGCCCGCCCGCGCAAGGAACGCCTCGTTTTGGTGGCCGCCTTACACGCGCTGGCTGCCGTGGCTGTTGTTGCTGCTCGTCATTGCCGCGCTGCTCCTGACGCGATAACATGCGCCGATGTATCACGCCCCGATCATCATCGGCAACGTGTACCAATTTTGGCCGGAGCATCTGTATCAGGGCTCGATGCGCTGGATCGAGGGCGCCAAGTCCGGCGACCTGTTACGGGTGACCGGCAAGCACGAGAAGCTATGGCTTTACCATGTTAGCGATACTACGAGCGGCGAGCCGCGCGGCATGGCCGGCTATACGTCATTGCATCCGCTCGTCAACGCGACCGAAGCGAATGCACATCTGATCGGGACCCTGTCGCGCTGACAACGCGCGAGGATACAAACGCCGCAAAACCGCCTGACACCCCGCGCCGGGGTTACAAGCGAGGGTAGAAATAAGAGCGAGATAAATCTACCTCTTAGTTTTACCTATCAAATGAATCTCTTACGCCTCATGGCAGGTGCGAGCGGCTATTCCTTCAAGGAGTGGAAGGGAAACTTCTATCCGGAGAAGATCAAGCCGGAGGACATGCTGGCCTTCTACGCCGAGCGCTTGCCGACGGTCGAGATCAACAACACCTTCTATCGAATGCCCAAGGCGGCCATGCTCGAGAGCTGGGCCAGCTTAACGCCGGAGGGCTTCCGGTTCGCGATCAAAGCGTCGCGCCGGATCACTCATATGGCGCGACTCAAAGTGGACGCGGTGGCCGATTCGGTCGATTTTCTGTACCGGAACCTCGCCGGACTCGGTGCCAAGCGTGGCCCAGTGCTGTTCCAGTTGCCGCCGAACCTGAAGAAGGATCTGCCGCGCCTCATCGCGTTTCTCAGCCTGCTCCCCGACGGGCATGGCGCCGCGTTCGAATTTCGCAACGAAAGCTGGTTCGCGGACGATGTTTACGAAGCGCTCAAGGAAGCCGGAGCGGCGCTATGCCTTTCCGAGCGCGAAGACAACGCGCCGCCGCCCCTGGTGGAGACGGCTCCCTGGGGCTATGTGCGGCTTCGACTCGAAACGTACTCGGATGACGATCTCCGAGAGTGGGCGCGCAGGCTGGAGGCCACGTCGTGGCGCGAAATCTACGCGTATTTCATGCACGAGCCGACGGCGCCGGCGTACGCGAAGACGCTGATGGGATTCGGATCTTCGTAACGCGCTCAATCGTCGATTGCCTGATAGGCGGAGGTCCAGAAGTCGACGAATACTCGCGGAGCTTGAGGAGATTCCATGAGGCGCTGCGTCATGAGGATCCCGACCATGTTTTCGCTGGGATCCGAATAGCCGGAGGTGCCCAAGCCGCCATCCCAGCCGAACCTGCCCACCGCCCACAGCTCGTCGCGCCGGGTGGTGACCGCAACGCCGAACCCCCATCCCCTGTTGTCGCCGAAGAAGATATCCGCTCCCGCCTTTTGCGCCGGCGTCAGTTGGTCTGTCGTCATGAGCTCGACCGAAGGCCGCGACAGGATGCGTTCGCGCGCGTACCGGCCTTTGTTCAGCATCATCTGACAGAACGCGAGATAGTCGTCCACGGTCGAGACCAGCCCGCCGGCGCCGGACGGCAATGGAGGCGGGCGGCTCCATTCACTGTTGCGCGCGTCGTCATAGACTTCGAGTGCGTCGGTTTCGGGATTGCGGCGATAGCAGCCAGGCAACCGCTCGATCTTTTCCGCCGGCACGCTAAAGCCCGTATCTTTCATGCCGAGCGGCTCGAAGATGCGTTCGCGCAAGAACGTTTCGAGCGGCTGACCTGCGACGCGCGCGATCAAAACGCCCAACACGTCGGAGCCCGTGTGGTACATCCAGCGCTCGCCGGGCTGATGCATGAGCGGCAGCGTTCCGAGGCGGCGGATCCACTCGTCCGGCGTAGACGTTTTCGACGGGTTCGGCGGCCCGTCGCCTCCGATCTGCAGATCGCTCATGGACTTCTGGATCGGATACGTTCCCGGCGGCGCCATCACGCTGCCGAAGCCCATGCGGAAAGTCAGCAGGTCGCGGACGGTGATCGAGCGCTTCGCCGGCACGGTGTCGTCCAGCGGCCCGTCGATGAGCTTCAGGACCCTGCGATTCGCGAGCTCAGGCAACAGCCCATCCACCGGCTCGTCGAGCCGCAGCTTGCATTCCTCCACCAGGATCATGGTCGCGGCGGCGGTGATCGGCTTGGTCATCGAGGCGATGCGGAAGATCGCGTCGCGCCGCATCGGCTCGCTGCCGCCAATCGCCATCATGCCGATCGCGGCGACGTGCACCTCGCCCCGCCGGCTGACAAGCGTGACGAGACCGGGCAGGTCGCCGCGCTCGACGTGGCCGGCCATGACATCGCGCATGCGGGCGAGCCGCGCGTTCGACCATCCTGCGGTGCTCATCGCTTGTGCGCTTGTCGCGTGAAGATGCTCTTACCAATGCCAGATCTGGTCGTAGTCCGCGAAGAGCTTGGCGAGCTTCCGGCGCGCGACGAGATCCATACCGTCGATCAATTCGTTGGCCGCGATGCCGCGCTCGGTCAGCGCGTCCTCCACTACGTACACTTTGACGCCCTTGCCTTTGAGCTTCGCTAGGTCGTCGGCGAGCTTCGGCGGTTGCGTTTGCTTGGCGTCCCCGAACGCCAAGCCGCTTGCGTCCTGTGCTTTCACGGCGTAGTTCACGGCATTGCCGCGCAGGAGCACGTCGATGTCCGCGCTCGCGCCTTTCATGGCGTGGCAAATCCAGATGATGGTGTCATCCTGTTCTTCCAGCGTGCCGCGATAGGCCGCCTCGACAATATTCAGCACTTTCATGATGGCCTCCTATTTCGTGCCGATGACCAGCGTGTTGTCCGAGCTCTTGGCGAAGTTCCAGAAGTCGGCGGGGCTTCCACGGCGCACGCCTTCGATGGATTCCGCCGCGCCGCGCTCGTCGACGCACAGACCGCAATTCACCCAGTCGACTTTGGCGCCTTTGGCCGCTGCCTCTTTCATGATCGCCGCAATCCACGCGCGAGGCAGCGGATGGTTCTCCTCTTCGACGCTGCGGCCATGCACCGCATTGGCGTGCTGCGCCTGTTTCGCGAACGGCAGATACACCGCGCCTTCGTAGGCGAACACATTGACGTTGTAGCCGCGCTTCACGGCGAGATCGATGAGCCGCAACGCGGTAGTGCTGCGCGCATTCTCGAACGGCGCATCCATCAAAGCAAAAGTAAGCGTTTTCGACATGGCGGGCTCCTCAATGCCAGAGGGTCTTGCGACCCTCCGCAAGCTGATCGATGACAACCGATAACGGCGCCGCCGTCACCCCGTCCGCCAGTTTGTTGGCGGAGATGCCGCGTTCGCGCAACGAAAAATCGTCAGCCAGCACCTGCACCCCTGCCCGCGCGGCATTGCCGAGCAGACTCGAACAACTCCCCGGTCGCGCCGGCAATACACCGTTTTGCACCAGGAACAAAGTCACTTCGTTGGCTTCTTTCACGAGATTCGCCGCCAAATCGTATTGCCGCGCCACGATATTATTTTCGAATGGGTCGCGTGATTCGATCAAAAGGTACTTTGCCATTCGGTCCTCCGCAATAAATCAAGATTGTCGATGGTACTTCACCCGAGACCGGACCCGACTGTGATCCGCGCACATCGGCGCCATCCTAGGCCGCGGCCCGCGGACATAACAGTCCCAGCTATGGGAAATTGTTGTGGATACAGTTCTTCGACGGATAAACTGTTATGGCCTCTTTCGCGGTCGACTGTGCCTTATCGAGGAGGGTAATTTGGCCAAACATTTCGACGTGGGTGCCGAGTTCTCCAAGCCAAACCCGATCTACCAGTGTCTGGCGGAAGAGTTTTCCTCGCTGATCCAGCGCGGGCAATTGAAACCCGGTGAACGGCTTCCATCCGTGCGCCGCCTGGCCACCCAGCGGCAGGTGAGCATCTCCACGGCGCTGCAGTCGCTGCGCACGCTGGAGAACTGCGGCCTGGTCGAAGCGAGGCCGCAATCGGGTTACTTTGTCCGCCATCCGGCGCGCCGCCTGGAGGAGCCGATCATCAGCCGGCCGCCGCGCACCCCAGGCTACGTCGGCATTACCGGCATGGTGACAAGAGTGCGGGAAGCCGCGCAGAACCCGCGGATTGTCGCGCTCGGCACGGCGAGTCCTGCCCCCGAGTTATTTCCGGCGGGGCGCCTGCAGCGCATCCTGTCTTCGATCACGCGACGCCAACCGACGCTGCTTACCACCTACGGCTTCTCGTCCGGCAACGCCGCGTTTCGGCATGAGCTGGCGCGCCGTTATCTCGACTGGGGCGTCAACATCGACGAGCGGGAATTCGTGATCACGCACGGCTGCACAGAAGCCATCGGGCTCGCGCTCCGCGCCGTGACCCAGCAAGGGGACACGATCGCGCTGGAGTCGCCTACGTTCTACGGGACCCTGCAGACCATCGAGAGTCTGCGGCTCAAAGTGATCGAGATTCCCACCCATCCTCGCGACGGCGTTTCACTGGAAGCGCTCGAGGTGGTGGTCCGCCATCACGACATCAAGGCGGTCGTGGTGATGGCCAACGTGGGCAACCCGCTGGGCAGCATCATGCCTGACGAGCGCAAACAAAAGCTGGTCGAGATGATGGAAGGCGCGGGCATTCCGCTCATCGAGGACGATATCTACGGCGATCTTCCGTTCGCCGGCCCCCGTCCGTTGCCCTTGAAAGCCTTCGAGCGCGACGGCGGGGTATTGCTTTGCTCATCGTTCTCGAAGGCGCTCGCACCCGGCTTACGGGTTGGCTGGATCGCACCGGGGAAGCATCTCGGCAAGATCGAAGTGCTCAAGTTCATCAACACGCTCACTACGCCCGAAGTTCCTCAACTCGCGCTCGCAGTGTATTTGCGGGAGGGCGGTTACGACCATCACCTGCGCAAGATCAAGCGTGCATTTGCCGATCAGGTTCGGCGGATGGTCGACGCGGTGACCGTGCATTTTCCGGAAGGTACCCGCGTGACACGGCCGCTTGGCGGTTTCGTTATCTGGGTGGAATTGCCGGGCGAAATCGATACCATGCAGCTCTACGATGCGGCCATAGCTGCCGGCTTCAGCTTCGCGCCCGGAAGAATCTTTTCCGCCAGCGACCGCTATCGCAATTGTCTGCGCCTGAGCTGTGGCCATCCCTGGTCGTCCGAACGAGAACAGGCGATCGTCAAGCTTGGGCAGTTGATCAGGAGTTTTGCCCAGGAGCAGGGATCGGAAGGATGATCGCGCCGTAGCGCACCCGGCTGTGATTACGACGCGAGACCACGGATTCGTTCGCGCGCCGTTCCTTCTTTTTCAACCCCATTAGCCGCGGCCAGTCAGGGCGAGATGGACCGCGTCGGCCAGGGAGAGCTCCGCGCCTTGAGCCCACAGCCCAGCGGTACGCTTGACGCCCAGACGCTTGGCGGCGCTCTTGCGCACCTGCTCGACGGTGGCGGCATCGCTCGCTGAAAGCGGGCCGATGCCGCGTTTCCAGAAGTGCGCGGCGAACGACATCAATCGGGCTGCAACGGCGACCTCACCAAGCATGACCAGCGGATGGGGCAGGTTCCACAGCGCCGTGGCCAGCGACAGGTGCGCGTGTCGATCCCAGGCCAGTTGCACGCAGCGACGTCCTGCTGCAACCGCTTCCTGCCAGTGCTCCTGTCCGGACTCGAGATAGCCCGTCATGTTGGCCACCGCGATCAGATCGGCGACTGAATTGAGCCCGGCGAAGTACTGTTCGCACGTGGCAAGCATCTGCCGTGCTTCGTCGTAACGCTTCAGCCCAGCCAGGCAGCCGGAGCGCGACAGCAAGACCCGATGCGACCATCGGGGCTGGTCGACCTGCCGGTAGAGCGCTTCTGCGCGCTCGAACAGCGCATTCGCGGCCCGGTAATCCGCATCTTCCAGGCCGTGCTTGAGAGCGACGGTGGCCTTGACACGCAGCGCGTCGGCTTCTACCTCCGCGGCACCGGCAGTCGCTGCCAGGGCAAGTGCCTCATCCAGGCTTGCTGTGACCGCGTCGTCGAGCTGATCGCGTTCCCAGTTGACGCGCGCCAAGGCGACCAACGCTGCCGCGCGGCGCAGCGGGTGGTCGTCCGCTTCCGTCAGGGCGCGCTGCGCGTAGCCGCGCGACTGCTCGGTATCGCCCGCAGTCAGGCTCAGTTGCGCCACCAGGTTCAGGCCCGCGTGCAGGCTCGGTTCGTTGTTCGGGCAACTCGACGCCGCCCGCTCGAGCAGGCGCAATTCATCCGGCAACGTGCCGTGCGCCTCCCAGTACGGTCGCAAGGCCACGCCGAGGTCGAGCGCGTAGGCGAACTCCGTATCTTCCACCGCCGTAATGAGCGCTTGCTTCAGATTTGGAAATTCCCGCTCTGCGATCGAGCTGTCGGGTGTGGCGGCGTGGCGGGCCACCTGCAGGAAGTAGGCGCGATGGCGTACCCGAAGCTTGCCCGTGTCGGCATCGAGCCGCTCCTGGGCAAATTCGCGCAGCGTGTCCAGCATGGAGAAGCGCGTGGCGCCGGATTTGTCCGCTTCGGCGTGAACCAGCGAAGCAGACACGAGCGCCTCGAGTTGCCCGCGTGCGTCCCCGGTTTCACAAACGGATTCGACGGCAGCGGCTGTCCAGCCACCGCGAAACACCGACAAGGCCGCAAAGAACTGCTGTTGCGCTCCGCTCAGCAGGTGCCAGCTCCACTCGATCGTCGTTTGAAGCGACGCGTGGCGGCCATAGCGACCTCCGCGCTGTCCCTGTCGCGTCAACAAGTCGAAGCGCTCGGCAAGCGCATCGCACATTTCGGTCGGGGAATAGGTGCGAATGCGCGATGCGGCGATCTCGATCGCCAACGGCAATCCTTCGAGCGCACCGCAAAGCCGAATCAAGGCCGCGCGATTGTCATCGGTTAGTGCAAAGTCGGCACGCGCGCCGCGTGCGCGATCGATGAACAACGCGACGCTAGGCGTCGCCGCGGCTTCGGCCGCGTCCATGGAAGCCTGCGGCACCGGAAGAGGGTCGATCATGAGTACATGTTCGCCGGGCACATCCAGGACCCGGCGCGATGTCACCAGGCAGCGCAGGCGCGGCAGCCGTTCGAGCAGGTCCAGCACGACAGCCGTGCCGTCGTCGAGCAGTTGCTCGAAATTATCCAGCACCAGCAAGACGTCCTGCTCGCTCAGAAAGGCGCACAACTGTGCCAGCGCATCCTCTTGCGAGGTTTCCATGCGCAGGGCGCTGCGGATGCAATCCGCGATCAAACCGGCATCGGTGCATTCGCTCAATGGGACGAACGCCGCGGCGTCGAAGCTGGTGGGCTGGCGGGCAGACTCCACCGCCAAACGCGTCTTGCCGAAGCCACCCAGCCCGGCGAGCGTTACCAGTCGATGCTGCGCGAGAGCATCGAGCACGCGGCGCTTGTCGCTTTCCCGGCCGAAGAAAACGCTCACATAGGAGGGTAAGCTGTGCAATTGCGGCCCGCGTTCGGCGACTTTCGCGGCCACCGCTGGAGGCGGTTCATGAGTTCGTGACTTCTCAACCGCGGCACTATCTCGCGCTAGCGCGACCTCGTATAACGCGCTCAATCGAGCACGCTCGTCTTCGATCCACTCATCAAGGAATCCGGGCAGCAGATCGCCGCGATAACAGTCCAGGGCCTGGGCAGTGGCTCCGTGCCGAAGGAGCTGCTCGAACTCGCGCACGTCACTACTGACGGCGTCCGTGGCTAGTCCAATGGTCTGACGATCTGCGCTCAGGACCGAATACGGCGGTACGTCCGGGGGCTCGAGAAGCCGGCGCAGCGTTGAAAGAACCTGGCGAAGACGATTGCGCCCGACGTCCAGTTCGACGTTGGGCCAAAGCAACTCGATGAGCTCCTCGCGCGCGTGCCGCCGCTGCGGCTGGAGCGCGAGCCGCGCCAACAGCATCGCGATGGGTCGACTCGGAAACTGGGCGATCACAGAGTTCCCGTGCGTCGCGCGCAAGCCACCGAGAAGCTGTATTTGCCAAACTGCCATCCGGACCTGTTCTGGCGAGTGACTGCTGATTCCGATGACGTTGAACAGGCGATCGGGTGCGCTGCTAATGCCCGATACGCAGCGCTTCGAGGAAGCGCGACACCATGTTGTACGCAGCGATCGTCGCCACGAGCTCCGTCACTGCCCGTAGGTCGAAGTGCTGGGCGATCGGCTCGAACAATGCGTCGGGTACCTGTACGTCGCGTGTCATCGCATCGGTCAAGGCGAGCACCGTTCTCTCGAGAGCGCTGAAGGGCTCGCCGATCTGCGGCAATTCGATCGCAGCGAGCTTCTCCTCGGCCACGCCCGCTTTCCTGGCAAGGGGAAGATGCGCTTCGAATTCGAACGGAGCACGATTCAGGACCGCCACCCTGAGGATCGCGAGCTCGCGCAAATCGGGTGGCAGCGAGCTGCGATTGCGGATCGCGGTAAGCAGCTTTTCCCAGCCCTCGGCGAGGGGCGCGCTGTTGAGAAGCGCCTGATAGAGCGCGGAGACGCGTCCGCGCTCGGCGACGATCGACTGCTCGATTGAAGAGAGCTCCGGACGCGTTCCCGGTACGACCAGCGGAATGCGGGGCCCGGAGCTCATTCGCCCTTGATCTTCTTGTCGCGGATGATGCGGCCCCACTTGGCAGTGTCGGCCTTGACCAGGGCGGCGAGCTCTCCGGGGGTCGACGGCATCGGTTCTGCGCCGGATTCGAGCAATCTTTTTCGGTATGACTCGGACGTCAGGACACGGCGTACGCCTGCGTTGAGCTGCTCGATGCGCGCGGGCGGCGTCCTCGCGGGCGCAAACAGCGCGTACCAGTTGTTCGATTCGACGCCGTGGATGCCCTGTTCGTCCAGCGTGCGCACGTCGGGCAGCAGCGGATGCCGCGAGGGCGCGGCGATACCGAGCGGCTTCAACCTGCCGCCCTTGATGAATCCGATCAGCCCCGGAATATCGCCGAAGAATCCGCTCACTTGCCCGCCCATGACGTCGGTGATCGCCGGCGCGGCACCTTTGTAAGGTACGTGCATCAGCTTGGCACCGCTGGAATCGGCCAGCAGTTCCATCGCCAGATGCGGCATGCTGCCGATCCCCGACGACGCGATCGGAATCGGATGCGCATCCTGCTTGGATTGCGCGACCAGCTCGGTGACGCTGGTCGCGGGATTGGCGGGGTTTACGACCAGTACCTCGACGTTGTTGACCACGAGCGATACCGGTGCGAAATCGCGTTGCATGTCATAGGTCAGGCTGTCGTAAAGAGCGGGATTCATTACCGCGGCGCCAGCGCTGGTGAACCACAGCGTCGTACCATCCGGCGCGGACTTCGCGACGGCCTGTGCACTAATGGCGCCGTTCGCACCGGGACGGTTTTCGACGATCACGGATTGCGCAAGCTCCTCGCCAAGACCTTGCGCCAGGATGCGCGCAACGAAATCGACCGGCCCTCCCGGCGGAAACGCGATGACGATTTTGACAGGAGCGCCGCCCTGAGCAAAAACGGCGCCCGCGAAAGCCAGACCGGTCACGAGGATCATCGCAAGTCTTCTCAGCATGTCCGTTCCTTCGTGGGGGCCAAGCGCCGGACCGGCCCAGCGACGAGTCAAGACGCCACTGTTTCAATCGCAGCGAATCGTCATGCCGCCGTCCACCACCAGTTCGGTGCCGGTGATGAACCGCGCTTCGTCGGAGGCCAGGAAGAGCGCCGCGTTGGCCGTATCCATGCCGTCCCCCATGAAGCCGAGCGGGATTCGCGCCTGCCGCTGCCGTAAAAGCGCCTCGACGTCGCCGCCGGCGCGCTGCCGCGCCAGCCGCGCCTCGACCATGGGAGTGTGCAGCTGCCCCGGCACCACCGTGTTCACGCGAATGCCCCTGCCCGCGTATTGCACGGCAACCACGCGTGATAACTGAATGACGCCGGCCTTGGTCGCAGCGTACGCGACCTGGGCCGAGCCGGTCCAACGCACGCCGGAGGTCGAGGCGATATTCACGACTGCGCCGCCGCGATGTTGCTCCATGATCGGCAGCGCGTGTTTGCAGGCGAGGAAAACGCTTTTGAGATTGAGGTCAAGCTGCGCCTCCCACACCTCCTCGGACATTTCGGCCGGACCGCCGGGCGCGGACCCGCCGACGTTGTTCACCAGCACATGCACGCCACCCCAGGTGTCGACGCAGGCAGCGACCATCCCCGCCACCGCATTGCTGTCGGTCATGTCGCAGCAGAACGGCTCGATGATGCCGCCAATTTCCCGCACGCGGGCTAGCGTCTCCTCGAGCCGGGCAGGGTCGCGGTCCACCGCGAAGATCTTTGCCCCTTCCTGCGCGAACCGGAACGCCGTGGCGCGGCCGTTGCCCCACCCGGGGCCGACGCATCCGGCGCCGGTCACGATGGCAATCTTGTCAGCGAGGCGCTTGTTCATGGGAATCGTTGTCAGCTTGCTGGTTCGGGCCGTGTTTCGGTTCCGAGCAACGCCGGAAACCGATAAAGGCGCTGCGGGTTTTCAACGAGAAGGGCCTGCCGCAGACTTTCGGACGGCGCGATCTGACCGAGCAGCTCGGTCAACACGCCGTCGTCGGGCACGTGCTCATTGTTGGGATGCGGCCAGTCGGTGCCCCACAACGTTCGGTCCCCGAACCGGTCGACGAGCAAACGCGCGTATGGAGTGGCGTCAGAGTACGGGGGACCCTGGCGTGAGATGCGATCGCTGCCGCTGACCTTCACCCACATCCGCGGGTCGTCCATCAGACGGCATAGCGCGCGGAACGCCGGCTGTGCGAGACCCCGCGACGCGTCGATCCTGCCCATGTGATCGATGACCACCGGCGTCGCGGAGCGCAGAAGCCACGGTGCCAGTTCGTCGATCGACGCGCTGTCGAAATGAACTTCCAGGTGCCACTCCAGAGCTGCAAGGCGAGCGGTCAGCTTGATGATTTCCTCGATCGCGGCCGCGCTGCCGAGATGCTTCATGAAGTTGAAACGGAGACCGCGGAAGCCCTTGTCATGCAGCTCCTGCAAGGTCCTGTCGGAGGCCGACAAGGGCGCGAGGGCGATGCCGCGGTAAGCCCCGCCACGCGCGGCAATCGTATCGGCAACGACACTGTTGTCGAACCCGTGGCAAGTCGATTGCACGACGACGCAGCGCTCGATGCCGAGCATGGCATGCAGCGCGAACAGGCGTTCCTTCGGCGCGTCCGCCGGCGTGAATGGCCGGTCGGCAGCGAACGGAAACCGTGCCGCGGGGCCGAAGACGTGGCAGTGCGCGTCGCAAGCACCGTGCGGCAGTCTCAACGACGGCTGGCGTGGTGAAGGATGAAATGATGGCTTGGGCTGCAAATTTGGCATGGGCGAGGGGGGCTGATTCGTCGGCCCGCAGGACTCATGGCCGCCACAGAGGTTCAAGGCTAACGCTCCAACGTTTGCGCATCAAGCGAATGATTGGAAGTTGCGCGGAAGCATGCCGGCGTGGCTGCCGGCGGCGTAATATTATGGGTGTCTAAAGGAAGCGCAGGAGCATGGCTGCGCGAGACGCGGGCACGTTTGTTACAAGCGAGGTGACATGACCAGAACTTTCTTCAAGCTCCTGCTGCTTGCCGCGTCCGCGGTATGGACGATGGCCTTCGTTACCATCTCACACGCGATCGATCAGGGCGCCGTCGTCAGCGAGCGCGTCAAGAAACTTACCCGAGCCGTCAAGTGGACTTCTGTGGCGGCGATCCCGATCAACTTCAACACCTATCATCCGCAGGGCATGGTGAAGATCGGCGACACGTATTTTCTGTCGACCGTCGACATCAGGAAGCCGACGACCCGCTACGCGCAACTGCAGGACGGGTACGACCGCGACACCGGCGAGGGCGTCGGTCATCTGTTCAAGTTCGATGCGAAGGGCAATCTCATCGCCGATCTGACGCTGGGCGAGGGCTCGGTCTACCATCCCGGCGGCATCGATTATGACGGCAAGTGGATCTGGGCGCCCGCGGCGGAGTACCGGCCGAATAGCCGCTCGATTATCTACCGGGTCGATCCGACGACAATGAAAGCAACGGAAGTGCTCCGGTACGGTGATCATATCGGCGGGCTGGCCTACAACACAGAAAGCAAAACTTTGCATGGCGTGAGCTGGGGCTCGCGGCGCTTCTATCGCTGGACGTTCGACAGCGACGGCAAGGTGAGCAACGCCGGCACGCGACCGGAGGACCTGCGTGTGCCGAACCGCTCGCACTACATCGATTATCAGGACTGCAAGTATCTCGGCCGGCAGGAAGCGTTGTGTTCGGGCCTCAACATGTACCAGCCCAAGAAGGACGGTCCGCGGTTCGCCCTCGGTGGTTTCGAGATCGTCGACCTCGCCTCCAACCAGGCGATATATCAAGTGCCCGTCGAGCTCTGGACCGACAGCGGCTTGCCGATGACGTACAACCCGTTCTGGATAGAGGCGACCAGTAACGGGTTGCGGGCGTATTTCATCCCGGAGGACGAGAAGTCGACGTTATACATCTACGAGGCGGAACTGAAGTGATGAGCGACGATCTGTTGTCCAAGACTTGCACCCCGTGCCGCGGCGGGGTCGAGCCGCTGACAAAAGCCGAGGCCGAAGTCTATTTGGCGCAGGCGCCCGGGTGGGCGCTTGTGGACGAGGGGCGCCGCATCGAACGGAGCTTCAAGTTCGAGAACTTCAAGAAGGCAATGGACTTCGTCGCCAAGATCGGCAACTTGTCGGAAAGCGAGGGCCATCATCCCGACATCAGCTTCGGATGGGGCTGGGCCAAGTTATCCTGGCAAACCAAGAAAATAAAGGGCTTGCACGAGAACGACTTCATCATGGCGGCCAAGACCAACGAGCTGTATGGAGCTTAAGCCAGGTGCGCAACACGCTATGAAAGCGAACGACCCGAACAAGCTGGACCGGATAATTGCCGAAGCTCGCCGTACCGCCGAAAAGCGCGAGCAAAGCTACCGCGAGCAAGCCCTCAAGATCTATCCGTGGATCTGCGGCCGCTGCGCGCGCGAATTCACCCACGCCAACCTGCGTGAGCTGACGGTCCATCATCGGGACCACAATCATCACAACAACCCACCCGATGGCAGCAACTGGGAATTGCTATGCCTGTACTGCCACGACAATGAACACCAGCGGCAATTGGAAGCGACTGGCGGTGGCACCACTGACACTGCCGGTCGCGGCGGTGCGACCCATTCGCCGTTCGCGAATCTCAAATCGCTGTTGGATAGCAAGAAGCGATCTTGATCTGTCCTGATCGGGATTGGACGTGACAAAAGGTCCTAGCGGCCTTCAACAACGCTTTTGTTTCGACGATACATCTAGTGACCAAACCCGAGGTCAAGGCAGCTGCCGACCTGCGTGGAAACAAGACACCTGCGGCACCTAGTATCATCGACTTCCAAGGCATCGCCTTTAGCGCTGCGCGACCAGAAAGAAGCGGCGGAAGGGAAACAGCGTAACACCATCGCTGCAAGCGGGGTAAGCGGAGGCGATCCGTTCCTGATAGTCGACCTCGAAATCGCGTGCTTCGTCGGCAGAGAGCGCCGACAGCCACGCGCCCACAAATGATCCCTTGGCAAATTCGGCCACCGGGTTGTCGCCAGTCAGCGCCTGGACATACTCCGTAAACCACAGGTCGAGCGACGATACCTGTGGTCGCAGCAGCGAATAGTATTCGTGCGCCTCGAGGATCGGCCGGCGGCGCACGAGGCCCTGCAATCGGTCATGCCAAAGTGTGCTTTCCGCAAGGTCATAGCCGATCTGATGCGAGGGCGCGTCGTATTGCGCCGGCATCTGCACCGCCAGCACCCCGCCGGGACGGAGATGCGACAACAGGCGGGGAAAGAGCGTCGCGTGATCGTCCAGCCAGTGCAAAGCGGCGTTTGAGACAAGGAGATCCACCGGCGCCGCCGGCGTCCAATCCGCGAGATTATCGAGTTCCCACGCGACGTCCGGCAGCGCGATGCGAGCGCGCTCAAGCATCGGTTTGGAATTATCGACGCCCACGATCCGCGCGTCTGGCCAGCGCGCGGATAGCAATGCCGTCACCGCTCCGGTTCCGCAGCCTAAATCGACGATATGTCCTGGGGCCTCGAGCGTAACGCGAGCGAGCAGGTCATGTGCCGGTCGCAGGCGCTCACCACGGAACTTGAGGTACTGCTGGGGGTTCCAACCCATGGACGCGCATTGTGCCATGGCCGTGCCTCGCTCCCATCAGTGTCCGCCCCCCGACCCACTGTTGCAAACAAACTTATCCGCAGGTCACGCGCGGGTCACGCAGTTGGCTGAATAGACCAGAACGTCACCTGACTGCATGGCGTAGACATCTGTAAGCAAACCACGGCAGACCGGGGGTCATACTGTGGCACACACCATTTACACTTGCACGTTGTGCGATCTTATTGGGCAATCTTACGGGTAAGCAGTTTCGATCTTGCATGAATATTACTAACGGATTGAATCAAATGCATATGTAACTCATGGACTGAAAGTTGCTTTGCTCTGAGTCTTACGATCCTCTGGGCAGGGACGCCATGTTCCAACGAAGCTTGAGAGCAGTTCAGATCGCAGCGTCAATGGCGCCAATACCAATGGGAGGCGATGATGACTGCAATCTATAAGAAATTCTGTGTCGTGCTGCTCGCGATGTTGTCGAGTTCGGTCTACGCGGGTGTTATTGAGTGGGACCTCTCCTACGCCGGTAGCGGGTTCACGGCGAGCTTGCAATTAACGACGACGGATACTCTGGTGTCTGGGCATTACACCGTTGTCGACATTTCCGGGGAGCGGAACGGTATCACCATAGACAGCCTGCTTGCGCCCGGGACGTACGGCGTTAATGACAACTTTTTCTTCCCGCCGGTCGCGGTCCCCTTCGATGTTGGCGGGACCGCTTTCAGTGCGGGAGGCGTTTCCTATGACGTCTATGCCGACCTTGGTTTCCTTGGAAGTCCGACTGGCTTGGCTGAGTGCAACAGCAATGTCAGCTTATCGTGTAATTCTGTTCTTGACGGTGTTCCGGTGACCAGCGTCACGCTTGCCCGGGTGCCCGAACCTGCAACAATCGCGCTGCTCGGTCTTGGTCTTGCTGGACTGGCCGCATCGCGGCGGCGCAAGTTGACCTGATCCAATCTCGCAACAACGAACACGACCCCGCCTATGTAGTGGGGTTTTCATTCTTGGCGCTGAACTCGATTGCGTGGAACGCGCCCGGCCCACCACGGGTCCGCAGAAATCGAGGAACGCCCGCGCGGCGGCGCCAACGGCGTATTCCGCACCCGTATGCCTCGGCACCCGGGAAGGAAGATTTGTTCATTGCCGGCCGCTCAAATCAATTGAAAGTGTCACGGGCTCCGGTCGCATGAGCAGCGCCGGATGTGCCTGTCGGGCCCGCATCGAGCACCCAGCCTCGGGGCGTTGATGCTGGTTAGGCGGTAACTCCTGATAAGCCCAGCATGATCATGATGGAATGGCGGCTGTGGAGTAAGTTGGCCAGCGATCTTCACCGGCTGCTCATGGGCCGAAGTGAGACGATGGTGATCGGCCGACAACGACGGTGGGTTCAACGCCTCGCTGGCCAGGGATGTTTTCGACGACAACCGCGTCAATATGGTCGAGCTGGAACTCTGCGAACCCGTTCGCCCTATTCTGCATGTTCTGTCTTTTGCGCATACGGGGCTGGTCAACTCAATTCGTTGATCGCGCTTTTTATGACCTCCTCCACACGTTTTCGGTCAGCATCTGTGTCGGCCATGATGGTTTCCCATTGCAGCCTCACGTAGGCAGACCTGTTCTTGCTTTTCAGGACCAGCGTTTGCAGGCCTCGTTTGTCGCCGAATGCGTAATCCGTCGCATAGCCAAGAAGGTCATGCACACCACGCTGCCAAATTCCGGTTTGGACGGCTTCGATGATCGCGGCCATGCGTCGGTGGAATTCCCGAGGTACTTCGATCATCAGCGGATCTTGGTCCATAGTAGGCCACCGCGGTGTAACAGTTAATTATCTGCCCGTGACATTGGCGCCGCAACGGTTGATACCGTTTGGGTAGTGGTTCTAGACTACTACCTGCCGTTCTGTACTTGCCGATGCTCTAGTGGCGCACGTTGGGTACGCCGTACTTAGGTTGAGTGCTTTACCAGCCCCAACACCGCCTCGCCCATGTAAAAACCGATCAGCTCCCCCGGCTGAATCACATCCCAAGTCTCGTTGTCGGTAAGCGGCTTGGTCGCGATGACTGCCACCCGATCCTCAGGCGTTGTGACTTGGCTAAAATCGACACTGACATCCTGATCAACCAGGTGCGCCGTGCAAAAGGGCGCCTTGCGCACGATGTAGCAGAGGTTAGTCGCGCAGCGCGCATAGAGCCGCTCGCCGTTCGAAAGCAGGAAGTTGAATTCGCCGTGCTCGCCGATTTCGGCGGCCAAGGCGGCGAGCTTCTCGTATAGGTGTTCGCTGTCCGGCTGACCGGCGGGAAACTCGCGGCGAAGATTTTCCAACAGATAGCAAAAGGCTCGCTCGCTGTCGGTCGTTCCGACGGGTTCAAACGGGCCAGCGAGTTTCGGATAAAAGTTTTTGAGATCGCCGTTGTGGGCGAAAATCCAATAGCGCCCCCATAGTTCGCGCTTGAACGGATGGCAGTTTTCTAACGCCACCGTGCCTTGTGTTGCCTTGCGAATGTGAGCAATGACGTTCATGGAGCGGATCGGATAGCGCTTGACCAGCTCGGCGACGGGCGATTCGAGGGTCGACTTTGCGTCGATGAAGAGCCGGCAACCTTTGCCCTCAAAGAAGGCGATGCCCCAGCCGTCACTGTGATGATCGGTTACCCCGCCTCTGGCGCTGAATCCTTCGAAAGAAAAGCAGATGTCTGTCGGAACATTGCAATTCATTCCCAGCAACTGGCACATGATGGAAACGCGCGATAGGTAGCCTTACGAACTCTTACAATACTCCAGCTACGTTCCGCACGTTTTGCGGTGTCAAGTTCGACGGACAAAAAACGACCCTTTGCCATGAGCGGCCGCACGGCGAGGGCGCCGAGAGCAGTCGCCCATTAGCCGGCTTGAAGGTCCGCTCTCGAGAAAACCGACCGGCTGGTCGGGGTCGATAGCGCCACTTCGATTCCCTAATCTCCGCTCGCCACGCTTGCGACATCAAGCGACGTCTGCTGCGCCTTGAGATCGGTCGTTCCCAGCGTGAATTTGGGTGGGCGTGAACGGCCGGAGGTGGCCCGATCTCGGCCGGTCACAGGCAACGGCGATCTGACACTGGCTGCCAGATCAACGACACTTGATCGTCACTTCAACGGCCCGCTTACGCGACTTCGCCGGACTGCATGCGCTTGACCCCGGCCCGCTCCATCCGTTCCCACGCGGCCGCAAGCGAGCCCTGCGTGTCGATGGCGCGACATGCATCGTCAATCACCGCCGTGGCGAATCCCAGCTTGCGCGCGTCGAGCGCGGTCCACGCGACGCAGAAGTCCGTCGCAAGCCCACAGACGTAGACGTTGTTGATGCCGCGCTCCTGCAAATAGCCGCGAAGCCCGGTCGTGGTTTTTCCGTCCGCCTCGACGAAGGCGGAATAACTGTCGACGTTCGGATGGTAGCCCTTGCGCAGCACCAGCTGGGCATGCGCGACGTCGAGATCCTGGCACAGGCGCGCGCCCTCGGTGCCCTGGACGCAGTGGTCGGGCCACAGTATCTGCTCGCCGTAGTCGAGCGTGATCTTGTCAAAAGGTTTCTTGCCCGGATGCGAGGACGCGAACGAATGGTGTCCCGTGGGATGCCAATCCTGGGTGAACACGACATTGGAAAAGCGCCTGGCCAGGTCGTTGATGACCGGCACGACTTCGTTGCCTCGTGGAACGGCGAGGCTGCCGCCCGGCAGGAATGAGTTCTGAACGTCGACGACGATCAGAGCGGTGGACGCATCAGGCATGATCGCGCGGTGACGGTCAAGAATGGACCGCTACGCGTTTTCCGCCAATGCGACGCCGATCATACTGTCGCGCGTCACCAGCCTCGCAAGTTCCGCTTCGCTCCAGTTTTCGGTTCCTTTGGGGCGCCTGGGCACCACCAGATAGCGCATATCCGCGGTGCTATCGTGCACGCGGATCAGCACGTCGTCGGGAATCACGGTGCCGAACTCGGCGAGCACCGCGCGCGGCTCACGCACCACACGCGAGCGATAGTTGCGGCTCTTATACCAGTCCGGCGGCAGGCCGAGCAGCATGCGCGGATAGCACGAGCAAAGCGTGCAGACGATCACGTTGTGCACAGCCGGGGTGTTCTCCACGACCACCAGCTTGAGCGGCCCCACGTCGAGGCCGATCTCCTCGGCCGCCTTGCTGCCGTCGGCGAGCATGCGCTGTTTGTACGCGGGGTCGAGCCACGCGTGCGCTACCATTTTCGCGCCGCGGCCGGCGTTGCGGCCATCCATGTTCTCCACTTGGCGACGCACATCCTCGGCGGTGATGACACCCTTGTCGATCAGCAGCTCGCGCACCGCCGCTTCCATCGCGCGGTAGTAGGTGAGCGTGTCGTCCTGGTCGGGGCGTGGCGGATAGCGGTGGACATGCGCATGATCTTGGGCATGATCGTGATCGTGGCTCATCGTGCGCGCTCCTCCGCTTCCAGCCAGTGCTGATAGATCTCCACTTCGACCACGTCGACGGGCGGACCGGCGTAGTCGGGCCACACGTCGCGCTGCAAGAAGCGCACGCGGTACAGCGGCTGCGCCGGCCGTCCCGATCTCGCGTAGGCAAGCTCCTCCGGATTGGGGAAGGCGCCGCAGAGCCGTTCGATGACACCCTTCTTGCCACGGATATAGTACGGCGTGCGCACGTGGCCGATCGGGTAGGCCTCGCGCACCGTGACGCGATCGCCTACATGGAACCGCGGAGCAACGGCGTCAGCCACGTTGTGCCTCACGGGTCCGGATGGCCTCGATCTTGCGGCCCAGCTCGTCCACGGTGATTGTGCCGCGCTGGAGGAGCGTCTGGGTGATCGCGTAAATCCAGCGTTCGTAATAACTCATCTTGTCGTAGGCCTCGGGTCCGAGGCTCTCGATATTGCGTCGGAGCTCGTCCACAGTGATCAGCCGCCGGTCCTTGTGGCTGAGCAGCGCCATCAGCGCATCGACGCGCTTTTCCCACAAGGCGTAGTCATGCTCGGCCGGGTCGATCGCGCCCGCCGGGAGCCCACCCATGTCGTGGTGACCGCGTGGGGGGACGGGACTGGTCATGCGTTCATTATCACATGGAAGAGGCCGGCGTCCCGGGCGTGGACATCGGTGCCTTCTTCGGGGTCGCCGCAGGAAAACGCCGCGCGCTCGCCGGCGAAATCGACATGGAGTCGCATTATCCGTGCGGCGGATATAAGATTCGAGAAAAAATTACTGGACAGACCTTCTTTAACGCTCGCGCGAAATCGGCGTCTGTCCCCGGTTTCGCCTCATCAAAAAGGGAGAACAAATGAAACAACGTCGAGTCTCAGCTCTTCTTATCGGCACCGCGCTGCCACTGATGTTGTACGGCGCTGCCGCGTCAGGAAAGTCCGAGGTTAAAGGTGCGGCGATCCTCGATCACCCGTGCGGCAAGGTTGCCGTCAAGCAAATGGGGCTGACCCACGCCGGCAAGATGGAGGAGGCGAACAAACTCACCACCAAAGAGATGCAGGAGCAATGGAAGAGCATGCCCGAGAAGGATCGGACAATGATGTCGGGCATGATGAAGGAGATGTCTCAGACAGAGGAGCAATACTCGGCCGCCATCAAGGCCAACGGTCTGCTCGTCGTCGACGGTCCGTCTGCCACGTTGACGGTGAAGAAGACAAGCAAAGACAAGAACGGGAGCAGCACCGAAACCATGACGCAGAACTTCAAGATCGACGGGAGCCAGTGCCTGGTCAGCCGGTAGATCGGCGGCAGGGGAGGGACCCCGGTTTGCAGGCACTTACCGTGCGCATTTTCGGGGTTCGTCTCCGCTTGAGACGTGTCGGTTCGTTGAGAGATATTCGTCTTCATGTCGTCGCAGCGTGCGCCGTGGCGCTCACGGCGGTGGGTTGCGGCAAGGAACAACCCGCGGCCGGTCCCGCGCAGAAAGTCGTGGAGGAGAAGGTAGCGCCCTACACGTACCCGGCGCCGGTGAAGGGACATTACAAGGAAATCAACATCGGCGAGTTCGACCTGGTCGACGGTATCGCTTATCCGGCCACCGGCGGCGCGGGCACGGTGGTTTATGTCACGGATAAGCCGATCGCCTCGCCGATGATCGCCGGGTCGGCCTGCCCGATGACGCAGGCGCGCGTGCTTGCGGAGCTGCGCAACGCTAAATATCTCGAGGTGACGCTCACCCATGGCACATCGAAATATTTCGCCGCAGGCACGTATTTCAGCGGCAGCAGCCGCGAGCAAGAGGTTGGCGGGCGCTACTGGTCGAGCAGGATGAAGGAAGATCCCGAGCGTGCGATCGGCAGCGTCCTGCACAAGCGCCAAGGCAGTTTTGATTTTGATCTGCCCTTATCGAGCCCCAAGGTCAAAGAGGTGAGCGAAGGCGACCGGACGCAAGGCAATCGCTACGACGTAACCGCGTCCAAGCCCACCGAGCAGGCGGTGACCGCGGCGTACAAGGCCATGCACGATGCGGCGCTGAAAAAGAACCTCAAAGGCCTTCTCGCGGCGCAGGGTTTCGACGCCAAGCAGATTGCGGCGATCCGCGGGTTGGAAGGGATCGACGCCGACTTCATCGTGTACGCGGATCGTTTCCTTGTGCCGAGCGCTGCCGACGAAGTCTCGGTCAAGCCCGGCACCGGTTACGTCAGGACGGAAGGATCGAACTCGAAGGGGCAGAAATTCGCGAATTTCTACCACTTCGCGCCCTGCGGCGATCACCTCGTGCTGGTGAGCATCGCAGAAAACCCGCAATAGGGGCGCGTCACTCCAGTCTCGCGCGGGAAGCTTGACCGCGTCCGCCTCGAGGAGCGCACGTCGCTTCCCTTCGTCGCGTCGTGCAGAACGACGTCGGAGTGCAGCAGCGCCATGTTGAAACGCGGATGCTCGATGTGCAGGACGTAGCTTCCCGCCAGGTGGAACGGCACGTCCGCTTCGCTCGTGGCGCGCAGCCGTGCGACCTCGGACTCGCGCAGCAGCAGAAGGATGCGGGTGATGCTTAAAAACAACACCGCCGCACCCAAGAGCGTTGCGCAAATCGTCAGCGCCATCAGCCACGGATGCATTTTTCGAAGGTAGACCAGTCTTCGACGACTCGCAAGTGCACGGCAAACGGGAGTCGGTCCGACGAACGGCTCCTTTAGAGGCGCACAATGGGCAATGACTCATCGCCCCACACTTGGAATCGCTCTCGGCAGCGGCTCGGCTCGTGGCTGGGCACACGTCGGAGTGCTTCGGGCCCTGACCGAACAGGGCATTGCACCCGATTTCGTCGCCGGCTGCTCGATGGGGGCGATGGTAGGTGCCGCATTTGCCGCCGGACGTATCGAAGAGCTGGAGGCCTGGGCTCTATCCCTTGACTGGAGACGCGTGGTCGGACTGGTCGACGTCGGGCTGCGGGGCGGCGTATTCAAGGGCGACCGCTTGCTCAATATCTATCAGGGGCAGTTTGTCGAGTGTCCTTTTTCCGAGCTGTCCGTGCCGTTCGCAGCGGTTGCCACCGATCTTGCGACCGGGCAAGAGGTCTGGCTGCGCGACGGCAAGGTGTCAGACGCCGTTCGAGCTTCTTGTGCCGTGCCCGGTTTGTTCAGGCCCGTGTTGCGCGACGGTCGCTACTTGATCGATGGCAGCGTCGTGAACCCCATACCGGTCTCCCTCTGCCGCGCCATGGGAGCGGATGTCGTGATCGCGGTGGATCTTGGCACTCACAGGGCGAGAAGATTTCCGCACGAGTCTCAGCCAGCATCGACAGCAAAATCTCGACGGCGCGGCTTTTTCAATATTCTCGGATCGTCGCCGCCGTCGGAAGCACGGCCGCTGCCCTCCATCACGGATACATTGCTGGGCGCCATCGACATCATGCAGGAGCGCATCGCGCAGGCGCGGCTGGCGGGCGAAGCGCCCGAGGTGGTGCTTACGCCGCGTCTCGGGCAATTCGGCCCGTTCGAGTATCACCGAGCCGCGCTATCCATTGCGGCGGGCCGCGAGGTCGTGGCGCAGATGCTGCCAGCCATCCAAAGTGCGCTTGCGGTGTGACCGTCATCAACCTGTAGTTATTCCCACGGCATCGTCGCTCGGCAATACGCTGAGCGAGCCCACAATTCTGATAACGGCGCGCGAATCATCGTAGCTGCGAGTCGGAATTCGTCGCGCTCATTTCGCTCTTGGGTGTGCGATCCGGCTCGTCAACGCCGCGCTTCGCCGAAGCGGATGGTTGACCGCGGGTGGGCAAGTGCCGAGCCGAAACGCCGACGATTGAGCATCGCTGCGCTTTGGAGAACGCCCTTATCGATCCGAACGGAATTGCCAAAAAGATGGCGCGACAGGTGCGTTGTTGTTAGCCTAGGACCGGACCGAGAGCCTGCAAGCTTGGCGATTCCATCCACCGACTTACATCAGGCGGGTTTCAAATGACAAGACTGACCCTGGAATTTGCGCTTCGTGTGATCGACGGTGCTCTTGACAGGGCGGCCGAGCTGGGCTGCCCGCCGCTGACGGTGGTGGTGCTCGATGCGGGAGGCCACGACATAGCTCTGAAGCGCCAGGACGGCTCGGGGATTCTTCGCGTCGATATTGCGCGCGGGAAAGCGTGGGGCGCATTGGGTATGGGATTCCCGAGCCGCGAACTCGGGGAGCGGGCGCAGAAGTCTCCGGCGTTCTTTGGCGCTTTGACCGCGGTGAGCCAAGGCCGGCTGGTCCCTGCGGCGGGCGGCGTCCTCATCTACGACGAAGGACGCAATATCATCGGCGCCGTCGGCATCAGCGGCGACACATCGGATCGCGACGAGGATTGCGCTCTGATCGGTATCAAGACCGCGGGCTTGCAACCTTAAGCTCGAGCTGAACTGTCGACAATTCCGCTTTAGACATGACGGCCAGCCGAAATTCTTGGCTGGCGTAGTATGCCGATGCCGTCTGCTCCGCGTTCCCCGCCCCGAGGTCTGCTCCCCGACATCATGATCGATCGACGCAACTTCATTCGCGCAGCCGGCGCAGGGATCGCGATGGTTGCGCTCGCCGCCGAGGCACAGCAGCCGACGCGCTTGCCGCGAATCGGCATACTTTTGGCGACGAGGACCGGTGCTGGCGCAAGTGCCGGCGTGGATGTCTTGCGCCAGGGTTTGCAGGAGCTGGGTTATGTCGAGGGGCGCACTGCCGTCATCGAATGGCGATGGTGGGAAGGGAATCCCGAAAGACTTCGTGACATGGTCGCGGAAATGGTGCGACTCAATCTCGACGTCATCGTCGTCGGTGGTTCCGAAGCGACCAAGGCCATGAAGGAAGCAACCCGGTCGATCCCGATCGTATTCGTCGGCCCCAGTTATCCGGTCGAAGAAGGCTTGGTAGCGAGTTTTGCGCGACCGGGCGGCAACATCACGGGGATCACCGTGGCGCAGTCCGACACCGTGCCGAAGATGCTTCAGCTGTTGCGGGATGTCGCCCCGGCACTCACCGACGTTGGCGTTATCTGGAGCCCGGCCAATCCAGGTTCAACGTTTGTCTTCAGGGACACGGAAGCGGCGGCCCGCGCCCTGAAGCTGAAGATTCTGTCCGTGCCCATGGGCAGCACCGCGGACGTGGAGCCTGGCTTGGCGGCAATAGCGCGCGCCCGTCCAGGCGCGCTGATCCTGAACCCGGCCGTGACGCCCATCGCCAACGCACAGCGAATCAGCGAGCTGGCAATCCGGTTGCGAATACCGTCGGTCACACAGGCAAAGGGATTGATGGAACTCGGCCTGCTCATGTCCTACGGCGCGGATCCTCGGGATCTTCAACGCCGCGTCCCCAGCTATGTGGATCGCATTCTCAAGGGCGCAAAGCCCGCCGAAATGCCAGTCGAGCGGCCAACCAAGTTCGAGCTCGCCATCAACATGAAAACCGCGAAGGCGATCGGTTTGACGATTCCCCAGGCGCTGCTGCTGCGCGCGGACGAGTTGCTCAAGTGATCACACGCCGCCGTGTGTTGTTGGCAGGCGGCATCGGCATGCTCGTCGCACACCGGCTCAGCATCGGTCAACCGGCTGCGACCATCCGTCGTGTCGGGTGGCTGACGGTCGGATCGGAGGCCAGCGTCGCCTACCTGCTCGCGACGTTAAAGCAGGGAATGCATGATCTCGGCTGGCAGGAAGGGAAGAATATCGAGTATCGAATCGTCTACGCCGATGGCAATGTGAACCGGCTGGATGCCTTGGCCAGCGAAGTGATGAGCCAAAAAGTCGACGTGATCGTGGTCGGAAGCGCGCCGGGCGTGCGCGCGCTTCAGCGGGCGACGAAGACAATACCGATCGTCATAGCGAACGTCGTTGATCCAGTGGGCAACGGGTTTGTCGCAAGCCTGGCCAAGCCGGGCGGAAACATCACTGGCATTGCCAACCTGTACGACGAGGTCCTGGGCAAGCTGATTGGGGTCGTGCATGAGGTTGCGCCCAGTGCCCGGCGCGTCGCCATCGTGTTGAACGAAACAAATCCCTTGCATCCCGTGTTCTGGGCCGCTGCCCAGAGCGCTTGCGTCGCGCTGGGCCTCGTTGCGCTGCGCGTTGTCGCCAGCGCACCGACGCAACTCGACGCCGTTGTTGAAGAGATAGCTCGACAACGATCGCAGGCCGTCGTGGTGGTCACGGACGCGATGTACCTTACGGAGCGCGCCAAGTTGCAGGAACTGATGCAGACGACCCGGCTGCCGGTGGCCTATGCGTTGCGCGAGCACGTGGTCGCGGGTGGGTTGCTTAGCTACGGCGCTAACCTCGCTGCGAACTACCGCCACGCGGCGACATACGTGGACAAGATCCTGAAGGGCGCCAAGCCCGCGGATCTTCCCGTCGAGCAGACGACCAAGTTCGAGCTGGTAATCAACCTCAAGACCGCCAAGTCGCTGGGGATCAACATTCCGAAGGACATACTGCTGCGCGCGGACGAAGTGGTTCAGTGATGGACCGGCGTGCTTTCATCCGCGTCGTCGGGGTGAACTTGCTCGGCGCGCCATTCGTGGTCCAGGCTCAGGTCACCGGCCGGGTCTACCGGCTCGGCTATCTTGGCCAAGGTTCGAAATCCAGCAATCTTGCCGACGGAGGGGCGTTTCCAGCGCTCCTGCAGAATCTGCGCGTGCTCGGATACGTCGAGGGGACGAACCTGACGGTCGATTCGCGCTTTGCAGAGGGGCACCCCGAGGCGCTCGCGGGCCTGGCCGCACAATTGGTGCAAGCCAAGCCGGACGTGATCGCGGTCGCAAGCGCAGGGCTCGCAACGGTTGTCCTCGAGCACACCAAGACGATTCCGGTAGTGGCGCTGAATGCCGGGGAGCTCCAGGCCGAACCGGGCGTACGCAGTCTGGCCAGGCCCGGAGGCAACCTGACCGGGATGCAACTCTTCTCGCCGGAAACGATGGGCAAGCGTCTGCAACTTCTGCAGGAGGTCGTCCCCGGGCTTCGTCGAGTCGCCGTGCTGCGCGGCGTTCCGTGGACCCGACCGGGCTATGAGCTGTACCGTGACGCCACCGCAACCGCCGCAGCGAAACTCGGCATTCGCGTTCGCTTCCTGCAATTCGAAGCGATCGGTGATCTGAACAGACTTTTCGACGAGATGGTGCGGGAGCACGACCAGGCGTTGCTCGTCTGGGCGAACCCGCACCTTAACGGCTACCGGAAGGAAATTTTCGATCTGACGATCCGCCATCGGCTGCCGGCAATTTACGACGTTCGGGTCTACCCGCCGGATCTGATCGTCTACGCGGCCAAGCGGGATGATGTCTGGCGCGAAGCCGCGACCTACGTGGACCGCATACTCAAAGGCGCGAACCCGGGAGACCTTCCGATCGGACAGGCGAGAACTTTCGAGCTGATCATCAACACGACGACTGCCAAGGCGCTCGGCCTCACGATTCCTCAGTCGCTGCTGCTGCGCGCGGACGAGGTGATCCAGTGATCGACCGGCGCACTTTTGTCGGCGCAGCGGCGAGCGCGCTGCTCATCTCACCGTTCGCCATCCAGGCGCAGCAGGCGGGGAAAGTATCTCGAATAGGGTACCTCGTGCAAAATAGTGCGGTGATAGCAGCGTCAGCTGTCCGCGTTTCGGGAAGGACTGCGCGAGCTCGGCTGGGTCGAGGGCCAGAACATCGTTATCGAGGCTCGATACGCGGATGGCAATATCGACCGGGTTCCCGCGCTCGTCACCGAGTTGATCCGCCTCAAGGTCGACATCATCGTGACGACGTCGTCCGGAACGACTTGGGCGGCCAAGAGCGCCACCCAGTCGATCCCCATCGTCATGGCGGCGAGTGCCAATGCACTGGGAGAGGGGCTCATCACCAGCCTGGCGCACCCAGGCGGAAACATCACCGGCATGACCTTCCTGGCCGGACCCGAGATAGCCGGCAAACAACTGCAACTGCTAAAGGAAGTGGCTCCCGGCGCCTCCCGCGTAGCGGTGCTCACGAATCCGACCAATCGATCCCACGTAGCCTTCGCAAGGGAAGTGAAGGTCGCAGCTCAATCGCTCGCAGTGCAGCTTCAAGTCGTGGAAGCGTCAAATCCTGAGCAGCTCGAACGTGCCTTCGTCGCAATGACGAAAGAGCATGCCGCAGCGCTTCTCGTCCTGACCGACTCGATGTTCGTCGGCCAGCGACAGCGGATCGCGGACCTCGCGGCGAGAAGCAGGCTTCCGGCGCTGTATAGCCAGAAGGAGTTTGTCGACGAAGGAGGGCTCGTCTCCTATGGACCGAGTCTCGTGGACATGTTCCGCCGTGCCGCTACCCATGTCGAAAAGATCCTGAGGGGCGCCAAGCCCGGCGACATTCCAGTCGAGCAGCCGACGAAGTTCGAACTGGTGATCAACGCCAAGACCGCGAAGGCGCTCGGCCTCACAATCTCGCCATCGCTGGTGCAGCGCGCGGACGAGGTGATCCAGTGATCGCGCGCCGCCGTGTTCTGCTGGCAGGCTGCATCGGCCTGCTCGTCGCTCACCGACAGAGCCGCGGACAGCCTGCCGCGACCATCCGTCGTGTCGGGTATCTGTCGATCGGATCGAAAGCCAGTCCCGCCGATGTCTATGCCGCGTTCAAGCAGGGGATGCACGATCTCGGCTGGCTGGAGGGGAAGAACGTCGAGTATCAAATCGTCTACGCCGATTTCGACGTGAACCGCCTGGATACCTTGGCCAGCGAACTGATCGGGCAGAGAGTCGACGTGATCGTGGTCGGCAACGCGACGACCACGCGCGCGCTTCAGCGGGCGACGAAGACAATCCCGATCGTCATGGCGAGCGTCGGCAACCCGGTGGGCAACGGGTTCGTCGCGAGCCTGGCCAGACCGGGGGACAACATCACTGGCATTGCCACCCTCCAAGACGAAGTGCTCGGCAAGCAGATTGGGGTCCTGCATGAGGTTGCGCCCGGTGCCAGGCGCGTCGCCATTGTGCTGAACGAAAGCAATCCGAACTATCCCGTGTACTGGGCTGCCGCCCAGCGCGCCTGCGCCGCGTTGGACCTCGTTGCGCTGCGTGTTGTCGCGAGCGCGCCAGCACAGCTCGGCGCCGCTATCGAGCAGATTGTCCGGCAACGATCGCAGGCCGTCGTGGTCGTCGGCGACCCCGTCTACCTGAACGAGCGCGTGCAACTGCAAGCGCTGATGCAGGCCACCCGGCTGCCGGTGGCGTATGGGTTGCGCGAGCACGTGGTCGCGGGTGGGTTGCTCAGCTACGGACCTGACCTGGTCGCGACCTTCCGCCATGTGGCGACCTACGTGGACAGGATCCTGAAGGGCGCCAACCCCGCGGATCTTCCCGTCGAGCAGCCCACGAAATTCGAGCTTGTCATCAATCTGAAGACCGCGAAGGCACTCGGAATCGCGATCCCGAAGGACGTTCTGCTGCGCGCAGATGAGGTGATTCAGTAGCGTTATGGGTCGCTCGCGCCTTGGCAAGCGCGCCATAGACGCTGGTAAACTGAGCGCCTACTCCAACCGTAACAATCGCGCCGCGGTCTGTCCGACGATCAAGCCGCGCTCCGCAGTGGTGAGCGCTTCGAGGCGCTCGACATCGCTCACCGGGTCCGCGAGCCCCATGTCGAAACAGTAGTCGCTTCCCAACACCACTCGATCGGCGCCGACCAGTCGTATCAGGTTGGCGTTGATTTCGTCGTTGTGTCCGATCGTGTCGTACGTGAATCGTCTCAAGTACGCGCTCGGCAACTGTTTCATGTGTTTCAGCTCGGGACGCACCTTGGTGCCGTGGTCAAGGCGGCCGATGAGCCAGGGGAACGTCCCACCCGCGTGCGGCAGGTTAATCTCCAGCTTCGGAAATGCGTCCAGCACACCGCCAAAGATCAGCGATGCCGCCGCGACACCGGTATCGTAGGGATTGCCAAGCAGGTTCTTGAGGTAATAGCGCGTCGTCCGCTCGCGGCCGATGGTGTCGATCGGGTGCAGAAAAATCGGCCAGCCCAGTGCTTCTGCCTTCGCATAGACGTCCCAGAACCGTCGATCATCCAGGTCGATATTGTTGACGTGGGTAGCGAGGTACATTCCGCGCATCCCCGGCAGCTTGGCGGCGCGTTCGAGCTCCTTGAGCGCAAGCTCGGGCGCCTGCATCGGCAGCATCGCGAGACCCACGAGCCGGTCGGGATGCCTGGCATGCGCCGCGGCCGCGGCGTCGTTGTAGGCCTGCGAGAGCGCGAGTCCGAATCCGGGCGAGGCCCAATACACCATGGGCGCGGTGAGCGACAAAGCCTGGACGTCCACGCGCTGCCGGTCCATGCCTTCGAGGCGAAGCCCGAGATCGACGAACTGCTCGTCGAAGGCGTTGACGATTCGTTCGGTTCGGATGATGTAGCCGCTTGCCGTGCGCTCGAGCTTCGCTCCTTCGGCGGGACCGTCCCGCTCGAAGAGTTTTAGCCAGTCCGCGGGATACCAATGAGCGTGGATATCGACCACGCGGCGCGTGCGCCTCGGCGCGTGATCGTGTCGATCGGCGGTACCCTCGGTCATCTGCTCATTCCCCGTTACGGTTCGTTGCGTTGCATCGGACGATGATCGTCGCGGCTGCGTCAGCCTCCGGATGTTACCGATCCCGCGCACCGCGTACAAACGGGGGCACGGCGGCGCGCTGCGAACGACCGATGCCGGATTCGTATGGCTCGAATGACGAGGTGGCATTGGTGGGCCGCTCGAACCGGGGGTTATCATGATCGGAAACGCCGCAATTGGCAGAGCAGGCCCGCATGGCATCGGCGCCGATCCGCCAAGGCTCCAAGGAGAATGCAATCATGGATCGACTCGCGGCCCGTCGCCGAATTTGCGCGTTTGATCCGTTGAGCGCAGTGCGGCACTTGCTGCTCGCTGTCGTCGCTCTATTGTCGCCGCTGCAGGCAGAGGCGCAATCCGCCGACACGTATCCGACGCGACCGGTCAAGTTACTGATTCCTTACGCGCCCGGCGGCGCCACCGACATCATTGCACGCCATATTTCGCCCAAGCTGCAGGAAGCGCTCGGCCAACCCTTCGTCGTCGACAACCGCCCCGGCGCTTCCGGCAACATCGCACTCGAGGCCGCCGCGAAGGCTACGCCGGACGGCTACACGCTGGAGGTGGGCAACGTATCCACCAACGCGATCAACGAAAGCACGTTCGCCGAGGTGATGCAGACGCGGCCGTCACGCGACCTCGTCGGCATTTCGAAGCTGGTCGAGATTCCGCATGTCCTCGTCGCGGCTGCGTCGTTTCCTCCGAATTCGGTCGCCGAAATGATCGAGTGGGCGAAACGCAATCCGGGCAAGCTCAACTACGCATCCGCCGGACTCGGCACGTATCCACAGCTCGACATGCTGCGCCTGCTGAAGGCTGCCGGCATCGAGGCGACGCACATACCCTACAAGGGCGGCGCCGGCCAGATGCTTCCGGCGCTTATATCAGGCGAAGTCCAAGTCTCGTTCATCAACCTCGCTTCGACGATCGAGCAAATCAGGGCCGGGCGGCTGAAGGCGATCGCGACCACGATGCCGACACGGGTGGCGGAATTGCCAAACGTCCCCACGATGGCGGAGCAGGGCTTCCCCGGCATTGGCACCAATGCCTGGCAGGGGCTCTTCGCGCCGGCGGCAACGCCGAAGCCGATTCTCGACAAGCTGCATGCCGCCGTCGTGGCGGTCCTCTCGCGTCCCGAAATGAAGGAGATGCTTGCGCAACAACTGATGACGGTCGCGGTTTCGAAGTCACCGCAGGAATTCACCGACCAGGTTCGCGCCGAGACGCAAGCCTGGTCGGAAGTCGTCCGCGACAATAAAGTCAGGATCGACTGAGGAGAGGCGGAGTCGCCGTTGGCCAAATCGCGCCATCGCGGATCGCAGCCGCGCTACGATCTCATCATCGAAAAGGACCTCGAGATTCCGATGCGCGACGGCGCACGGCTCAAGGCCGACGTCTTCCGTCCAAAAGCAGGCGCGCGCTTCCCGGTCATCATCAACCTCGGCGCCTACCAGAAAGACAAGCTGTGGGTGCCTCCGGCCGATCTCGAGGAAGCGCCGAATCCGCACATGAACTGGGAGACGGTGAATCCGCTGTGGTGGGTGCCGCGCGGATACGTCGCCGTGCGCGTGGACGGCCGGGGCAGCGGCAAGTCGCCCGGGCGGACCGATCCGTGGTCGCCCAGCGAGTCGATCGACTTCTACGACGCCATCGAATGGGCTGGCCGGCAAGCGTGGAGCAGCGGTCGCGTCGGCACCAGCGGCGTCTCGTATTTCGCGATGACGCAGTGGCTGGTGGCAGGGCTCAAGCCGCCGTCGCTCAAGGCGATGATTCCGTGGGAGGGCGCGGCGGACATGTATCGCGACTTCGGTTATCACGGAGGCATCTTCTCGTTCACCTTCGTTGTCAATTGGTACAACAACCACATGGCGCATCACCTGCTGGGGAAGCCGCAGGCGACCTCCCCGGACGCGTTCGCGACGCCCTGGGTCTGGGAGTACATGCGCTATAACCTGGACAGCGAGTGGTACCACGGCCGACGCGCTCGCTGGGAGAATATCGATTGCCCTCTCTACAGCGCCGGCAACTGGAGCGGGATGGGGCTGCACCTGCGCGGCAACACCGAGGCTTACATGCGTGCGGCTTCGAAGCACAAGAAGCTGCGCATCCACGCGGGAACGCACTACCACCCGTTCTACTCCGCCGAAGGCCGCCTCGATCAGCTGCGGTTTTTCGATCATTGGCTCAAAGGACTCGATACCGGCATCATGCGCGAGCCGCCGGTGAAGCTGCTCATCCGCAAGGGCGGGCACGGCAACTCCGAGTGGCGCTTCGAGAACGAGTGGCCGATCAAGCGCACGCGCTGGACCAGGTTCTTCCTTCGGCCATCGGCGCGCGGTGGCGACGAAGCCGTGCCCGGGGCGCTGGTCGCGGAGGCGCCGCGCAAGGCGAGCTCGCTTTCCTATTCCGCAAGTGGCATGACCAAGGCCGGCGTCGCCAGCGCCTCCTGGACGTCGACGGCGCTCGCCGGCAGCCTGCCGCCGATGGGCGCGTCCTTCGCAACCGATGCGCTCGAGGAAGACACCGAGGTGACGGGGCCGATCGTATTGGTTCTGTGGGTGGCGAGCAGCACAGAGGACATGGATATTTTCGCGACCATCCGCAACATCGCGCCCGACGGCCGCGATGTGTTCGAGCTGGGCCAGCAGAGTCAGCCGGTTCCGGTGGCTAAAGGGTGGCTCCGCGCCTCGCACCGCAAGCTCGATTCTCATCTGTCGCTGCCCTATCGACCGTATCACGCGCACAGCGAACGCGAGCTACTCGAGCCCGGCACGCCGGTGCGCGTCGACGTCGAGATCTGGCCGACCTCCATGGTGTTCAAGAAGGGTCATCGCATCCGGCTCGATATCCAGCCGCGCGACGGCATCGGCAGTGCGCCTTATACGCACTACGCGGCCGATTACAACTCGGGAACGAACACGATATTCGCCGGCGGGACGCGCGCCTCCTACCTGCTGCTTCCGGTCATTCCTCGCCGCGCTTGACAGCGTCGGACGGCGCCGATAGTTTAGGATATCCAGGAGGGCCCGATGGAAATCAAGCGCATTGACCACTACTCGATCCGAACGCTCGATGTCGAAGCGTCGCGCAGGTTCTACACCGAAATCATCGGCCTCAAAGTCGGGCCCCGGCCGCCGTTCGACTTCCCCGGCGTCTGGCTCTACAAGGGCGAGCCGCCGGTTGATCTCGATAACCCGGAGAACAATTACGGCATGGTGCACGTGATGGGTGTCGACCGCGACAATCCTCAAGCGCTCATCGACTACATGGGCGGCGCGGATCCCGACACGCTCAAGGACAGCACGGGCGCGCTGGATCACATCGCGCTGGCGGTGACCGGTCGCGCGGCGATGCTAGAGCAGTGCCGTCGCAGCAATGTCAGCTTTTTCGAACGAACGGTGCCCTCGCTTGGATTGCACCAGGTGTTCATCAAGGATCCCAACGGCGTCACTATCGAGCTCAATTTCCCGGCATCCGAGAGCTCGCCGGCGCAGGGCACTGCCGCTGCTTGAGCCGCTGTTTGAGCCGCAGCTTGAGCCGCCATTGTCCGCCGAAGTCGTAGCCAGCACTGCGGCGCCGGTACTCACGCCCGATGAGGCCTTGTCGCGTGCACGCGCCATGGTCCCGCGGCTCAAGGCGCGCGCGAGCCTTGCCGATGCGCTGCGCCGCTGTCCCGATGATTCGGTCCGCGAGCTCATTGAATCCGGCTTGATGCGTCTGCTGCAGCCGCGGCGTGTCGGCGGATCCGAGCTGCCCTGGGTCGCTCTGATCGATGTCGGCTCCGAGCTCGCGCGCGGTTGCGGTTCGACGGCATGGAACTGGGCGAATTACGCGGTGCACCACTGGATGCTGGCTTTCTGGCCAATCGCATGCCAGGACGAAATCTGGGGCGCGGACCGTGACGTCCTGATCGCGTCGTCGATGGTATTTCCGGCCGGGAAAGCGAAGCGAGTGCCCGGGGGTTATCGCTTGAGCGGGCGTTGGCCCTTCTCGAGCGGTGTCGATCCGAGCGCGTGGAACATGCTGGGCGGCGTCGTGCGAGGCGAGGCGGAGGGCGGCGAGTACCGGATGTTCCTGCTGCCGAGCGAAGACTATACGATCATCGACAACTGGCACGTGCTGGGGCTACGCGGCACTGGCAGCAAGGACGTGGAGGCGAAGGACATATTCGTTCCCGAAGATCGCACCGTCGCCGTCGACGCAACGAAGGGAGGTGACAATCATCCCGGCGCCGCGGCCAATCCCGCGCCGTTGTTCAGGATCCCGATCTTCGCGACTTTTCCCTACATGCTGACCGGCATCGCGCTCGGCATCGCCCAGGGCGCTTACGAGAGCGTCGTCGACGGATTGCGCGAACGCGTCGCACGCTACTCCGGCAAGAGTCTCGCCGACATGACCGCGGTGCAGATCAGGATCGCCGAGGCGGGCGCATGTATTGACACCGCGCGACGGGTGATGCGCGATCACTGCCACACGGCGCAGACGCTTGCAGAGCAGGGCGATGTGCCCGATCTCCTGCTCAAGGCGACCTGGCGGCGCGACGGTGCGTTCTCGGCGGGGTTGTGCGAACGCGCCGTCGACGTGCTTTTCAAGCTTGGCGGCGGTGGGGCATTGTTCGACGACCATCCGCTGCAGCGCGCGTTTCGCGACGTGCACGCCGCGACCGCACACATCTCGATGATCTGGGAAGCACAGGCGACGACCTTCGGCCGCGTCGCACTCGGACTGCCTTGCGACAACCCGACGCTCTAGTGCATAGCTGCTGGGCGCAAGCGGCTTTCCTGTACAGACGAGAACTGTGGGACAATGGCAAGAATGCGCCTTCGCCGGCTGCGGATTCATAAAAACAAATCGTGGCGAGGGTGCATCAACCTCGATACGAACTCGGGCCCACCGAGTCGCGCTCTACGAACTGCAAAGGGGGATCAGCCGTGTTCACCGTTCAAACGCTTGCTTTCCGCTCGCATCTCAGTCTGCTCGTCGGCGGCCTGCTGGCCATCCATGCCGCGCTTCTCGCGGCGCCCGCGATTGCCGCGGTACCCAATCCGATTGTAACCGGGCCGATTCCCCAGACCGTCGCGCCCGGCAATCCTTCTCACGACTACCCTTTCTTCGCGACCAACCTCGATCTCGCAAGCAAAGGCTATGTCGAGCAGGAATTTTTCGTCGCTGGTACCGCAAATCGCTATAACACTCCAACCTTGACGCTGACCAACGGCATCGATCCCACTGGGACGATCATCGACAGCGATCATCCCTACAAGACTCGGATCGTCGTGCGTCGACCCATCTCGGCGAACCAGTTCAACGGGACCGTCCTGGTCGAATGGTTCAACGTGACGAACGGATACGATGTAGAAGCCGACTGGTTCCAGTCGTCCGAGCACTTCATGCGATCGGGCTACGCCTGGGTCGGCGTATCGGCGCAGCGAGCCGGAGTCGACTTCATGCGCGCGTGGAGCGCCCGCTATGCGAGCCTCGATGTAACGCAGGGAGGCTCGATCACCAACGACGCATTGTCGTACGACATCTATTCTCAAGTCGCGCAGGCAATCCGCACGCCTGGCGCTGTCGATCCCCTGGGTGGTTTACCGCGGCAGCGCATCATCTCCACGGGTCACTCGCAATCCGGCGGCCGACTCACCACGTATTTCAACTCGATCCAAAAGCTCGCCGGCGTTTACCAAGCGTTCGTCATGCACGGTCCGATCACCGGCAGTCCGACGCGGACCGATCTCGGTCTCAAGGTGTTCAAGATTCTCTCCGAGACGGATGTACCGGGGCAGGTGCGCCAGCCTGACACGAACGAATACCGGACCTGGGAGATCGCGGGAACGTCGCACGTCGATTATCAACGGACGCTGGCCGGCGGACCCATCGAGGCTCGGGACCTACCCTCACCGCCCGTGCTCAACTGCCAGCTGCCTCCGTGGAGTCGCATCCCCTTCCACTACGCTCTCAACTCGGTGTACGACCATATCGTCCAGTGGATGACGGTGGGAACATCGCCGCCGACTGCGGTTCCTCTTACGATCCTGCCCGGAGGGCCGCCCTTCGTCATCGCCCGCGATAGCTTCGGCAATGCGCTTGGCGGAATTCGACTGTCGCAGCATGCTGTGGCGACGGCTACGAATCAGGGGGTCAATCCCGGGCCCGCTTTTCCCGGCGCGAATTGTCCGTCGAATCGAGGCTTCTCGGTGCCGTTCGACGCGGCCACGCTTCACGCGCTTTATCCCAGCCATGACGCGTATTTCAACATGGTCATAAGAGCGTCCAAGCTGAACGCTATAAACGGATATATGTTGCTGCCCGATCTGGTGCAGGACATGGTCGACGCACTCATTTCAAATGTCGGCAATTAGTGGCCTATAACGTCCAATTCGGCGCAGATCGCCGCGCCGTACCGCTGCGCTCAGTACGGAATCAGACGTTACAAGCCATTAACATCAACCTCAATACGAACTCGGGGCCCACCGAGTCGCGCTCCACTACCCGCAAAGGAGGATCAGACGTGTTCACCTTTCAAACGCTTGCTTTCCGTTCCCATCTCAGTCTGCTCGTCGGCGGCCTGCTGGCCATCCATGCCGCGCTTCTCGCGGCGCCCGCGACGGCCGCGGTACCCAATCCGATTGTAAGCGGGCCGATTTCCCAGACCGTCGCGCCGGGAGATCCGTCGCATAACTATATCTTCTTCAGCTCTAACCACGATCTAGCTGGTCACGGCTACGTCGAAGAGGAATTTTTCATTCAGGGAACCGCCAACCGGTACAACACGCCGAACCAAACCAATCCCGATGCCACGTCCACGGGGACCATCATCTCGAGCGGCAACCCTTACAAGACGCGGATCGTCGTCCGGCGCCCCGCTGACCCGAACAAGTTCAACGGAGTCGTTCTGGTCGAGTGGTACAACGTGACCAACAACTTCGACGCGGAGAACGTCTGGTTCTTCAATTGGGAAAACATCATGCGCTCCGGCTACGTCTGGGTCGGCGTTTCGGCGCAGCGGGTCGGGGTCAATGCACTGAAGGCGTGGAGCTCCCGCTACAGCACGCTGGACGTAACGGTGGGCAACACCGTAAACGACGATTCGCTCTCCTACGATATCTTCTCGCAGGCCGGAAGGGCACTCGACTCGCCCGTCGGCGTCGATCCGTTGCATGGCCTGGTGCCGACGACGATCGTCGGAACCAGCGAGTCGCAATCTTCGCAGCGCCTCGCCATCTACCTGAATTCGATTCATACGCTGACCAACCTGTACGATGGATTCCTGTTGCTTTCGACGATCGGCCAGAGAATCCGGCAGGACCTTTCGACGCCCGTATTCAAAGTGCTCACCGAATTCGATATCACAGGATTCAACGAGGCCAACGTTCGTCAGAACGACACCGCCAAGTTCCGAACCTGGGAAGTCGCGGGGACGTCTCATGTCGATCAGCATCTGCGCGACAGCCGCGAGCCGCTCGAGCTTCGCGACAACGGCGTTTCCACCGAAGCAACCAATCTGGATCCGGCGCCTCCCGCGGGATGCGGGATCAAGCCCGTCGGGACCCGCGTTCCGACGACCTACGTATTGGCGTCCGCCTACGATAAATTGGTGCAATGGGTGCAGAACGGCACTCTCCCCCCGACCGCGCCTCGCATCCAGATCGCAACGTTTGGAAACCCTTCCATCCCGGTACGGAATGGCTTAGGCCTGGCGCTGGGCGGCATCCAACTCTCGCAGATGGTCGCGCCGACCCGCATCAACAGTGGGACGAACACCGGTCCAGGCGCTTGCAACCGCTGGGGCTACTCGATACCCATCGATCCGACCGTGCTTCACACGCTTTATCCGAGCCATGACGTGTATTTCAACATGGTCATAAGAGCGTCCAAGCTAAACGCCATAAACGGATATATTTTGCTGCCCGATCTGGTGCAAGACATGATCGACGCACTCATTTCAAATGTTGGTAACTAGAACGCACTGATACTCCAAACGCTTAAAAGCGATCTCGAATCAGGGTAGACGATCCCTTGCCGGTACCGGTGCATCGGGGCAACGTCGATCAAATCAGAAGGGGAGAAATTCGAAATGTTCAATTACACCGTTAACAAGCGGTCAACGTTACGCAGCCTGGCATTGCTAGCGCTTGCGGTCGTCTCGGGCAGCGCCTTGGCGCAATTCAGCATCCAGGTCCTGTCTTCCCGGCCCGACACGATCACGGGCGGCGATGCGCTGGTTCAGGTGAATGTGCCGAGCGATGCGTCTCCCTTGAGCACTTATTACGTGAAGCTCAACAATGTCGATGTCACCGGCATGTTCCGGGTCGTCGACTCGCCCGCCAATAAAACGCTGCAAGGCCTGGTCAGCGGCATGAACATGGGCGCCAATGCGCTGGTCGCCGGCACCAGGGCCAATGGAGCGGTGCTCGCCAAGCTCGTCGCGAGCAACTTTTCGATCAATGGGCCGATTTTCACCGGGCAACAGGCACAGCCCTACATCTGTCAGACCCAGAGCTTCGCGCTACCGGCTCCCCAGGGGGGCAATCTCGGTCCGGCGATCGACGCATTCTGCAATGCGCCGACGGTCATCCGCTATGTGTATCGGACCACGACCAACACCACTGCCGCTCTGACGGATTTCAGCACTCTTCCGGCGAATGTGGCGATGACGACGACCGTTACAGGGCAGACGGTACCCTTTATCGTGCGCGTCGAGACCGGCACGATGAATCGCGGCATCTACCAGAGCGCGATCCTGCACAATCCAACCCCCGGTGGCGATCCTTCACCGACCCCGTTCACTCCACCACTCGGTTGGAACAAGCGTCTGATCGCGGTGCACGGTGTGGGCTGCCCGGGCGGCTGGTACATTCAAGGTTCCGCACTCGGTGTCAGCCCTCTGAATTTCACCCGGCTTGGCGAAGGCTACGCGCTGTTCAACAATACGCTCAACCATCCGTCGAATAGCTGCAATCCCTACGTGGCGGGCGAAACCACGTCGATGGGCAAGGAGCACTTCATCGAGACTTTCGGCGTGCCCTCGTACACGATCAGCATGGGCAATTCCGGCGGCGCGTATACGAGCCTTCAGGTTGGCGACGCCTTTCCCGGATTGTTCGACGGCGTTTACATCAACCAGCTGTTCCCGGACGCACTCATCATCGCGACGACCGCGATGCACGAGCATCTTATGACGCACTACTTTGCGGTCACCAATCCGGTTGGATTCACAACGGCCGATCAGCTGGCGGTCACGGGGTACCGAGGTCCTACGACTACTGCGTTCGTCGACGCCGCAAATCAGGCACAACGGACCGATTCCATCGTTGGCAGAGTCGACGTTCCCGGCTACCAGGCCGCGCAGTGGCTTCCCCCCGTCCCAGTTGGCCTTCGCTATGACCCGACGACGAATCCGACCGGAGCGCGCCCGACGGTGTTCGACTGGTCGAAGAATGTCTACGGCACCGACCCCGCTACTGGATTTGGCTTACGGACATTCGACAATACCGGTGTGCAATACGCATTGCTGGCGCTCAATTCCGGAGCCATCACGAAAACGCAGTTCCTCGACTTGAACAAGCGTATCGGAGGGTATGACAACGACCTCAATTATGTGTCCTCAC
>Ga0210402_10000556_pt1 | contig 41501 bp, 41 predicted proteins | sample IncBWC7MmetaG_FD_161055 | JGI IMG/M metagenome (GOLD analysis project Ga0210402, IMG submission 161055) | Forest soil microbial communities from Barre Woods Harvard Forest LTER site, Petersham, Massachusetts, United States - Inc-BW-C-7-M | ecosystem: Environmental > Terrestrial > Soil >...
GGAAGGTTAAGCAACGTATGGCTCACACCGGTCCTGCCGACATTACCGCCGCCGGTTCCCGTGCAATTGATCGAGCCACCGAGACCGTCGTCACAACTGAACTTGGTCCCGATCGTCAGCAACTGGGTGCTGCCGTCGTGCGAATACTTTTGAACGACGCCGTCGCTGGTGCCTGCAATCCAGACATTGCCTTGGAAATCGACGAAACAGCCGTGCAATCCGTTGGGGAGAACCGCGTTCTGTCCCGCAAATGGCTGCCCGGCCGGTACCAAGGCCGGATTGCCCCAAGTATTGACCACGTAGCCGATCTGATTGAATTCGATCAACGGAGGAGCCGCCTTCGACTGATTGATCGATCCAATGATGCCGGTGATATTGGCGCCCCCGACTCCTTCGGGCGAGGCCAGACCGCCGGTTTGAAAACCGCGCGTCACCATAAAAATATGGTCCTGCGCGGCGGCGCAGGTCCCGCTGACCTCACCGGTCACCCAGAAGTTGGGCAACGGCCTCATCCAATAGGGATCGACAGCGTTGCTCACCGACGGCGTCACAAACCCGCGGATCTCGCCTCCCGGGAACATGGTCGTATGAATGTTGAAGTAGGTTTCACCAGCGGTCAGGCCGGCGATGAGCGCTGCCTCGGCATTCGCCAGTCCACCCCGCAATGTGACGAATGCCGGGTTGTAAGACGAAGCCGAGGTCAAGTCCAGAACAAAATTATCGCTGCCACTCGTGACCCCAAGCGGAAAGCCGGGAAAGGCGGGCACGACTGTCGCCACTCCAACGTTCACCCCTGTTACGAACGGAGAAGCCAAGCAACAGTGAATGTGCGCCATGGTCGTGTTACTGGTCAAGCCGGAGAACACGACGTGTCCAGTCAAAGTTTGAGCCGTCGTGTCGAGGTCGAGACTGACAGCGCCTGTCGCCAGCGACCCGCTTGGGGGCACCTCGTTCGATCCGATCAGATTAACGTTGAAGTGTATTAGCGCCGCGTCAGCCAGCGGAGCGGCGACAAGCATCGCCGCGGCCAGCGCTGAGGCAAATAATGAATGTTTCATAGGGGCTCTCTCCTGTGACAATTCGTTTCGACGTCCACTTAGAGGACGAGCTATTTCGGACCGAAGGTCGGCAAGGTTTTAGTTAGGATCTTTTGAATGCGGTTGCCACCGATCGTTTCGCCCACGTATATGGCACCCTTCGAATCGATCGCCATCATGTGCAGGAAACTGAACAGTCCCGGATCGTGTCCGAACCCGCCGAATCCCGCGACGGGGGTGCCCCCCGTCAGCGCAGTCGCGTGACTAAAGGTCCACAAGATCTCGTTTTGTCCGTCCGAGATGAAGGCCCACGTTTGCGCCGGGTCTTTCGAGAAATCGATGTCCCATGCGGTGCCGGTACCTTCCTGGCCGGTACCGATCTGGCCGGGAATGATCCCGATGTTGCCCACGAACGTGCCGTCTCTCTGATAAACGTTAATCTTGTTCTGGCCTCGATCGCAGGCGTATATGAGCTGGTCCTTGCCGAGCCTCACGCAATGCGGATGGCCGCCATCGCCGGCGGTGAACTGAGAGGGGCCCGTACCCACGGTGCCCATCTGGCGCAGATAATTGCCGGCCGCATCAAAGACGACCACGCGATGGTTGCCATAGCCGTCGGCGATGTAGACGCTGCCTACCTGACCCGTGATCGGGTCCGGGTTGGGATCGACCGCAATGGCCGCCGGGAGGTTCAGGAGCGTGTGACTGTTGCCGGTCTGCGGTGGGACGCCATTGGCACAGGCACCGGTACCGCCAGGAAGATCGGGTCTGTCGCAGACGAACTTGGTGCCGATCTGGAGCAACATGACGCTGCCGTCGTGGGTGTACTTCTGAACTACGCCATCGCCATTGCCGCCGATCCAGACGTTGTCTTGGTAATCGACATAACAGCCGTGAATGCCGTTTGGCAGCACGGCGTTCTGGCCTGCATTTGGCTGTCCGGCGGGAACCAGCGCCGGATTGCCCCATGCGTTGACCATGTTGCCGGCGGGATCGAACTCGATCACCGGTGGAGACGCCCTCGATTTGAACGCCCCACCCAGCGCTCCTGTGCTCGGGTTCGCTCCACCGACACCTTCCGGCGACGTCAGACCGCCGGTTTGAAAGCCGCGTGTCACTATAAAAACGTGGTCCTGCGAGTCGATGCAGGTGCCACCGACCTGACCGACGACCCAACCATTAGGCAATGGCTTGGGCCAGTTCGGATCGACTGCCATCAACGGCGGCGTGAGCGCCGCCGCTCCGATGTTCCAAAGGCTACCGACGAGTGCCAGCGCCAACGTGGCCGCGTAGCCACAGCGTGTGACTTTCATGAAATCCTCCTCCTACCAATTAAGTTTCAACGTAGAAAGCTTCAACGCAGAACATTACGGTAGAGCTACTTCAAAGCGTCTCGAGAGTGGCGAGCGACGCTGCCTCGATCGGTGAATTCCACACGCCAAGACCGACCGCTGGAATCGTCGCGGCGGCGGTTGTACTCCAGTCTCCTTCGAGTCAGAGTGTTCTTGCCGGAGCTGAGTGTCGATGATTGCTTAGCCTCGACCTCCTGGACATGAACTAAGTCGGTTTTCGCCGCGCGCATCGGCGAAGGCGTTACATGCACCGCACATCGTTGATGCGGATGTTCAGTGCAGTTTCAGTACACTCGGTAGTGCTACAGCTGCAGCACGACAAAAAATGTAGACCTATTCCGCAACCCGCACAAGTATCTGCCCAAGGATATTGTTACTAAGAATGTCTGCCCAAAAAATCATTCGCAAGTCGGTCGAAACCAATCTTCGGCAACGGCGAGCCGCACGGCATGCTTCATGACCTCGTCCACCTTGCCGCACGCCGGAGCCGTTAACGCGCGCTCTTGCGATCAGGGTTCGGGCGCAAACGACAATCGAGGCGAAAAAAGGCAGGCTGTAGCCAAAACGGCGGCCGAAGCCGCCGTTTTGGTACCCGATTGGGCATGTCGCCGTTTATTACGCCTTACGCCGACGCCACCAGAGGCCGGCCATACCGATGCCCAGCAAAGCCAAGCTGCCGGGTTCCGGCACTGCGACCGAAACGGAGTCAAGCTTCAAGAAGCCGGGGTCGTCGCGGAAATTGAAAGACAGCGACGTGGTCGCGGCGGTAGCCAGCGCAGTGAAGTGCAGCACCTGGTAGGCGCTCGCCGCCGGATTCGTCAGGCTCAAGAGAGGCGGCTGAGTATCCCAGACGGCGGAAAAGGAGCTGGGGTTACCACCATCGGGCTGGAAGTCAAAATTGATATTGTAGAACCGACCAGGCAGGGTGTTCAGTACCTGAGAAAGCGTGCCAATCGATCCGACAGGCCCCGCGAAAGCGTCGCAATTTCCGTCTCCCGGCCCCGCAAACGGCGCGCCCGGGCACTCCACGCCCATAAAACCAGTGTTACCGGTCAGTGTCCACCCGGTGAAGTCGCCGGTCTCAAAACTCCCGTTTGTTACAAGCTCAGCGGCCTGCGCGGGCCCGCTAATCCCTACCGCGAATCCCATCGCAGCAACCGCCGCCCCGAGAACCATCTTGGCCGAACGATTCATCTTCATCCTCCCTTGCGCTAAAGTTTACGAGTATGCCCGGTTGGCTCAAAGCAATAATCGTGCGCTGCGTCGTATTTTACAAAAAAACAAAGCCTTGGCTACCGTTGATCCGACGCTGACACCCGCAACTGTAAAATTGTTCGACATTGGAACGACGGCCCGCAACGCTGATCTTGATCGAGGGAATCTCTTGAACGTTTGTCGTAAGCTCGCCGTCCGCCATCGACGAAAGCCAAGGCAGTCGGCGAATAGGGCTCGCGCGATGACCGCGCCTTCCGAGGCTGGCGCGCAGTGGAACATTGCTTGCCGAATCCGTGCTGCCGGACATCCTCGACCGCGCTGCCTGAAAGCTAGTAGAACGCGAGTCGCTTGGATGCCGCCTCCATGCAACGCGCGAGATGCGAGATATTAGCTGCAGTGCAACACAATCGCGCCCGAATTCAGCAGGCGGAATGTTTAAGGTTTTTTTTACAGCATTGCATATTGTATTTGTTCTGTGGGGTATTGCATATTGCATACCACGGGTCTACATTGAATGCGCAAAGCCTGTTCGAGGGGGAGCCACGTGCGCTATCCATTGCAAGACAGCTGTAGTGGCGCGTTCATCGCGCTGATTCTCGTCCCTGCGTTTTGTTTCGCGCCGCTGGCCTCCGCGGAGATATTCAAGTGCGTCGCCAGGGATGCAACGGCGCTGTACCAGAATTTCCCATGCGAGTTCGACTCGCTCGGTTGGATGCCACTGAATCCGCAGGCCGCGAAGACGACATTAATGCCCCCCGCCGCAAGCCAGCCAAAGCCGAATGCCGCGCTCGTTAACGTTGCATCGCCCGTTAACGTTGCATCGCCCGTTAACGTCGCATCGACCGTCAAATCAACCTATACAGGCGAGCCCCGCATCGGCATGACCGCCGACGAAGTAAGGGCACTCTTGGGCGAGCCTGACGACGTACTTGAGGACGAGCCTGGCAACAGCGGTCGCGTCTCGAACTGGCGCTATGCGGACGGCAGGGTCGTGCAATTCGATCACAAGCACAATGTGTTGGGAGTACAGCGCTAGCGGGTGTACCCGTTGCTAGGTCGTTATGTACTTTTGTAAGTGGTTTGAGATCACCAAAGGAGGAATGGAATGTACGCTTCACATGTTCGAGGTAGCAAACTAGAGCTCGCGGCGCTGTCAGGCGCCATTGCGCTGGCATTGGTCGCCGGCGGGGCTCAGGCGCAGATCAGTCAGAGCGCCGAGCGGAAGAACATCAATCGAGTGGGACACACCGACCTGCAAGGTCGACCGTCCTACATGCCGAACGTCATCGATTATCCCGACGGGCGCACGATTCTGTTCGCAGGCACGCACAACAACGCTCCAGTGCCCGTGGCGGGCTGCACGGCGCCGGCGCTGCCGAACCCGCTGAACAACAACGTCTGCGAGTTCAGTGGCACGGTCATCATCGACGTCACCGATCCGGCCAACCCGGTGGAGAAATTCCACATTCCGGCGCCGGGCGGCGGCCAGGGCCAAGCGCAATCGGAGCGCATGTGTCTGGGCTCGCAACTCCCGAACGCCGCTGCAAACGGCCTCGTCGGCAAGGTTTACATGATGCGCAACGTCCAGGGTGGCTCCAGCTCGGGGTATGAAGTCTGGGATGTCACCAACGTATCTGCGCCCGTACTCGCATCGAACCTGCTCAACATCCGCTCCACGCACAAGATGTGGTGGGAGTGCAGCACAGGCATCGCGTACATGCCGGGTAGCAAGAACTCCGTCCTCGTGGCCGGCACGCCGCTGTGGTACCAGTCGCAGGCGATGCTGATCTACGATTGGAGTAATCCCAAGGCAGCTCCGAACTACATCCGCACCTTCGGTCTGCCGGGCGGCGAGCCGACTTCGCCGACTGGAATGGTTGGGGTCCCCAACTCGCTGCACGGCGCGATCTCGGCCTTCGAGCATCCCAACGCGTCGCAACGGCTGGTGCGTGGCGCGACGGCAAATGACATCATCGGCAACCGCATCTACGCGGCGTGGGGTGTGGGTGACGACGGCGTGATGACGATCATCGACCGCAAGAAGCTGCTGCCCGCAGCCTATGGCGGAACGTGGGTGCCGGCGACGCCTAACAGCCTCGACTCGCCGACCCAGGCGGAACTGATCGGACCGGCCTCGCCGACCGTCGGATACTTGACGATGTCGGCCCAGCAAGGCGGCCATACGTCGATGCCTATCTTCGGCGTAAAGCCGCCCAGCATGCAGTTTCACAACGAGTTTGCGACGCTCGACATCATGGTGCTGACTTCGGAAGCGACGGCTGATGGCGTCAACGGCCGCTGCAACGAGGCGCCGCACCCGGCCTTCTTGGTCGACATCAGCATTGAGAACTCGATGAGCGCGCCTCCGGGCACCCGCGTCGAGCACGACCCCTACCAGGGTCCGATGGTGCTGTCGACAATGTGGATCGATCCGCGCTTTGGTGCAAGATATCCGCGCGGGAATTACTGCACGCGCGGCGCGCGGTTCGGCGTCCATTCCAGCGAGGAAAACTTCAGGAACCCGTTGTACGGCAAGCTGACGGTTCTCGCGTATTTCAATGGTGGCGTGCGCATCTGGGACATCCGCGAGCCGTACAACCCCTCGCAAGTGGCGTTCTACGTTTCGGAAAGCAACGCCAACACGGCCCCGGCCGGCTACATGTCCAACAACGCAGAGGTCGACAATCGCGGCAACATCTACATAGTCGACCGCAACGGCGCGGGCCTGGATATCCTGCAACTGTTCGGATGCCCGGCGCAGATCGTCGCCGGGACTGCTCCCACCTGCCCCGCCATCAACTAACGGCGCGAATGGGAAAGAGGGACGAACCAGCACCGGGGCCGCGAGGCCGCGTGAGCTGAATCCGGAAGCCCCGCTTCAACCACAATGGGCCGGCTCGATGCGTAATGCGTCGAGCCGGTTTTTTTTGCCGCCAGCGTCTGTCTGGAACATCAATGAGGAGGCTCCGGGCGACGAAAAGGCGCGCCGTTGCGGCGCGCCTTTTTTTCGACAGGGTTACGTAGAGTTTCCCGCTCGATCAGGAAGATCGGCCAACGGCTCAAGGTCTCGCGCAATGCGGTACATCTCGGTACGCGCGCAGACTCCTCAGTTGGTCTATGAGCTTAGCAGTGCAGGCACGAACCCAGCTCGGTACTTGTCGCGATTTACCTGGCGAACAACCCAACCGACTCGAGCTCCTCGCCGCTGGGAAGCGTAATGCGCGCTTTCAACCTGTCTCCGGGAGCCGGCACGAGGCCCGGCGCCGTAAACTTGTCGTCGCCGGCCCGGACCAACTTCACCTCCTGTGCGGGACGCTGAGGAGCGATAACAGTCAATGTTCCCGTGACGTTCTTGGTCGCAAGCGGCTTGCCTGCTTCGTCGTGGACGTACAGGTTGATCGTTCCTTTCTCCATGACGAATTCGACCACAATCGCGTCGTCTCCCCGACCCATGATTCCTCCGTGCTCCGACGCGTGGTCGCCGTGTGCGTAGGCAGTCCCGAAAGCGATCGTATTGAAAACCGACGCAATTACCATGGCGAGCGTTTTCATTTGTTCCTCCTGATGCATATCATTGCGTTGCTTATCGAGCGCCTGTCGACGCAGCACACGCGCCTTGACGTCGCGTCGACGCGACACAGTGCGCACGGGTGTGCTTGAACCTTGTTTTCGTCTTCATTCAGATTGCTGCTCGTGGGGCTTATGCCCGTGGGTTTGTGAAAGCTCCCATTCCGTCGTCGCCGTGGACAGTTGATGCAAGCCGATATCCTGTCTCATTCATCGGGCAAGGTTAATCAGTATAGCGCGGCCCTCTGTCACCACGAAGCGCACCCAACCCAACTTAAGGTCCCAGTTTTGCGAACCTTATCGCGTTGCGATGCACTGTCGTGCTAGGGCGTGCTGCTTTGACAGATAAACGCCCAACGTGCTATTCTTATAGACTTTGCAAAAGTTAACCGGACAGGTCATTTTTCCATGAAAACCTATTCCGCCAAGCCGCAGGACATCACGCGGGATTGGTACGTCATCGACGCCAATGACAAGGTGCTCGGGCGCCTGGCGAGCGCTATTGCGCATCGTCTGCGCGGCAAGCACAAGCCGATCTACACGCCGCACATCGACACCGGTGATTTCATCGTGGTGACCAACGTCGACAAGATCAAGGTCACGGGTAACAAGCAGGACGACAAGCTTTATCATCGTCACAGCGGATACCCGGGCGGCGTGCGCACGACATCGTTCTCGAAAATGCAGCAGCGCTTTCCGGGCCGCGCATTGCAAAAGGCGGTGAAAGGCATGCTGCCGAAGGGTCCTCTGGGCTACGCCATGCTGAAGAAGCTGAAATGCTACGCCGGGGCCGAGCATCCACACTCCGCGCAGCAGCCGAAAACGCTCGTTTTTTAAGGCCAGTCCATGATCGGCAACTATTACTACGGAACCGGGCGTCGCAAGAGTGCGGTCGCCCGCGTGTTTATCAAGCAGGGTTCGGGAAAGTTCGTGGTCAACGAAAAGCCCGTCGACGAATTCTTTACTCGTGAGACCGGCCGCATGGTCGTGCGGCAGCCCCTGAAACTGACCAACCACGAGGCGACGTTCGACATCATGGTCAACGTTCGCGGCGGGGGCGAATCCGGTCAAGCCGGCGCGGTCCGGCACGGCATCACCCGCGCGCTGATGGATTACGACGGACAATTGAAGCCAACGCTTTCCAAGGCCGGACTCGTCACGCGCGATGCGCGCGAGGTCGAGCGCAAGAAGGTCGGCCTCCACAAGGCGCGACGCCGCAAGCAATTCTCCAAGCGCTGACGCCGGTCCCGTTGCTCGACCAAGGGCCGCCGCGAGGCGGCCCTTTTTGTTTGGGCCACCTCTTTTTGAGCGCCGGCCTGATATTCCAACGTCATAGGACTGCTTGACAATGTTAAAATCCCCGCTGTGAGGATAGGACCATGATAGAGATCGGAATCGTTGGCGGCACCGGCTATACGGGTGTCGAGCTGTTGCGGCTGCTTGCGCAGCATCCTCAGGCGAATGTCAGGCTGATCACCTCCCGCAGCGAGGCCGGGGTGCGCGTGGACGAGATATTTCCGAGTCTTCGCGGGCTTGGGCCGTTAAGCTCCCTAAGCTTCAGCGATCCGGCCGGCAGCGACTTGAAAGCGTGCCACGTGGTGTTTTTCGCAACCCCCCATGGCGTCGCGATGGGCCAGACGCGGGAACTGGTGGGCGCCGGTGTGAAGATCATCGACCTCGCCGCCGATTTTCGCCTCAAGGATCCGGCACTGTTCGAGCGCTGGTACAAGATGCCGCACGCCTGCCCGGACCTGCTGGCCGAGTCGGTGTACGGATTGCCCGAAATGCATCGCGCCGCCATTGCCAAAGCGCGTATTGTCGGCAATCCCGGTTGTTATCCAACTGCCATCCTGCTTGGCTTCCTGCCGTTGATCGAGGCCGGCATCGTCGATCCCGCGCATTTGATTGCGGACGCGAAATCGGGTGTGTCGGGCGCGGGCCGCAAAGCGGAGCTCGGGCTCCTGTTCAGCGAGGCGTCCGACAATTTCAAGGCCTATAACGTCGGAGGCCACCGCCACCATCCTGAAATCGTCCAGGGCTTGAACGGTTACGGCACGGAACCGGTGACCGTGGTCTTCACGCCGCATCTGGTCCCCATGATCAGAGGCATACACGCGACGCTGTACGCACGCCTTACCGATGCCAGCGTCGATCTCCAGGCACTGTTCGAAAAGCGGTATGCGGAGGAGCCGTTCGTCGATGTCATGCCCGCCGGCAGCCACCCCGAGACACGCTCGGTTCGGGCCTCGAACGTCTGCCGTATCGCCGTGCATCGGCCCCAGCGGGGCGACATCGCGGTGGTCCTCGCCGTCGAGGACAACCTGGTCAAGGGCGCCGCGGGGCAGGCGATTCAGAACATGAATCTGATGTTCGGCCTGCCCGAAACGACCGGCCTCACGGCACCGCCGGTCCTTCCCTGACCGATCTCGCCATGCGCGGACTCGGGCGCAAGCTGCGCCAAACCTTCGGCATCAGCGCCCCGCGCATGGCGGTGCGCACGCACTTGTCCTGGCGCTGGAAGATTCCCGCGCTGCTCGGGCTTTTGTTGCTCATCGTGGGCATGTGGTGGTGGGGGTTCGACTTCGGGCAATTTCTCGGCGGCTTCGACCGCGGTCGGGTAGCCCAGAGACAAGGCAAGTTGGAAAGCGAAGCCGTCCAGCTCAAGGATGAAAACGCCAAGCTTCGGGCCCGGGCGGCGCAGCTTGAAAGCGATCTCAACATCACGCAAGGCGCTCAGGCGACGCTTTCGAAGCAATCCCTCGAGCTTCAGGCCGAAAATACCCAGATCAAGGAAGAGCTCGCTTTTCTGCAAAAACTGTTCAGCGACACCGGCAAGCAGGGCACGATTTCCATTCAGCGTCTCTCCGCAGAGCGAGAGCGCGACGACGCGTACCACTACAGTCTGCTGGTGGTCCGCGGCGGCAATCCATCGGACGAATTTGCCGGACAGTTGACGCTTCAAGCGGGGCTCTTGTCGGGAGGGCGGCTCGCGACCGTCGCGCTGCCCGATGATCAGCCCGATGCCTCCGGCACGCTAAAGCTCAAGTTCAAGTATTATCAACGCATCGAGGGGACGATACGCGTCCCGCCCGGAAGCCAGCTCAAGACCCTGCAGGCCAGGGTGCTGGAGCTAGGGCAACCGTCGCCCAGAGCGACGAAGAGCTTGAACATCTCGTAGGAGGCCCCCATGTTTGAACGCAGGAGATCGCGCCCGCCGCAGAAACGTATCGACAGCCTGATCGGCGCCGGCACCGTAGTCCAAGGCAATGTGATGTTCGCCGGCGGCTTGCGCATCGACGGAGCCGTCGACGGCAAGGTGGGAACCGCGGACAACTCGCCGGGAACGCTGGTGATAAGCGAGCACGCCCGTGTCGACGGCGAGGTCAAGGTATCGCACGTCGTTATCAATGGTTCAGTCAGCGGCCCGGTGATCGCCAACGATTACCTGGAACTGCAGGCCAAGGCGCGGGTCAATGGAGATGTAGTGTACCGGGCGCTGGAAATGCACGTAGGCGCGATCGTGCAAGGGAAATTGATGCACGTGGAACCCGAGACCGCATCGATTGTGGAGCTCAAGCGCGCCCGCAGCGAGTGAAAGTTCACCGCGCCCTGAATTGACTGCCCGGGCTCCGGAGCCGATAATGGGAGTGCGCTGTTCAAGGAGTCTGCAATGAATGCCATGACCGATATGCCCGCACCGCTGATTTTCACGGATGCGGCTGCGACCAAGGTGAAATCCCTGATCGAAGAGGAAGGCAATGCCGACCTCAAGCTGCGTGTGTTCGTGACCGGCGGCGGCTGTTCCGGCTTCCAGTACGGCTTCACCTTCGACGAAACCGTCAACGAGGACGATACGTCGATGGAAAAGAACGGCGTCACGCTGCTGATCGACCCCATGAGCTACCAGTATCTGGTCGGCGCCGAGATCGACTACCAGGAAGGCCTCGAGGGCGCGCAATTCGTGATCAAGAATCCAGGCGCAACCAGTACCTGCGGCTGCGGGTCGTCTTTCTCGCCCTGAGCGCGAAAAGCCTCGCTTGTTGACAACGGGGGCTAGAAGCCCCCGTTTCATTGTTAAACCTTCACGCCCGATACACGCCCCCAAGGACACGCGGTCCACGGGCGCCCGTCGCCGCCGGAACATTGCCCGGCCGCCCGGCGATGGTTTCGCGCGCCAGCCACGCAAAAGCGAGCGCTTCGACTTCATGGGTCGCGATTCCCTCTGTCGCCGTTGTCACCAGTGCCCGCGGCGCGAGCGCCACCTCGAGCTCACCTATCAGTACGGTGTTTTGTGCCCCACCGCCACACACCAGCACTTCGCTCGCACCGGCGCAGTGCTCGCCGATCGCGGCGACGATGCTCTGCGCCGTCAAGGCGATCAGCGTACGCTGCACGTCCTGCGCTGTGTACGACGCTTTGAGGTATTTGCCCAGCCATCGCAGATGAAAACGGTCGCGCCCGGTGCTCTTGGGGGGAGGCAGCGCGAAATAAGGCTCCGCCCGCAGCGCGTGCAATAGCTCCGAGATCGCTCTGCCGCCACCGCCCCATGCGCCATTGCGGTCGTATGGCGCTCCGGTGTGACGCTCGCACCACGCATCCATGAGGGTGTTGCCCGGCCCGGTGTCGAACCCTCGCACTGGCCCGCCCGCCGGCAGATCTGTCACATTGGCGATGCCGCCGATATTGACCACGACACGGTGCCTGTCCGGCAGCGCGAAGACGGCGGCATGGAATGCCGGCACCAAGGGAGCTCCTTGGCCGCCGGCCGCCACATCGCGACTACGAAAGTCTGCGACCACGGTGATGCCCGTCGACTCGGCCAATCGCGCCGGGTTGGCGAGCTGCGTCGTATAGCCCAGCTCAGGGCGATGACGGATCGTCTGTCCGTGCAGTCCGATCGCCGTGACGTCGCACGCACGGCGATGCGCCGCCGACAGGACCACCTCGACCGCAGTCGCACAGCAATCCATCAGGGCGTTGGCTGCGAGCGAGCCGCGATGGATTTCGTCGGCGCCGCTTCGCTGCAGGGCGTTCAATTCGTCGCGCAGCTCGGCAGCGAATGCGACGTGGGTCCTGGCCATTGCGCGGCAGGGCCTGACGCTGAAGTCCGCCAGAACCGCGTCGACGCCGTCGAGACTGGTGCCGGACATCAGCCCGACGAAGAGCTCGGAGCTCACCGCAGTTCAGTGCTCGGTTTCGTGCTCAGTTCCGTAGCAACTATTCGGCGCCGGCGAGCGTGACACCGTGTCCCAGCGCGAGCTGGGCGCTCTGCACCGAGACGCGTTCGCGATACGCGCCGAGCGCGGCGGCCGGCAGAGGTTGCGCCGCCGGCAATGCGATCGTCATCGGGTTGCGCTGTTCGTTATTGACCCGGAATTCGTAATGCAGGTGCGGGCCAGTAGCCCAACCCGTCTGGCCGACGTACCCGATGACCTCGCCCTGCGCAACGTGAGCGCCGTGCTTGATGCCGGTTGCGAACCGCGAGAGATGCGCATAAACGGTCGAAAACGTGCCGCCATGCTGCAGCACCACGGCGTTGCCGTACCCGTTCTGCCACCCGGCGGAGGCGACCTTGCCGTCGCCGGCAGCGTGCACAGGCGTACCGGTGGGCGCGGCGAAGTCGACTCCCTTGTGGGCACGCCATGTCTGCAGAAACGGGTGAAATCGCGCCAGCGAGAATCCCGATGTGATGCGCGTGAACGATACCGGCGAGCGCATAAAGGCTTTGCGCAGGCTCTTGCCGTCTTCCGCGTAATATCCCTCGCTGCCGTCGGGCCCCTGCCATAAAAATGCGCGGTAGAGGTTGCCCTTGTTGACGAATTCCGCGGCCACGATCCTGCCCGCCCCGGCGCTCTGCCCGTCGATTTCGCGCGTCTCGTAGACGACCGTGAACCAGTCGCCGCGCCGCAGATCGTGGTGAAAATCGACGTCGCCTGAAAATATTTCCGCGAGTTGCATGGTGACGGCGTCCGGCAGCCCCACGGCATCGGACGTTGCGAACAGGGATGAGCGGATTTCGCCCGCACGCAGCTCCAGACGCACCGTCGACCCTGGCGGCGCGCTCTGCGCCGAAAATCCATCCTCGACGCGCTTGACGGTGAGCAGCTCGCCGCCCTGCGCCAGGTAGGAAAGCGCGATCAACCGGCCGTCGTCGTCGGCTTGCGCGCGGACTGCCTTGCCCGGCTTGAGCTGATAGAGGGGCCGTGCGCGAGCGTCGGTGCGCAAAAAGTTCTGCGCCGCGAGATCGTCGATCCCCAGACGCGCGAGCACGCTGCCGAGCGTATCGCCGCGCTGGATGCGCTCCTCGCGCCAATAGCCGCCTGTCCGCAGCACTGGCGCAAGAACAGGCAGCGACAGTTCGCGAACGATCCGCCGTGCCGGGTCGGCCGGAACGAGCGAGTCCGGCGCAAACGCAAATGCCGCGACCACGCCGGCGACCGTCAATATCATGATTGCGGCGGCACGGCCTGCCGTGAGATAGCGGCTAAGCGAGGTGCTGCTTTGCGCTAGAATCCGACGTTTGCTCAGGATGGTTCCGGTTTTATGTGTCAACTGAGTGTCAACTGAGGCCAACTGAGGCCGACCGAGGTCCACCGAGGCCTGCCCCGAGGTCAGCCAAGGACCGACGGATTGTAGCAGAGGCTCCATTGCCCCCTCTCCAGCAAGTCATGCCCATCGACATTGCCCACCAGTTGGCCGTCTTCAAACGAGGCGCGGATGAGCTGATCGTCGAAGCCGAGCTCGAGACCAAGCTCAAGCGCGGCAAACCGCTGCGGATCAAGGAAGGCTTCGACCCGACCCGGCCCGATCTGCACCTTGGTCACACGGTCCAGTTCAACAAGCTCCGCCAGCTTCAGGACCTTGGGCACCACATTATTTTTCTGATCGGCGACTTCACCGGAATGATCGGCGATCCCACTGGACGCAACATCACACGGCCACCGCTTTCGTCCGATGAGCTTATGGCCAACGCCAAGACCTATACCGACCAGGTATTTCTCGTCCTGGATCGGGAAAAGACGGAGGTCGCATTCAATTCCGCGTGGTTGTCCGCGCTCGGCGCGGATGGAATGATCCGCCTCGCCGCCAAATACACGGTCGCACGCATGCTCGAACGCGACGACTTCGCGAAGCGCTATCAGAGCGGACAGCCGATCGCCATTCATGAGTTCCTGTACCCGCTGGCCCAGGGCTACGACTCGGTCGCGCTCAAGGCCGACGTCGAGCTTGGCGGCACCGACCAGAAATTCAACCTGCTGGTGGGCCGGGAGCTGCAGCGGCATTACGGGCAGGAACCGCAATGCATCCTGACGCTGCCGCTGCTCGAGGGCCTCGACGGCGTCAACAAGATGTCGAAGTCGCTCGACAACAGCATCGGCATCACCGAGGCACCGAACGAAATGTTCGGCAAACTCATGTCGATCTCCGACGAGCTGATGTGGCGCTACTTCGAGCTCTTGTCGTTCAAACCATTGGACGAGATCGCAAGGCTGCGAAAGGAATGCGCCGAAGGCCGCAATCCTCGCGGAGCCAAGGTGATGCTGGCGCAGGAGATCGTCGCGCGTTTTCATACGCGAGCCGCGGCCGACGCCGCGCTTTCCGAGTTCGAGTCTCGATTCCGCGACGGCGCCATGCCCGAAAGCATGCCCGAGGTAACACTGCACACCGCCGGCGTGGGCCTGGCGATTCCGCAGTTGTGCAAACAGGCGGGCCTTACCCCGAGCACCTCGGAAGCGATCCGCCTGATCGAGCAGCGCGGCCTGAAAATCAACGGTGACATCGTGACGGACAAGGCCTCGGTGATCGCCGCCGGCAGGACGGTCGTGGTGCAGGCCGGCAAGCGAAAGTTCGCGCGAGTGACGGTCAGCTGATCGAAGTCGTCCCAACCGGCCCCTCATCCGCGACAACGTAACGATTGTTGCCGGCGATCTCGCGCCGGCGATCGTAGCTCACCGCCGCTACGCGAGGCCGGGATTACCCGCCACGCCGACCAGCCTAGGCACATTCAATGCGCGCGCGGGAATCGTTTTCTGCCCGCGCAGATAGCGCGCCATCAGCTCCCAGATCGGTTCGCCGCCGGCGAGCCTTGCCTCCTCCGACACCGGAGCCCAGCCGGCAACCTTGTAGCGCTTGTCGGCCAGGAGCGGTGCTCCATTCAGGGTCAAGGCCGAGATGCGACTGCCCATCGCGGCGGCAGGGTCGCAGGTGTATTGCAATCCACCGACGCGCACCATGTCGCCACCCTGTTGGTAGTAAGGATCCGGGTTGAAAAGGTTGTCGGCGACGTCCTCGAGAATGATCTTGATCGTCTCACCGTTGAACTCATTGACGGTCACATACGGATAAGTGATCGCCGTTTGATTCATCAGCTGTTCGAACGTGATCGGCTGTCCCGGAAGCAGCGTCGTGCCCCAGCGAAAGCCCGGCGAAAACGCGATCTCCACATTTTTTTCGGCCATCAGGCCATCGAGGATCAGTTGATCGAAGCTGCCGTTGAAGTTGCCACGCCGGTAAAGCAGTCCTTCGGTCACGGCCAATTTTTCCTGCAGCTGATGCTGATACGGTGCCCGCGCCTTGGAAATAAGCGCGGCCATGTCGCCTCGCGCAGGGAGCAGGTTCGCGAACACCGGCAGCAGCTTGTAGCGGAAATCGGCAACGCTGCCGTTTTTTACATCGAAGTCGAGTACGGCCAGAAACTTGCCGTTGCAGCCGGCGTTGGTCACCAGCGTCTTGCCGCCGGCGTTGGCGATGACGGAAGGGCGAGGGACTCCGTCGTGGGTATGTCCACCTAGAATGGCGTCGATACCGCGAATTCGCGAGGCGAGCTTCAGGTCGACATCCATGCCGTTGTGAGACAGCAACACGACGACACGCGCCCCCTTCACGCGTACCTCGTCGACGACCTGCTGCAGCTCCTGCTCGCGGATGCCGAAAGTCCAGTCGGGAACGAAGTATCGAGGATTGGCGATCGGCGTGTACGGAAACGCCTGACCCACAATTGCGATCGGCACTCCGTTCTGCTCTCGAATCACGTACGGGGCAAAGACCGGATCGCCGAAGTCAGCGGTCCTGACGTTCTGCGCGAGAAAGTCGATCCGCCCCTTGAAGTCGCCTTCGACGACCTGCTTGACGCGATCGGCGCCGAGCGTGAATTCCCAATGACCGGTCATCGCGTCGACGCCGAGAAGCTTGGACGCAGTTATCATGTCCTGACCTTGCGTCCACAGAGCCGTTGCCGAGCCCTGCCAGCTATCGCCGCCATCGAGCAGCAGCGCAGCCGGGCGGCTCGCCTTCAGCCGCTCGACCAGCGTGGCGAGATGTGCAAATCCGCCGACCTTGCCATACGTTCTTGCCGCAGCAATGAAGTCGCGTGAAGTAAATGCGTACGCGTCGCGCGTCCCGGGCGCAATGCCGTAATAGCGCAGCAAGGACTCATCGACCAGATGCGGAGGCCGTCCAGCGGCATCGCCCAAGCCGAGATTGACGCCCGGCTCGCGGAAGTAGGTCGGCAGCAATTGCCCGTGGCAATCGGTGAAGTGCAGCAGATGAACGTTGCCGAAGCGCGCCACATCGTAGACCTTCGATGCGTTCTGCGCTGTGGCGCCACGGCCCGCCAGCGGGAAGCCCGCAACGGATGCTGCGGCGAGGAGCTCAAGGAATTCGCGGCGATTCATGTGCTCCTTCGCCGAGCGTCGCTCTTTCTACCAGCCGTCATTTCCGCGCAAGGAGGAATCCACTGGATCTGTTGACGGGCAAAAATGGATCCCCGCCTTCGCGGGGATGACGCCGCTGCCTCCTCTTGCCGGCGACGCGAATGCACTGCGACGATGCGTCGGCAGCACCCGCGACTCGTCTCGCGCGATCCCCACGCTGCGCGTGGGGCCCCTCGCCACGGGCTCGCGCGGCGGTTTTCCAATCGCTGCGATCCTTCGGGTCTTGCTCTTGGACATCCGCGTCACTTGTTGACGGGAGACTGGGGGTCCATCAGCAGCGCGGTCACATCCTTCATCTGTTGCTCGGTCAGAATTTGATTGTGGCCGAAGCGCGGCATGGTCGAACACGCGGCGAATGCATCGGCGTTGAATATCTTGCCGTAGGCGTAACGCTGGGTATCGGCGCCGTAGCCACGCTGCTTGGCAAATTGATAAAGGCTCGGGCCGATGGTGCCGTACGAAAGCTCCTGCGGCGTGAGCTGGTGGCACGCGTAGCAGTTCGCGCCTACCGGTCCCGCGACATCGTCGGAGAATTGCTTGCCGCGGCCCTCCTGCGCGATTTTCTCGCCATTCTTCCAGTCGCCGAGAAGCTTGCCATCAGCAGGATAGCGAATCGTCGCGAGATTCAGCTTTTCAATTTTTTCGGCGACTTCCTTTGCCGGGGCCTTGCCGGCCAGCTCGCTGCACACCCGCTGGGTCTCGTCCTGGTTCAGGCGGTCGAGTCCAGCCTGACCCGTTGCCTTGAAAGACGCCTGCAGCATCGCGGCCGCCTCGGCGGCGATCTCGTCGTTGGACGGCGGCGCGATCGCGCAAGCGAGCGGAAGAAGTGCGAGGCCAATCACGAGAGCGATCCTGATCGGATTCATCGTTGCCTCTTTATCGTTTGATGGCGGGCGCATCGAATGCTGCACCGTTGGCATTGCGCGCAAGGAACATGGTGAGCGCAATGGACGCATCCGATCCGTAAAGAAGCTCCGGAAAGCGTTGCTGGCGGAAGCAGTCGTAGAGCCGCCACTGGAAGGTACGCAACTCGCCTTGAGAGACCCTATACGCGGGCCAGGTGGTGTATGCCTTTTGTGCGCCTTCGGGCTTGGTCAGATTCGGCAGGTCCTGCAGCCGTATGCGCTTGCCGTCTTCGCTGTGGCAGGTGACGCACCCGAAATCGTGCGGTCCGCCACGGAAGTAGAACATCCTTTCGCCGATGCGATACATCGCCGCCTCCTTCGGATGCGCAAGCGAGACGTTCATCGGAACACCGCGCGATTCCGACGTGATGTAGGCGACCAGCGCCTCGATATCCGATTTCCTTGCGTTGCCGTTGCCGAAGGGAGACTTCTTCGCGTCGGCTTCCGTGTATCCCTGCTGCGCGACCATGCACCACACCAGGCGCGTTTCCAGATCCATGACCCGGTCGGCGTCGGCGAAGTATCGCGGCAGACGCGCGTACGCGCCCTTGACGACGCCCGCGCCCAGTCCCAGATCGCACTGTTCCATCGATACCTGCCGGGGGCCGCGCTTCTGCTTCCAGAGCTCCTCGCCGCGCGCCTCCCACAGCTCCGCCGGATTGCCGTCCTGCAGCGCGGCGCGATACTTGGCGATCTCGTCGACCGCGGAGCTCTGCGCAAGCACCGAGGGTATCGCGACCGCGCTCAGAAGCGCCACGAGCCAGGAGCCGCGGCGCGGAAAATCAGGCATGGGTGTCCTCAATGAATTGGAGGGCGCGGTATTATGCGACGCTCGCATTGCCGCCACGCATTTCGCTTAGCGACAGGTCCCGCGCTAAATTCGCGGCTTGACTCGAGGGACTTAAGCGATCGTCGCCTCGTCAGTGCGCTTGTCGCCGCGATTGTCGAGCCAGGTAACGGTGACTTTCTCGCCCTTCGCGCCACCCTTGAACTTGAACGACAGAAACGGATTCTTCGACACCGCCGGCCCCCACTGCGCCGCCAGCACGGTCTTGCCGTCATACGTCACCGTCACGCTTTGTATGAACCACGCCGGAATGATCGCACCTTGCGCATCTTTGCGCTGGCCGGTCTCCATCTCATGATTCATCAATACCTTGACCTCGGTTGAATCGCCGACAACACTGGCGCGGATTTTCATTGGCTCTGCCATGTCATCCTCCGCATCCGCCGAGTGTCACTTTGACTTCCTTGGCCGCGACATAGTATTTACCGTCGGCCTTCACCAGCGCGACGATATTCGAGCTTTGTCCCATCTTGACCCGGGTGGTGATCGTCGGATCGGTGCCTGCGGGAATGTCGAACGACGCCGCCAGCATGTTGGGATTCTTTTCGATCAGGATCGCGATCGATTCGGTCTTGGGAATGTTGCTGGTGATTCCCACCGGCACCACGGCGCCGTTCTCCGCGATGTCCGGCGTCTGAAAGAAAACGATGTCCTTGCTTTGCGCCGGCTCGCCGCCACCCAGCGCCTTCATCGTCTCGGCGAGGTTGTGGGTGTCGAACGCGGCCTTGTTCCACGCTTGCGCTTGCGCGGGGTGCGGCGCGAGCAGGCCCGCGCCGCCGAGGAGCGAGAGCAGCGTCACGCCGCCGCCGGTTCTCAGTAGAGTCCTGCGCTTTCGATTCATCGACTATTCTCCGAAAATTCAAGCTCCATTTTACGCCTTCCTTGCCGAAAGCCTGGGCCAAGCCTAGAGACCCATCGCTTATGGGATGCGGCGGGTATTTTGCCCCAGGCGCGAATTTCAGTGCAATATTCGTGGACGCGCGTTGCGTCATCCGTGGCTGCCGGTCGCCCGGTGACGTGTCCGCGTCTGCGCAGCACGGGCATCTGCTGAAGGCATCGCGTTGAACAAGAGGAGTGCGCCAATGAGAATCGTCGCCCGTCTGCTTGGATCGTTGTCCGTCTTGTTGACGCTCGCGGCCACCGGCGCCTTGGCACAGGTGTGGCCGAGCAAGCCGGTGACGCTGATAGTTCCTTTCGCGCCCGGTGGTACAACCGATATCGTCGCCCGGCCTTTCGCGCAGGCACTCTCGCAGGAGTTCGGTCAGCCGTTCGTCGTGGAAAATCGCGCCGGCGCCGGCGGTACTTTGGCCGCCGGCATCGCCGCGCACGCGGCGCCGGACGGCTATACCTTGTTCGTAGCGACGGTCGCGCATACGATGGCGACCAGCCTGTACAAGCAACTGTCCTACGATTTCGAAAAGGATTTCGTTCCGATCACGGTGTTGGCCTCGGTTCCAAATATCCTCGTCGTGAATCCTTCGGTGCCGGCCAAGTCGGTGCGGGAGCTGATCGACTACGCCAGGGCCAATCCCGGGAAGCTTTCCTACGGTTCCGCGGGCAACGGCAGCACCGAGCATCTTTCCGCCGAACTGTTTAAGTCGATGACCGGCGTCGACATGGTGCACATCCCGTACAAGGGTGGCGCACCGATGATGGCCGATCTGATCGGCGGTCAGATCCAGCTCGCCATCGAAACCAGCGGCTCGGCCGCGCCACACATCAAGGCCGGAAAAGTGAGGGCGCTGGCGGTGACGACGGCCGCGCGTTCCCCCGCCTTTCCCGAGTTGCCGACGCTCGAGGAGTCCGGCCTCAAAGGCTACGACGTCACCACCTGGTACGCCATCCTTGCGCCGAAGGGAACGCCGCGTGAAATCACCAGCAAGCTCTACAACGCCATCGTGAAAATTCTGAAGACGCCGGACATGAAGCAGCGGCTGGAACTGTTCGGCGCGGAACCCGGTGGCTTTGCGCCCGAGCAGTTCGCCGACTTCATCAAGTTGGAAACGGCAAAATGGGCCAAGGTGGTCAAGGAGTCGAAGGCGACGGTCGATTGACGCTCGACCAGTCGCGCTTTAGAGCTGCCGAGCTCCGACGATAAAGAAGCCGCTATGGACGTTTCACGCACGTACGACGTCCTGATATTGGGCGGGGGCAACGCCGCGCTGTGCGCCGCGATCACGGCAGCGCAAGCGGGCAGAAGTGTGCTCGTGCTCGAATGCGCGCCGAAGCATTCTCGCGGCGGCAATAGCCGGCATACCCGCAACCTGCGCTGCATGCACGACGCGCCGGCCGACGTGCTGAGCGGCTCGTATCCCGAAGACGAGTACTGGGAGGATCTACTCAAGGTCACCGGCGGCCAGACGAACGAGCAGCTTGCGCGAGCGACGATCCGGGACACCGCGACGTGCCGGGAATGGATGATGCATCACGGCGTGCGTTTCCAGCCGTCGTTGGGCGGCACGCTGCAACTCGCGCGCACCAATGCGTTTTTCCTGGGCGGCGGCAAGGCGCTCCTCAACGCCTATTACCGGACCGCGGAGGCGCTTGGCGTGGAGGTCGCCTACGACACGGAGGTTACCGAACTCAACATCCGGGATGGCAGATTCATCTCGGCGATCGTGGCGCGTCAGAGCGTGCATCACGAGATTCAGGCGAACGCCGTCGTAGCCGCAGCCGGCGGATTCGAGTCGAACCTCGCCTGGCTGCGCGAAGCGTGGGGGCCCGCGGCCGACAATTTCCTGATCCGCGGCACGCCTTATAACACCGGACGCGTGTTGCGGGTCCTGCTCGACAGCGGCGCGAAATCCGTCGGCGATGCGGCTCAGGGGCATTGCGTTGCGATCGACGCGCGGGCGCCGAAGTTCGACGGTGGCATCTGCTCCCGCGTCGATTGCGTCTCGCTGGGCATTGTGGTCAACCGGGACGCGCGGCGCTTCGACGATGAAGGCGATGACTTCTGGCCCAAGCGCTACGCGGTCTGGGGCCGGCTGGTCGCCGCGCAGCCCGATCAAATCGCGTATTCGATCATCGATGCCAAATCGATGGGCAAGTTTATTCCGCCCATGTTTCCGCCGATCAAAGCCAACTCCATGCGCGAGCTTGGCGCTGCGCTCGAGCTCGATCCCGCGGCGCTCGAATCGACGGTGGCGCAATTCAATCAAGCGATCCGCCCGGGAACATTCGATCACACCCTGCTCGACGATTGCGCCACGGCGGGACTCTCGCCGCCCAAGAGCCATTGGGCGCGGCCGCTCGATACGGCGCCGTTCTTTGCCTATCCGTTGCGGCCGGGCGTCACCTTCACCTACCTCGGCGTCGCGGTGAACGAACGGGCGCAGGTGATCTGGCAGAACGATAGCGCGGCAGCCAACATCTTCGCCGCCGGCGAGATCATGGCGGGCAATGTGCTCGGCAAGGGCTATATCGCGGGAATCGGCATGGCGATCGGGACGGCGTTCGGCCGCATCGCGGGAAAGGAGGCCGCACGCCATGCCGCTCACTAGATCGATACCCGTGGCGCTGGTCGAAGAGGGCCAACGAATGGCGGGCATCTGCAATGCTTGCCGTTACTGCGAAGGCTTTTGCGCGGTCTTCCCCGCGCTCGAGCGGCGATTGAGCTTCGCCGAGAACGACCTCGCATATCTTGCGAATCTCTGCCACGACTGCGGTTCCTGTTATTACGCCTGCCAATACGCGCCGCCGCACGAGTTCCAGCTCAACTTTCCGAAAATGCTCGCGGATATCCGCGTGCAGACGTACAGAAAGTATGCCTGGCCAAGTCCTTTTGCCATGCTGTTCCAACGCAACGGGATGACCGTGGCTGTCGCTGCCGTGGCAAGCCTCGTTCTGCTCTTGTGCGCGATGTTTTTTTTGCTCGATCGGTCGGTGCTGTTTGCCGCTCACGCGGACGACGCAGGCGCGTTTTACGCCGTGCTTTCGCATCGCACGATGGCCTGGACCTTCGGCGTCGTATCCCTCTTCGTCGTGGTGGCGCTCGCCGTGGGCTTGGTTCGGTTCTGGCGCGACACCGGAGAGAAATTTGGCGCCATGATCAACCCGGGGCCGCTCACCGATTCGGTAGCCGATGCGTTGCGGCTGCGCTACCTCGCAGGCGGCGGCGACGGCTGCACCTATCCGGATGAGACGCCCTCGCACGCGCGACGATGGTTCCATCACCTGACCTTCTACGGCTTCATGCTGTGTTTCGCGGCCACCTGCGTGGCCACGATCTACCACTACGGCTTCGGCTGGAAAGCGCCCTATGCGTTCGCGAGCCTGCCGGTTCTGCTGGGCACGGCCGGCGGCATCGGATTGTTGATCGGGCCGGCGGGATTGCTCTGGCTCAAAGCGATCCGAGATCCGGCCTTGTCCGGCACCAAGCAGACCGGGATGGATGTTGGATTTCTGGCGCTGCTCTTGTTGTCGAGCGTGTCCGGCCTCTTGCTGCTCGCGCTGCGCCAGTCCCCCGCGATGGGCGTGCTCCTGGGAATCCATCTCGGCATCATCATGGCACTGTTCGTCACGCTGCCGTACGGCAAGTTCGTGCACGCCGTCTATCGCTTTGCGGCGCTCGTCCGCTTTCATCTCGAGCGCCAGCGTGCGGGGCCGGAAATCGGCGCGGAATGATGGAATCAATAACTCATCGAGGCCGCATTCAGGATGCCCACGGACACCGAGAGCGCGGCCAGCAACGTCGCCGGCGCCGCGCGGCCAGCCTCGATCGATTCCCGGAAGTGAGGCACCAGCCGGCTGGTGACGGCATAGACGACGAGTTGCACGACCAGCGCGATCACTCCCCAGGCAACCATGTCCAGCGGGCTTACGCTGTGCGCGATCGCGCTTGCGAGCGGCAAGACAAGACCGATCAGTGCCCCCGAAAGCGAAATCGACGCGGCGATGTTCCCCTCGCGGATCAACGCAATCTCGCGATACGATGTCACGCGGACATAGATCGCGACGAAAAGCGCCAGCATGGCGAGTGCGAGCACGAAGTAGAGCAGGAAGTCCGGAAAGCCGGCGATCGATTGCCAGAGATTGTTCATGTCATGCTCCTCGTGTTGTCATCGGAACTGGCGTCAGGGGCTCGCAGGCACCGTCGGATACACGCTCAAATGAAGTAGTGCGGAACGAAGCGGCTGGTGTTGCGGGTGATGGGCGTCGCATCTTCGCGCAAACCTATCCCGGCCGGCTCGTCTCCGACGATCCAGGACCCGATGGTAACGTAGCTATCGTCGAATTTCGGAATCTCGGTGTACGCCTGATAGATCCATCCCTCCTCGCCGTAGCTCCCTCCCTCGCGCAGCACCTCGCCTCCCCGATAGACGGAGACGTTGCCGCCTTCCCGCGAATACATCGGCTTCTGAACGTAGTCGCCGGAAATGCGAAAGCGATCGAACGACGCCGGCAGCAGGTTTGGGTGTCCGGGATTCAACTCCCACAAGATCGGCAGCAATCCCTTGGTCGACAGCAGCATCTTCCACGGCGGCTCGATCACGCGCATCTTGGCCTGCAGCAAATGCGGCCCGAACTCGTCCTTGATCAGCCATTCCCAGGGATAGAGCTTGCACAGCATGGCGATTTCCTCGCCGTCGCCGTCGACAAAGCACTGCGCGTCGTCGGCCCAGCCGATGTCCTCGATATAGACAAAGCGAGTAGCGAGGCCGGCCTGGGTAGCCAGGTCGCGTTGATATTCGATCGTTCCAAAGTCTTCCTCGCTTTCCTTGACGCAGGCAAAGTGCACCGGCACGTTGGCCGAGATCGTGACGCTGATCGCGCGCCAGTTGGCGATGAGCTTTTCGTGCAGCGAATTGAACTGGTCGGCATCGGCGAGCTCCGGCCGGATCGCGCTCTGCAGCCAGCGCCACTGAACGACCGACGCTTCGAGCAGCGCGGTAGGGGTGTCGGCGTTGTATTCGAGGAGCTTCGGAGGATGGCGGCCATCGTAGGCAAGGTCGAAGCGGCCGGCCAGCGCCGGCTCGCGCGACTTCCAGGATGTCCTGATCCGTTCGGCAAATGCGGGCGCAATCGCAAGTTGCTCGAAGCGATCGTCGGTGACGATGCGCTCAGCCGCGGCGAGAGATAGCTGGTGCAGCTCCCGCGTCGCCGCTTCGAGCTCGTCGATCTCGTCGGCGGTGAAGCGGTAGCAGTGCGACTCGTCCCAATACATTCCGTCCATCGAGTGAAAGCTGAATCCAGCCGCTTCACAATCCTCGCGCCAGTTCGGGCGAGGGTTCCTCGATTCGCGGTTCACGGGAGGTCGGTCATCTGCCGCAGGCGGCGTGGACGCCGCATCGCGCGGCCGGTGCCATCAGGAGCCGCCCGATGCGTGCGCCGACCCGCTGCCGCCGAATCCGCCCCGGCTTATGTGCGACGTTCCGATGGCATGACTGCCCGGACGCGCCGAGTCGACGGTGCCGTGCGGCCTGCCGATCGAGCTGGAGCCGGAGTCGCCGGAGCGGTAGAAAGGTCCGTACCAATATCCGCCGTGATAGCCGCTGCCGCTGCGAGCGGAAGCGGGCTGCTCCGCGCACTTGAGCTCGTCGCCCCAGTCTTTGAGGCAGTCTTCCTTGTTGGCGTAGAGGTCGCGACGAAGCGTGCTGTCCTGCTGCCCGCATGATGCCAATGCTGCGGCGCCGAGCAGCACCAGCGTGACTCGAGAGGAAGATTTTCGCGGACGGGTTGACATGCCGGTCGCAGATTTTTGCGCATCATAGCCCACCGCGGGCCAAACTATTGGCCCGTGCCGACTAGGGCGAGTCTGGTGTGCCGAATTAGTGAACGGTCGCGGTCGCGAGAAAGCGCAACAACGCGCCGGATGTCAGCCGGTACAGGCCGTCGCCGACGTCCTCCGCGCCATCGAGCTCCTCACGGGTGAACGCAAGCTCGGTGTCGCCCAGCTTGAGCTCCATCACCACATCCTCGGCGACGGTGGACTCATCGGGAACGCGCAGGTACTCGGTCGCGAAGACGATGCCGTTCAGCTGCACGAAGTCAGCACCGTGCATCGCCTGAGCAAGTGACATCTTGTAGGTCTTCATCCGATCGTCCGGGCAGCTTAAGGGAAGCCGCTTCAACCCTTAGATGCGGCCAGGTGCGGTGGGTTCAAGACCAGATAGCGCCCGGGCGGCGTCGGTGGGCTCCTTCGGGGACCGCCCTGGCGGAGCGCCGGACCTTCTAGGCAACCAGCTCGCGGACGAAGTTCGGCAGCGCCATGGAGGCGCGATGGACGTCGCCGTTGTAGTACTGCAGATCGCGAATGCCTCGGGTCGCGATGCGGCGATTCGCCTCCAGCGGCGTCAGGTAGGCCGGATTCAGCGTCGGCGACGCGCAGGCCATCATCCACAGGCCGCCGTACAGCGGAATGGAAACGAGGTACGGGATCACGACTGAAAAGACCGCGCGCAGATTGGCCATCGCCGCGCGTACGCGCTCTGGATGCGCCACCGGCGATGCGACATGCAGCGACATCGCGCCGGTGGGATTGAGGCGGGCGGCGCACGTCCGATAGAACTCGACGCCGTAGAGCGGTTCGGATGCTCCACCCGGATCGGTGAGATCGAGCACGATGAGATCGTAAGTGTCCGTGGCGCCGCGCACGAAAGCGAGACCGTCCTCGACCTTGACCGTCAACCGGGGATCCAACAGCGCGCCGTGATGGACCTCGGCAAAATATTTGCGCGCAATGTCGAGCACGGCGATATCGATCTCGACCAGGGTCACCGACTCGATCGTCTGGTACTTGAGGAGCTCCTCGGCCGAGCCGCCGTCGCCTCCGCCGATGATCAGCGCGGTCTTGGGCGCGGGATGGGTGATCGCCGCGACGTGAACGAGATTTTCATGATAGAAGAACTCGTCCTTTTCCGACGTCATCAGATGCCCGTCGAGGCGGAACAGCTTCCCGAACGATTTGGTGTCGTGGACTTCGACGGTCTGATACGGCGTCTGGAAACGCTCGAACTCGCGCGAAGAGCGAACGAAAAAGCCGGAATCCTCGGTCAGATATTCGGTCAGTACGCCCGGCTGCAGGTCGCCGGGCGGCGCATCATCAGGCATCGCGACCCCCGCGATGGATCGCCTGAAATTTGACACGCTGCGGTTTCATCGCGTCCTGCACCGCGCGCAGCAAGCTTTCTGCCTTGGCCGAATTGTCGGTCGTGTAGTTGCAGACATAAACGTCGATGGTCACGAAACCGTGCTCGGGCCAGGTGTGAACGGCCAGGTGCGATTCGGCGAGAAGCACTGTGCCGGTGACGCCCGCGGGCTCGAATTGATGGAAGCTGTCGCCGACGATGGTCATTCCGGAGGCTTCGGACGCATGCAGGCACAGCATTCGCAAGGGCTGGACGCGCGTCATCTCCGGGCTGTCCGCCGCGCAGCCGTACCATTCTCCGAGCAGGTGGATGCCGTCCATTGTTGCGTTCTCCCGCGAGCGGTCGTCCCGTCGCTGTTGCGCTCATTTTGCACGCGCATTTCGCAAACTGAGCTCGCCGCGTTGCGCGAGGTGAGCGAACCGATCCGGCTAAACTTGCTATTATTGCCCAAAATCGATGGCTGGGCGATAATTTTAGCTCCTTGCAGCACCGTTGTCCGTCGTGCGCATCCGCGCCCTTCGTCTTCGCGTTCTTGAAATCCATGACCATCCTCCTGCTTTCCGAAGAAGGGCGCGCGTCACTCGAAACGCGACGCGTTTCACCAAGCATTTCGGCTTCACCGTCGAGCATGTCGTCACCACCGTGAAGCGGATGATCGCACCATGAGTAGCCAGCACAAGGATCCCGTGGTGCGCCCGGAGATTTCCTCCATTGTCATCCGCCCCGCGCGTGCCGAAGACGCGGAAGCCATCGCGCGGGTCCGCGTCGATAGCTGGCGGGAAACCTACCGCGGCATGATTCCGCAGGCGTATCTCGATGCCATGAAGCTCGAGGAAAGCCGGGCGCTATGGGAAAAAGTGCTTACGGCGGGATCGAACGCCGTCAGCGTTTTCGTGGCGGAGCACGGCGCGGACATTGTCGGCTTCGGCAGCGGCAACATGCTCGCGGAGCCGAAGCACGGCTTCGACGCAGAATTGTCGGCGGTATATGTCCGCCGTGAATTCCAGGGCGTGGGCCTCGGCCGCCGGCTTGTGTTGCAGACCGCGATTGCTCTGTCGCAGCGTGCCCGCGGCGCCAGCAGCTTGCTTGTCTGGGTCATCGCCGGCAACAAGCGGGCCCGCGCATTCTATGAGCGGCTGGGTGCCGAGCTGGTGGTCGAGCAGGCTTTCCAATGGGACGGCATGGATCTGGTGGAGGCCGGGTACGGTTGGCGCACGCTCGACGCGCTCATCGCCGCACCCCCGGGTCTGCCGCCGTCGGGTACTGTATTGCAGTGATTTGCGCACCCCGCGCGAGAGCTCATGCGTTAAGCGCGCGAGCGATTGCCAAGCGTATCGAGGAGAACAAGGAATGAGCATCAAAGTCGCGATCAACGGTTACGGCCGCATCGGCCGCAATATTCTGCGCGCCCACTATGAAGGCGCGAGCGCCGGCAAGCACAAGCACGATCTTTCGATCGTCGCCATCAACGATCTGGGGAGCCCCGAGACCAACGCGCATCTGACGCGCTACGACACGACGCACGGAAAATTTCCCGGGAGCATCGAGGTGGATGGCGACGCGATGGTAGTCAATGGCGATCGCATCAAGGTGCTGGCGCAGCGCAATCCGGTCGAGCTTCCCTGGGGCCCGCTGGGCGTGGACGTCGTGCTCGAATGCACGGGCCTGTTCACGACCAAGGAAAAGGCGTCCGCGCATCTCAAGGGCGGAGCCAGGAAAGTGATCATCTCGGCGCCCGGTGGCAAGGATGTCGACGCGACGATCGTCTTCGGCGTCAATCATCAGACGCTCAAGGCCGCGCATACCGTCATTTCGAACGCTTCGTGCACGACCAACTGCCTCGCGCCCCTGGTCAAACCGCTGCATGACAAGATCGGTGTCGTCAACGGTCTGATGACCACCATACACTCGTACACCAATGACCAGGTGCTAACGGACGTCTATCATGAAGACCTGCGCCGCGCGCGTTCGGCGACAATGAGCATGATTCCGACCAAGACCGGTGCCGCGGCCGCCGTCGGCCTCGTGCTGCCGGAGCTCAACGGCAAGCTCGACGGTTACGCCATCCGCGTGCCGACCATCAATGTCTCCATCGTCGATCTGTCTTTCGTCGCCGCGCGCGACACGAGCGTCGACGAAGTGAACGCGATCATGAAAGTGGCCTCCGAGTCCGCGCCGCTGACGGGACTGCTGGGCTACAACACCGCTCCGCTTGTTTCGATCGATTTCAACCACGACGCACGTTCTTCGGTATTCGATGCGACGCTCACCAAGGTCTCGGGAAGGCTGGTCAAGGTGTCTTCGTGGTATGACAACGAGTGGGGCTTTTCAAATCGCATGCTGGATACGACGATGGCGTTGATGGCAGCCCGATAGCGATAAGGAAAAACGCCGTGACCAACCTCTTTACGGCTCATCCCTCTTCGGTGGGCGAGACCTACTCGCAGCACTGCCGGTTTGCGCTGCGATTCGGGGCGCGCATGACCATGGGTGGGCTCGCCGCGGTCGTCCACGCGCTCTTCCCGTTCTTGTTCGTCACCACGGCCAGCCGCGCTCTCGACCAGCTGAACGCGTTGCGTGCCGGGGGCGCCCGCCCTTCGGTTCTCCAGGAGCGCTAGAGCGGCCATGACATTCATCCGGTTTTCCGACGCGACACTTGCCGGAAAGCGAGTATTCATTCGCGCCGATCTGAACGTTCCGCAGGATGAGCAGCGCAATATCACCGATGACACCCGTATCCGCGCCTCCGTTCCCTGCATCAAGCAAGCGATCGATGGCGGCGCGCGGGTGATGGTGACTTCGCATCTCGGACGGCCGAAGGAGGGGCTGTGGACCGAGAAAGAATCGCTGGCGCCCATCGCCAGGCGCCTCTCGCAACTGCTGCGCACGGACGTTCCATTGATCCGCGATTGGGTCGACGGTGGCGCGTGGCTGGAGGCGCTCGAGCCGCGCCATGTCGTCCTGCTGGAGAATTGCCGCTTCAACCTCGGTGAGAAGGAAAACAACGACGATCTGGCGAGGAAAATGGCGGCACTGTGCGACGTTTATGTCAACGACGCGTTCGGAACCGCGCATCGAGCGGAAGCGTCGACCTACGGCATCGCCAAATACGCGGCGATCGCCTGCGCCGGTCCCTTGTTAACAGCCGAGCTCGACGCGCTGGGAAAAGCACTGGCGCATCCGGCCCGTCCGCTGGTCGCCATCGTCGCCGGCTCCAAGGTATCGAGCAAGCTGTCCGTACTGACTCATCTCGCGGTGAAGGTCGATACTCTCATCATCGGTGGCGGAATCGCGAACACGTTTCTGCTCGCCGCCGGCGGCCGCATCGGCATCTCGCTCGCGGAACCCGGCCTCGTGGGCGAGGCACAGGGCATCCTCGACGCTTTTCCGGGTAAGGTTCCGATACCGATCGACGCGGTCGTGGCAAAAGAATTATCCGCGACCGCGACCCCGGCGCTGAAGGCGATCTCGGACATCGCCGTCGACGACATGATTCTGGACATCGGCCCGCAGACCGTGATGGCGTTGAAGACGATCATTGCCAAGGCGGGAACGATCGTCTGGAACGGCCCGGTCGGCGTGTTTGAAATCGATGCGTTCGGCGAAGGCACCAAAGCGCTGGCGCTGGCGATTGCCGAATCGCCGGCTTTTTCCATTGCCGGAGGCGGCGATACGCTGGCGGCGATCGCCAAATACGGGGTGCAGGACCGCATAGGTTACATCTCCACCGGAGGCGGCGCCTTTCTCGAATTCCTCGAAGGCAAGAAGCTGCCCGCGGTGGAGATTCTCGAAAAGCGGGCAGCGGCCTGAAGCGCCAAGCGGGCGGCCGTCGAATCAGGAACATCATGCAGAGAACGACCAAGATTGTCGCGACGCTGGGGCCCGCGAGCAGCAGCCTCGACGTGCTGACGCGCATGCTTGCTGCCGGGGTCGACGTCATGCGCCTGAACTTCTCTCACGGCACCGCCGGCGATCACCGGCAACGGGCCGCGCTGGTCCGCAACGCGGCCCATTCGATCGGCCGCGAGGTCGCGATCATGGCGGACCTGCAGGGGCCCAAGATCCGCGTCGGCAAGTTCACGCTTGGCAAAGTGACCCTCAAGAGCGGCCAGACATTCGTGCTCGATGCCGACCGCGAGCTTGGCGACGAAGAAGGTGTGGGCCTCGACTACAAGGAGCTGCCGCGCGACGTAGAGCCCGGTGCGGTGCTCCTGCTCGACGATGGCCTGATCCGGCTGCGCGTCGAATCGGTGCGTGGCAGCGAAATCGTGACGCGCGTCGAAGTCGGCGGCGTACTGTCGAACAACAAGGGCATCAATCGTCTGGGGGGAGGGCTCACCGCTCCGGCGTTGACCGCCAAGGACATGGAGGACATGAAGACCGCGGTCGCCATCGACGCCGACTACCTTGCCGTCTCGTTTCCGAAGAACAAGGAAGACATGTACATGGCGCGGCAGCTCTTGCGCGCAGCCGGGGGCAAAGCGCTGCTGATCGCGAAGATCGAGCGAGCCGAGGCAATCACCGCGCTCGAGGAGATCATCGATGCATCCGATGGCATCATGGTCGCGCGCGGCGATCTCGCGGTCGAAGTCGGCAATGCGACCGTTCCCGGTCTGCAAAAACGGATGATCCGGCTCGCACGCGAGCGAAACAAGCTCACCATCACCGCCACGCAGATGATGGAATCGATGATCTACAACCCGGTGCCGACCCGCGCGGAGGTGTCCGACGTTGCCAACGCGGTGCTCGACGGCACCGACGCCGTCATGCTCTCGGCGGAGACCGCTGCCGGGCGCTTCCCGGTGGAAACCATCGAAGCGATGAGCCAGATTTGCGCCGAGGCGGAGAAGTCCGACGAGGTCAAGCTCGATCGCGATTTTCTCGATCGTACGTTTACCCGCATCGACCAATCGATCGCGATGGGCGCACTCTTTACCGCCTTCCATCTTCAGGTCAAGGCGATTGCATCGCTGACCCAGTCCGGCTCGACCGCGCTGTGGATGTCGCGGCACAATTGCGGCTGCCCGATCTTCGCGCTGACGCCCGAGGTCTCGTCGCAGCGCAAGATGGCACTCTACCGCAACGTGCAGCCGCTCTACCTCGAGCAGGGAGACGATCGCGAGGCCGTGCTTCGCGCCGCCGAGGATTTGCTGGTGACGCGCGGCCAGGTCCAGCGCGGCGACCTGATCGTGCTTACCATCGGCGAGCCCATGGGTAAGTCAGGCGGCACCAACGCGATGAAGATCGTGCGGGTGGGCGAGCACCGATAGGTGTGAGCGCGTACGATCTGGGCGAGGCTAACCTGCGCGAGCAGGTTAAGCGAAGCGGCCGAGACCAAGATCGTTCAGGCGAGCACCGATAGGTGTGAGCGCGTACGATCTGGGCGGGGCTAACCTGCGCGAGCAGGTTAAGCGAAGCGGCCGAGACCAAGATCGTTCAGGCGAGCACTGGTAAGTTGTATCTACCGGCAACGTTATCAGGAGGAGTTGCATCGATGTCCACCGTGCACCTGTGGCCGCGGCGTGTACTCGAGTCGCAGCTGGCCCGCCCGCTGATTCTGATCGTCGCGATATTCGTTCTGTGGGACCTCGTGATCAGGGTTTTCAAGATTCCGCCGTACCTCATTCCTGCGCCTTGGGACGTTGCCAAGATGCTCGTCGCCGAATGGCCGCGGCTTTGGCGCGAGAGCCTGTTCACGGGATACGCGACTTTGGGCGGATTCGGACTCTCGATCCTCTTTGGCATACCGATCGCGATGCTTATCGCGTACTCAAGACTGGTCGAAAGCTACGTTTACCCGCTGCTGGTGTTCTCGCAGAGCGTGCCCAAGATTGCGATCGCACCGTTGTTCGTCGTCTGGTTCGGCTTCGGCATCTTTCCCAAGGTGATCTCGGCGTTCCTCCTCGGATTTTTTCCCGTTGTCGTGGCTACCGTCATGGGCTTCAAGTCGATGGAGACCGAGATGATCGATCTCGCCCGGTCGATGCGCGCTTCCCGGTTGCAGATGTTTCTCAAGTTCAGCCTCCCACAGGCGCTGCCAAGCATCTTCAGCGGGCTGAAAGTTTCGGCTACGCTGGCGGTCGTCGGGGCGGTCGTCGGCGAATTCGTAGGCTCGAACTCGGGCATCGGCTATGTACTGCAGATCGCCAACGGCAACTTCGATCTGCCGCTTATGTTCGCCGCGCTGTTCGTGCTTTCGATGATGGGTGTAATCCTGTTCGCCATCGTCGACCTGGTCGAGAACGCAATGATCCCGTGGCACCAGTCCCGCCGTGCCGACGTAATGACCGCTGCCACAGCCTGACCCAGTTTGGTTTCCATCCGTCTCAAGGAGGAGTTCATGAAGGCACTTTTGCGATCTGTTGCGATGTTCCTAGCGGCGACGATGTTGTCGGCCGGCATCGCCCAGGCCCAAACGAAGGAAAAAGTCGTTCTGATGCTCAACTGGTATCTGTACAGCGAGCACGCGCCGTTCTTTCTGGGCAAGGAGCGCGGGTTCTACGATCAGGAGGGTATCGATCTCGACATTCAGGAAGGACGGGGCTCGGGCGTGACGGTGCAGGCCGTCGCGGCCAACACCGCCACCTTCGGCTATGTCGACGTCCCGACGATGATCAAAGCCGCCGCCAAGGGCGCGCCGGTCAGAAGCGTCGGCGTCGCGCTGCAGCTTTCGCCGATGTCGGTCATGGGTTTTGCCGAAAAGAATATCCGCGCCCCCAAGGACATCGCCGGCAAGACCGTGGCAATAACTCCGGGCGACTCGATGTCGCAGATCTGGCCCTTGTTCCTGAAGAAGACGGGGATCAAGGAAACCGATTTCAAGACCGTCGCCGGCGATGCCCAGACCAAGCTCAATGCGGTCATGAGCGGGCAGGCAGATCTTTTGCTCGGCTATGTCATGGATCAGGCGATCAAGCTTCAGGACGCGACCAAGAAACCGGTCTACCCGATTCGCTTCGCCGATTACGGCGTCAACATGATCAGCTCCGGCATTATCGTCAACAATGAAACACTGAAGTCCAAGCCCGACCTGGTCAAGCGCTTCCTGCGCGCCACGACACGGGCACTCGAGGAATCCGAAAAGAATCCCGAGGCCGCGGTCGATGCGATGCTCAAGGCCAACGCCAAGGCCGGGGTACGCGAAACCTTGATTATCGGCCTCAAGCAAACGACCGCGCTCTATCACACCAAGGAGACGGCGAAGCAGCGTCCGTTGCGCGTCTCGATGACCGATGTGAGCGAGTCGCTCGATCTGCTTGCGCAGTACGGCGGCCTCGACCCCGCGACCAAGGGCAAGGCCGAAGACTGGGTCGTGCTCGACTATCTTCCCTGATCTGCCCTGATCTGCCCTTGAGCGCTTCGACCAGCCACACGGCTCCAGCTGATTCAACGCGCCCGGCGTTGATTCGTATGCTTGGAGTGGCCAAGGCCTATCGCACCGCCGAGGGCGAAGTCGAGTCGCTCAAACCGCTGGCGTTCGACATCCATGAGGGGGAGTTCCTCTCGGTAGTCGGACCCAGCGGGTGCGGCAAGAGCACGCTCTTGAAGCTTGTTGGAGGCCTGCTTCCCGCGACAAGAGGTTCGATCGAGATTGCGGGCAAGAAGGTCGATGGCCCCGCGGGCAGCATCGGCATCGTGTTCCAGAACCATGTGCTGCTGGCATGGCGCACGGTTCTCGAAAACATCATGCTCCAGATCGAGGTACGCAAGCTCCCGCACGAGCGCGGTCTCGAACACGCCCGCGAGCTGGTCGAGATGGTGGGACTGAAAGGATTCGAGAACAAGTATCCGTGGCAGCTTTCCGGCGGCATGCAGCAGCGCGCGTCGATCTGCCGGGCACTGGTGCACGATCCGGCCATCCTTCTGATGGACGAGCCGTTTGGCGCGCTCGATGCGATGACTCGGGAGAAAATGAACCTCGAGCTCCAGCGCATCTGGTCGGCGGCAAGGAAGACCGTGCTGCTCATTACGCACAGCATTCCCGAAGCGATTTTTCTGTCCGATCGGGTATTGGTCATGAGCGAGCGTCCTGGTTCGATTGCTGCGATTTACGATATACCATTGCCGCGCCCGCGAACGCTGGCGATGATGGCCGGTGCGGAATTCGGCGCGCTGGCACAGAAGATTCGGGCGCATTTCTACGCTCAGGGCTCGCTCGACGCGTGAGCGGAGCGTTCACTTATCGCTTTCGTGACTGCACCGACATTTCATGTAATCGCGATCGAGCTCTATGAGCGCCCGGTCGCCCTGCGCATTCCGTTCCGCTTCGGCGCGGCGACGGTGACGCACGCTCCGCAGGCCTTTGTGCGCACGCGCATCCGGCTTTCCGACGTGGCATCGAATGGCGCCGAGGCCCAGGGCGCGGCGGCCGAGTTGATGATTCCCAAATGGTTCGACAAGTCGCCACAGAAATCGAATGCCGAAAACGTTTCCGACTTGCGAAAGGCGTTAGCCAACGCGGCGGACGCCTATGCATCGGAAAGCTCATCGCGCACCGCGTTTGGCCACTCCACGGCGCACTACCACTCGCTGCTCGCATCCGGCGAGACACTGGGACTGAGCGCGCTCGTGTCCAATTACGGTCCGTCGCTCATCGATCGCGCCATCCTCGATGCACTGTGTCGCGCGCTGGGTGTGTCGTTCAACGTTGCGATCCGCGGTAACGCCCCCGGCATCGATCGCTCGCTGACCCCCGACCTTGCCCGCTTCGACCTTGGCCGGTTCTTTCGCGGGCTAGGGTCTCTCGCCCGAATTGCGGCGCGCCACACCGTGGGCATGCTCGATCCGATCGGGACGACTGACGCTGGCGGGGGCGCCGGTGATGGTCTGCCGGGGACACTCGAGCAGGTAATCGCCGTGTACGGGAACCGATACTTCAAGCTCAAACTCAGTGGGAATCCTGACGCAGATCTGCGCCGCCTGAGCGAGATCGCCGTCGTCCTCGACAGGTTGCCGGAGTATACGGTGACACTGGACGGCAACGAGCAGTTCGCGGATGTGAGGATGATCGCCGAATTCTGGCGCAAGGCCGCCGCGACGCCGTCGCTCGCCCGCTTGGTTGCGGCAACGCTGTATCTGGAGCAGCCGCTGCCTCGTGCGCTGGCTCTGGAAACGGATGTATCGGAGCTTGCGCGCTCGAAGCCGCTGTTGATCGACGAGTCCGATGCAACGCTGGATGCGTTTCCGGCGGCGCGTGCGCTCGGCTACTCCGGCGTTTCGAGCAAGAGCTGCAAGGGCATCTACAAATCATTGCTCAACGCGGCCCGGTGTACGCTCTGGAACAGGTACGCACCGCGCCGCTATTTCCTTTCTGGGGAAGACCTGACGATGCAGCCGGGACTCGCGGTGCAACAGGACCTCGCGCTGGCGAGTGTGCTCGGACTCTCGCACGTGGAGCGCAATGGGCACCATTACGTCAACGGCTTCGCCGGTCAGGGCGCGGATGCTACCGAACAGCAACGCTTTCTGTCTGCGCATCCAGGTTTGTATGAGAGGAGCCACGGCTCCGTGCGCCTGGCGATCCGTGACGGATCGATCGCCTTGGCCTCGCTCGAAATTCCGGGATTTGCCTCGGGAGCGGAGCCCGACTGGACGACACTCGAGCCCATGGCGCATCGCATCGCCGCGCGCGAAGAGAGGATGATGCAATGATGCGCCGGATGTCTCGGTATCATTATTGAGTGCCGACGCGGCGCAGTTGCGCGACAGATTCGAATTTCTGCATTCGCGAGCCGAGCGCGCGTTAACAAACCAACGCTCGCACACAAGGATTCATCATGGCCATCGAGCGACTCGGCATCATCATGAACGGCGTCACCGGGCGGATGGGAACCAATCAGCATCTCATCCGCTCGATCTGCGCAATCCGAAACGAGGGCGGAGTGCGCCTTGCCGACGGCCGGCGGGTGATGCCCGATCCCATCCTCGTCGGCCGCAACGCCGACAAGCTCTCGCAGCTCGCAGCAGCCAACGGTGTGACTCGCTGGAGCACCGATCTCAACGCAGCACTGGCAAGCAAGGACGATGCGCTCTACTTCGATTCGGCGTCGACCGGCTTGCGGCCAAAGCTCATCAAGCAAGCCATCGCTGCCGGCAAGCACATCTACACCGAAAAGCCGGTGGCGCCGACCGTTCGCGAAGCGATGGATCTCTACCACGCAGCGAAGGCCGCGGGCGTCAAGCACGGTGTGGTGCAGGACAAGCTCTGGCTCCCTGGCTTGCTCAAGATGAAGATGCTGGTCGACTCCGGATTCTTCGGCCGCATCCTGTCGGTGCAGGGGGAGTTCGGGTACTGGGTGTTCGAAGGCGATTGGCAGCCCGCACAGCGGCCGTCGTGGAATTATCGCAAGGAAGAAGACGGGGGAATAATTGTCGACATGCTCTGCCACTGGCGCTATGTGCTCGACAATCTCTGGGGCGAGGTCAAAAGTGTCTCCTGTCTCGGCGCGACACACATTCCGAAGCGCTGGGACGAGCAGGGCCGCGAATATAAGGCGACGGCGGACGACGCTGCGTACGCAACGTTCCAGCTCGCCGGCTCGCACGGGCCGGTGATCGCGCAGATCAACAGCTCCTGGGCGACACGGGTGCGCCGCGACGACCTCGTTACCTTCCACGTCGACGGAACGCTGGGCTCCGCCGTCGCGGGACTCACTGACTGCTGGACGCAGCCGCGCGGCAACACCCCGAAGCCGGTATGGAGCCCCGACGTCCCGCAAACGATCAACTTTTTCGATACCTGGCAGAAGATTCCGACCAACCAGATTTACGACAACGCGTTCAAGGTCGAATGGGAGTTGTTCATTCGCCATTTGTACGATGACACGCCCTTCCGCTGGAACCTTCTCGAAGGCGCCAAGGGCGTCCAGCTCGCCGAGCTGGGCCTCAGGAGCTGGGCCGAGCGGCGGTGGCTCGACGTCCCGGCTCTCGAGGCTTGACACCGTGAGTCGCATTCGCCTGCGCTTGCCTCGCGCCGATGGCAGCTTGCACGATTACACGCTGCGCGGACCGGGAAACTGGGCGCTTCCCGAGCCCGGCACCCGCTTTAACCGTATCGCGTATTCGGCGGCGCACGTCGTTGCCGACCCTTTTTCATCTGCCGACCCGTGGCTCTCGCCGGCGGTCGACTGGGACGCGACGCTCTCCTACCGGAGTTACCTTTGGTCGCTGGGGCTTGGCGTCGCCGAAGCGATGGACACCGCGCAGCGCGGCATGGGCCTAGACTGGCCAAGCTCGCTCGAGTTGATCGATCGATCGCTCTCGCTCGCGCGCGCGATGCCAGGGGCACTCATCGCCTGCGGCGCCGGCACCGACCATCTCGAGCCGCGGCCCAATACGACATCCGACGATGTCGTCGATGCGTACGAGCTGCAATGCGAAGCCGTCGAAAGCCGCGGCGGCCGCATCGTCCTCATGGCCAGCCGCGCGCTGGCGGCGTGTGCCAAGTCGCCCGACGACTACGTCAAGGTCTACACGCGCATCCTGCGACAGGTGCGCGAGCCGGTGATCCTGCACTGGCTGGGCGACATGTTCGATCCCGCGCTCGCCGGCTACTGGGGACACGCCGATCCCGACCGCGCGATGGACGTTTGTCTCGAGGTCATCGAGCGCTACGCTTCCAAGGTCGACGGCATCAAGATCTCGCTGCTCGACAAGCACAAGGAGATCGCCATGCGAAGGCGTTTGCCTTCTGGCGTGCGCATGTATACCGGCGACGATTTCAATTTCGCCGAGCTCATCGCTGGCGACGAATCGGGATACTCGGATGCGCTTCTCGGCATCTTCGATCCGATCGCGCCCGCGGCGGCGGCCGCACTCGCGGCGCTCAGCCGCGGCAATCGCGCTGCGTTCGATGCGATCCTCGCGCCCACCGTTCCGCTGTCCCGCCACGTGTTCTGTGCGCCGACCCGCTTTTACAAGACCGGCGTGATCTTTCTCGCCTGGCTGAACGGCATGCAAAAACATTTCGTCATGGTCGGCGGCCAGCAGAGTGCGCGCAACCTTCTTCATTTCGTCGAGCTGTTCAGGCTCGCGGACGCTGCCGGCCTGGTTGCCAATCCCGAGCTCGCGAGCGAGAGAATGCGCACGCTCTGCGCGCTGCACGGGGTCGACGTATGAAATGCACCCGTCAGCGATGACGATGGAAATTCGTGCCTGAATCGTTTCCGACCCCCGATGCCGGCCTGCTGTCGATCAACACAGCGACGGTTCGCCAGCAGTGGCGCCTGCCCGACATCATCAGCGGCTGCGCGGCGCTCGGCATTCGTGGCATCGCGCCGTGGCGCGATCAGGTAGCCGAAACCGGCCTCAAGGAAACCGCGCAGCGCATTCGCGACGCCGGCCTCTTCGTTTCCGGTTATTGCCGCGGAGGCATGTTTCCGGCCATCGACGGCGCCGGACGCCGCGCGGCGCGGGACGACAACCGCCGTGCGGTCGACGAGGCGCTTACCGTCGGAGCCAGATGCCTTGTACTGGTGGTCGGCGGATTGCCCAAGGATCGCGACGGCCGTATCGCGTCCAAGGATCTGGCGGGCGCCCGCTCGATGGTCCGGGACGGCCTGGGCGATCTGCTCGAATACTCGCGGTCGTCCGGCATGCCCCTTGCGATCGAACCTCTGCATCCGATGTACGCTGCGGATCGCGCCTGCGTAAATACCATGGCTCAGGCTAACGATCTGTGCGATGAGCTCGGCGACGACGGCCTTGGCATCGCCGTCGACGTCTACCATGTGTGGTGGGATCGAGAGCTCAAGGATCAGATCGAGCGCGCGGGTGACAAGCGCTTGCTCGCCTTCCACCTTTGCGATTGGCTCGTTCCCACACGCGACCTGCTGCTCGACCGGGGCATGATGGGTGACGGCGTCATCGATCTGCCGCTGATCCGGTCGTGGATGGAGCGCGCCGGCTATCGCGGCGCGCACGAGGTCGAGATTTTTTCGGCGAACGATTGGTGGAAGCGCGACCCGGTCGAGGTGCTGCGCACCTGCATCCACCGGCATCAGACGGTCTGCTAGCCGGAATGATCGCTGGAAGTTACGAGCGTATCGATGCGCTCGGCAAGCGCGCCTTGATGTCGTCGACCGCCCCACGCACCTTGGCTTTGGCCGCCGCCGGGACTGCAGACTCACCAGGTGGCGATCATCGCCACAACCGCCGCCGCCATCGTACCGGTCGCCAGCCAGCCAAGGGCCTTCAGCCGACGCGTGACCACGAAATCGCCCATGACCTTGGGATCGTCGGCAAGAAGCATCATCACGACCATGATCGGCACCGCAATCACGCCGTTGATCACCGCCGACCAGAACAAGGCGCGGATCGGATCGATGGGCGAAAAATCCAGCGCCACCCCGCCCAGCGTGGCCAGTGCAATGATGGCGTAGAACTCTCGCGCCTCGATCAGCTTGAGGTCGAGGCCTCGCTTCCATTCGAATGTTTCCGCAACCGCATACGCGGCCGAGCCGGCGAGCACCGGAACTGCGATCATGCCGGTGCCGATGATGCCGAGTGCGAACAACACGAAGCTGAATTCGCCCGCCAGCGGCCGCAGTGCCCCGGCGGCTTGCGCGGACGTCTGGATCTCGGTGATGCCCGCGACATTCAGCGTCGCCGCGGTACCGAGAATGATGCAAAACGCGACGATGTTCGAGAATGCCATGCCGAGGTAGGTGTCGACCTTGATCCGGTGCAAATGATCGGCGGCGCCTTCGGGCGCGTGGGCGAGCGCTCCGGCAGCGGGGTCCGCGTTGAGCTCCTCGACCTCCTGCGACGCCTGCCAGAAAAAAAGATACGGGCTGATGGTGGTACCGAAGACCGCAACCACCACGGTCAGATATTCTGTGGTCAGCGCGAAATGCGGCGAAACGGTGCGCGTTGCGACTTCGCGCCACGGAATGTGGATCGTCAGAACCAGAACGACGTAGGAAAGGAGCGCGAGGGTCAGCCACTTGAGGTAGCGCACGTAACGCTGATAGGGCAGGAACACCTGCAGCACCAGGCAAAGGACGCCGATCGCCACCGAATAGACCTGTGGTGGCCCTCCAATCAGCAACTGGACCGCATCGCCCATCGCCGCGATGTCGGCGGCGATGTTGATGGTGTTGGCGATGACCAGCAAAGCGACCACGCCATAGAGCACCAGACGGGGAAAATGGCGTCCGATATTCGACGCGAGACCGTGACCGGTGACGCGCCCGATTCGCGCGCTCACCAATTGAATGCCGACCATCAGCGGATAGGTGAAGACGATGGCCCACAGGGTGTGAAAGCCGAATTGCGCGCCCGCCTGGGAGTAGGTGGCGATGCCCGAGGGGTCGTCGTCAGCCGCGCCAGTGATCAATCCGGGTCCGAGCTGCCGTACCCAATGGCGCATCTTGTTCTTCATTCAGACCCTCGGTTGGCCCGCCGCGGGGGCCGAGTATATAACGGGAGCTCTGTGTCGAAGATAAAAAGAGCTCGGCTCGAAACCGGGCACCGGAGTTGAAAAAAGGCCCCGGTCGAAACCGGAGCCTTTGTCCGTTCGCGTTCCCGGCGCAACGCCGGGCGGGATGTGATCGTCAGCCAGACTCGATATCGCGGTCCTTGTTGTCGCGCAGGAACAGCGCTCCCACGACCACGGTCATGATCGCCACCACGATCGGATACCAAAGCCCGTAATAGATATCGCCGCTGGCGGCGACCATGGCCGTGGCGAGCAGCGGCAGCATGCCGCCGAACCAGCCATTGCCGATGTGATAGGGCAGCGACATCGAGGTGTAGCGGATGCGGGTCGGGAACAAC
>Ga0210402_10000557_pt1 | contig 41449 bp, 36 predicted proteins | sample IncBWC7MmetaG_FD_161055 | JGI IMG/M metagenome (GOLD analysis project Ga0210402, IMG submission 161055) | Forest soil microbial communities from Barre Woods Harvard Forest LTER site, Petersham, Massachusetts, United States - Inc-BW-C-7-M | ecosystem: Environmental > Terrestrial > Soil >...
GCACGGCTCGTTGACCAGACCGAGGTAATGCCAGCGGTTGTCGCGGCTGTTCTTCAATCCCGGATGGCTCGAGATCGTCTTCAGCAGATCGAGGTTGCCGATACTCTTGACGGAGAGAACATCCCAAAGGTGGTCGTTGCCGGCCGTCCAGACGATCCAGTTGTTCCGGCCGATGGCAACACGTTTGACCGCCTCGGCGGCCGAGATGCCCGGCAGGTAAGGATCGAGCGACGCGCGGATGGCCTCCGGATTCTTGGTGAGTCCGTAGTCCATATCGGCGTAGTAGTCCTCATCGGCACCTGGCAAGCTTGCTGCGTCTCTGCCGGCGAGAAGGGCTTCGTCCTTCACGGTACCTGCCTGGGGCTTGGGGCAACCCATCAGAAGACCGCAGACGACCAGGGTCACGACGATGGCGAAGAGCTTTCGCATGGAAGTACCTCCTTGCAAGTAGTGATTGGTTGGGACGGTTTGTTACTAAAGGAGGGCCAGCGGAAGGGGTTTTCCCTACCCGTTACCATTTTTATGGGGAAAGGTTGGTCCGGTTGTCCCATCCTGACAGGCTCGCTACGCTCACCGTCAGGATGGAACAAACCCTCAGAACGTCTTCAGGAAGGCGATGAGCGCTTTCTTATCGGCGTCCGTCAGCCCCGGCTCTCCCTCGCTGCCAGGGAGATAGTCGGTTCCGAAGTAGTGACCCTTGTTGACCACGAAGTCCGCGCACTTGGAGACCTTGAGCAGGTCCGGCACGAGCGGTGCGAACTGCTTGCGGGCCTCGTCGTCGGTCGCGCCGGCCGGCAACCCATTGAGACTGTGTTTGATCTTCAGCAGCAGAGCGAGAACCTCCTGCTCCTTCGAGAGGTCGATATTCGACAGCAGATTGACCGGCGTCCCCTCCGGAATGGGGCCGAGCCGGACGCCGCCGGAGTTGAAGACGTTCGGGAACCAGCTCTCCAGCGTGCCGGAGAGCGGCGCCAGTTCCGGCGGAAGATAGCCGGGGGCGACGCTGATATAGCTGCGCTGTGTGGTCTTGTCGATCCACCCCGGGAGAGGTTTGCCCGATAGCGTGGTGAACGTGCCGTTGCCTTTGCGCTTTTCCGGCCAGAGCATCTGGGTGATGCCGTCGTCGAACGCCGACATCCGGTCCTTCACCGAGCCACTTTCCTCAAAGTGACCGACGCTGTTGTTCTGCAGGTAGGGGGCGGTCGACCAGAGACTGATCAGCGACGCCGGCCGCGTGAACCCGCGTCCGCCGCCAGGCATGTCGTACCACGACGGCTGGCCCGTGTACGGATCGTGGATCATCACCTTGCCGACCGACGGGAGGTTCTTATATGACTCGGAAGAGAAGTTGTCCCAGATGTTGTCGCGGATGGCATTGGTGGCCAGCGGGCTGCAGGCATTCGTCTCCATCAGCGTGACCGGTACGCGGACCTCGTTGGAGAGGTAGTTGTTGTCCAGGAAGTCCGGGGCCATGACGATCTGCTTCATCTGGCTCTTGAACTCGTCGGTCTTCGTCCAGCCCCAGTAATCGTTCCAGCACTTCATGTAATTCGGGCCGATGCACCCCGGCTGGAAGTAGGTGGTGAAGGCCTTCTCCGGCAGCTTGCTGGAATGGCAGCGCGCGCAACGCTCGCCGAAGACTTCCTTCCCGCGCGGGATCAGCGCGGAGTCGGTCATGTACGTCGACCCTCCCGGCGCAGCGGCCAGGTAGTCAGGTTTGGCCGTAGCCAGGAAGAAGAGCGCCGTGTCCGGCGTCTGCGCTTCGTTCGCTTTCCAGTACGACGAGTTCTTCTCCGCGTCGGCGATCTTGATTCCGCTGACGTGGGCACCGCCGACCATCGGGATGAAGTGCAGCAGCCACTCTTCGCTGAACAGGCCGATGTTGATGTAGACGCGATTGAGGGCGCCGAGCGCGCCGACCGAGTCGGAGCCGTCCTTGAGCACGTGCGTGGTGTTCACGGCGTGCGTGGCCGGGTCGTAGAGCTTCGAGAGCGCTGTCCCGGCCGGGACATATTCGTTGAACTGTTTGTTGTCCGCGCTGCCGCCGGCCAGCTCCTCGTGTCCCCACTTCCGCCCGATCTCCAGCCGCGCGCCAAGGTTGTAGATCGCGTTCATCGTGCGCGGGTTGTTGATCTGGTCGGAGGAGACCAGCGAGGTATCGAGGGCGCCGGGACGCGAGGTGTGGAAGAGCTGCCAGATGTAGCTGCCCTGGTCCTGGTCGAACATGAAGATGCGCTCGATCCAGAAGTACTGCGCGCCGGGGTTGCTGTTCAGGTTCGCCCAGGTCGGGTTCTCCGGATCGGCCGGTGGATTGGACGGGTTCGGTCCGACGTGGCAGAAGCCGCACGACATGCCGACGCGGAACGGCTTCACCAGGTTGGCATCGTTGTAGTAGCTCTTGTCGTTGTAGTAGCGCTCCGGATCCCACTTCTTCTGGGCCTCCTCGTCGAAGGCCGGGTTGGGGAAGAGGCGCAGACCGACCACGCCGGTGGCGTAGCCGTAGTACGAACCGAGGGGGATGTTCTTTCCGCGGGCGCCGATCCTCACGCCGGGATATTTCTGTTCGTTCTCGAAGGGATCGGGACCGCAGCCGGGTCCTTCCACGCGCTCGTCGAGCCAGAGGCCGAAGCGGTCCTTCCGCGGGCCGGTGGCCTTTCGGAAGCACGGCTCGTTGACCAGACCGAGGTAATGCCAGCGGTTGTCGCGGCTGTTCTTCAATCCCGGATGGCTCGAGATCGTCTTCAGCAGATCGAGGTTGCCGATGCTCTTGACGGATAGAACATCCCAAAGGTGGTCGTTGCCGGCCGTCCAGACGATCCAGTTATTCCGGCCGATGGCAACCCGTTTGACCGCCTCGGCGGCCGAGATGCCCGGCAGGTAGGGATCGAGCGACGCGCGGATAGCCTCCGGATTTTTGGTGAGGCCGTAATCCATATCGGCGTAGTAATCCTCATCGCCCCCCGGCAGGCTGGCCGCGTCCCTGCCGGCGAGAAGGGCTTCGTCCTTCACGGTTCCCGGCTGCGGGTGCTGGCTCCGGAAGTGGCTATAGATCAGAAGACCGCCAACGACGACGATGACGAGGATCACGATGATCACGAGGAGCTTTCGCATGGACGTAGCCTCCTTGATTGGTTGCGGGTTTGGTGATTGTTACCTAGAGGAGGGCCGCGGGGGAGAGTTTTCCCTACCCTGACCGGTTTTTTCCATCCTGACGGCGAGCGTAGCGAGACTGTCAGGATCTCCGGTGGAGCTGCGAGAGCCCTGCTGGAACCGACTGCCGCGCGGTCTCACCCGAGATCCTGACAGTCGAGCTCCGCTCACCGTCAGGATGAAAATCTTCGGGGTGGGTAGGGAAATCCCCTCCTCATGGCCCTCCATGTAACAGAACCCCATCTGCCATCACTATCTGAACAACTGAGGACAAGCGTGCCCCGTACGACGTTCACCAGCAGTTTCGCGCTCCCGATCCTGATAGAAGTCATGGTACAGTCACCACCAATCCTTAATTCGATTTGACGCGACTGGTTCTCCGAGCCCGCCGCGAGGTTTTGACACAACCACTGGACGCAGCCGAGGAGTAACCTTATGCGTAAAGCCGGACTTGTAGTCATGGTCGTTCTGCTGGCGGAGTTGGGGCTGGCGTTCGGGCAGGAGATCCCGAAGCTGCCAGACGATCCGCACGCCAGGCTGGCTCTGGCCAACAGCCAGTATCCGTCCGCCAGGGTCTGCGGCGAGTGTCACCCCAAGCAGTTCGAAGAGTGGAGCATCTCCTCGCACGCCTACGCCGCCGTCTCCCCGATGTTCAACAAGTTCGAGCAGAGGATCAACGACCTCGCGCGCGGCACGCTGGCCTACTTCTGCGTCCGCTGTCACGCCAGCGTCGGCACGTCCCTCGGCGAGACACGCGATATCTCCTGGTGGAACCGCAGCGGGGCCTCCCAGGAAGGCATCACCTGCGTCACCTGCCACCGCGTGGGCGAGGCCTACGCCAAGAGCAACGGGGCGCGGAGAATCACGCCGGGCGACATCTCCGAGCCGGTGTTCGGCCCCTTCGACACGACGGGCGTCCTGAAGGCCATCAGCAACGCGCAGCTCTACAAGATCCTGGTGAGCTCCGACCAGCCCAACAGGGACGGCTACATCCGCATCCACCAGCAGGCCATTCAGTCCACCGAGATCAAGCAGTCGGAGCTCTGCGTCACCTGTCACCAGGTTCAAGTCCACGCCGGCATCAAGCTGGAGACCGTGTGGGAGGAATATCGCGCCTCACCCGCCTTCAAGAAGGGGATCACCTGCCAGCAGTGCCACATGAGCATCGACCCTGGGCTTCCTGCCGGTTTTGAGAAAGGTCCCGCCGCCGTCGTCAATGGAATGACGGTCAACGACGAGCGGCCGTTGACCAACCACGAATTCATGGGCCCTGGCTACCCCATCAGCCATCCCGGTCTCTTCCCGATATCCCGAGTCGAGTCTCGCTTCACTCCGCAGCAGTGGTTGAAGTTCGACTGGCGGGCCAACTGGGGGAAAGACGAGTTCGAGAACAAGGTTGCCGCTGACTACAAGTTCCCGCCGGAGTGGCAGAACGCTGCCGATCGCAAGGAGGCGTGGAAGACGGTTCAGGACAATCTGGCGCGATGGGAACGTCGGAAACAGTCGCGCATCAAGCTCCTGGAGAATGGATCACAACTCGACGGCCCGTTCTTCAACGGCAGCCCGCAGGTCGGCAAAGACTTCGCATTCCAATACAAGCTCACCAACAAGAATGAGGGTCACAACCTCCCCTCCGGCTCTCTTGGAGCCCAGCCGGAATTGTGGCTCGACGTCGCCCTCCTCGACCCCGACGGAAAGAGGATCTGGGAGTCGGGTTACGTCGACAGTCACGGCGACGTGGCCGACTACCAATCGCACGACGTCCGCGAGCAAAAGATCTCCACTCATGACCCGTTCAAGGGCCAACCCTTGCCCTTTGACAAACAGCTCTTCAGCATGCAGGCCAAATTCATCACCACCAACGTGAAGGGGACCGATCGGGAGATGTATCTGCCGATCAACCTCGACTTCGACCAGCTCCCCTTCATCCGCCCCGGAGGCACGCCGGCCTCGGTGAACAATCATCCGCCCAACGTGCGCATGGAGAAGCACAGCATCCCGCCGCTGGCCACACGCACCGCCAAATACACGGTGCCGGGGAACCTGCTGACGAAGCCGGGCACCTATCGCCTCGCTGTACGCCTGCGCGCCCGGACGGAGCCGATCTACTTCATGGAATTCGTCTTCGCGACGAGGGACATGGAAAAGACCGAGAACGAATGGGCCACCGATACCCATCAATACGCCGTCGCAATCGATGTCCACTGAGAGAGGGCGAACATGAATCGAAAAGCGTCGACTACGAACCCTTTCCTCGTCGGATTGTTTCTTCTGGCGTCCAGCGTCCCCTGGGCCTTCGCACAGACCACGGATGCCGGAAAAAAACAGCCCGACATGTCGCCGGGGGCGAAGCTTCTTCCTGACCCGCCCGCCGAGGAGTGCTTCATGCCCGGCCCGCCCTATGACGAGCCCTACGACGCCAATGAGCAACTCAAGATCTACAGCACCGACCCCGACGAGACTGGCAAGCCGCCAAGGCACCTGAACCCGAACCCCACGGGCGTTCCGCCTGTGGAGTTAGGCATCCGCATGTACGACCGTGGAGCCTACACGCCGCGGGCAAGCTGGCTCTTTGGCCCGAAGGATCCGATGCATGCCGGATTCATGACGTATGGCGATCTTCGTATCGCCGGCGATTCCTACGACAACGGGAACGGCAAGGGGAAGCAGGATGTCGTGGCCGCCCGGCTCAATCTGGACATGGACCTCGCTCTCACTCCGACCGAGCGCATCCACGCCTTTGCGCGGCCGCTCGACAAGAACAACTCGTTTACGCGTTATGTCTTCAGCGGCACGGACAAGGACAAGTTCATCCACAATTTCGACTTCGACCTCGACACGCTCTTCTTCGAGGGCGACGCCGGCCAGATCAGCGGCGGGTTGATGGGCAAGGCGAGCACGTTCGATCTGCCGTTCGTCATCGGCAGGATGCCCTTCGTGGCGCAGAACGGGGTATGGATCGAGGATGCCTTCGACGGCGCCGCCATGAGCTTCACGGCCAAGAACATCCCGTCGCTCGATGTCAGCAATTACGACATCACACTCTTCGCCGCCAACGCCCAGGTGACCACCGCAGCCGCTGCCGGCTCGAAGAACGGCGTTTACGGTTTTGCCGGGTTCGCCGATGCGCTGAGGGGATACATCGAATTCGGCTATGGCTACCTCAAGGCTGACAACAGCGATCTGAGCTACAACAACGTGACCGCGGCATTTACGAGGCGGTACCTGGGCCGGCTCTCCAACAGCGTCCGAGTGATCGACAACTTCGGTCAGAAGGGGATCCCGGGGCAGGCGAAAACGGCCGACGGTCTGCTGGTCCTGGTCGAAAACTCGCTCACGCCGAAGTATCTGCCGTGGGGCAATCAGTTGAATTTCGTCCCCTACTTCAACGTCTTTGCCGGCTTCAACTCGCCGCAGTCGCTGGCGCGCGGCGGCGATTCCGGCGGCGTGCTGCGCAATACCGGGATCACGTTCGAGTCCGACGGTATGACGGCCTACCCGACGCTCGACGCCACCGCGCGCAAGTCGTATGGCGGCGCGGGGGGATTGGAGTACCTCTTCGATCTCGCGCACCAGATCATCGTCGAGGGGTCTGTGGTCCAGCGTATGAGCGGCAATACGTTGGGTTCGCAGTACGGAATCGGCGTTCGCTATCAGCAGCCGATCAGCCCTGACTTGATCATCCGCTTCGATGCCATGAAGGGCTGGCTGCAGGGACAGAAGGACATTTACGGCGTACGAGCGGAGCTCCGGCTCAAATTCTGAGGAGGTTTTCGATGTCTGTGTTTCAGCTCCACGTCAACGGCAAGGCGTACGCGGTCGATATCGACGGCAACATGCCTCTGCTCTGGGCTCTGCGCGACATTCTGGGGCTCAAGGGCACCAAGCTCGGTTGCGGCGTCTCGCAATGCGGCGCCTGTACCGTTCACCTCGACGGCGTCGCGGCGCGATCCTGCTCCGTCGACGTCGGCGTGGCCTGTCTCTCCAAGATCACCACGATCGAGGGACTGTCCTATGACGGCGGCCCGCTGCACCCATGCCAGAAAGCCTGGGTCGACCTCGGCGTCCCACAGTGCGGCTTCTGCCAGCCGGGCCAGATCATGACCGCCGCGGCACTCCTCGCCGCGAATCCGCACCCCAATGACGAGCAGATCGACGCGGCGATGCGCGGCAACATCTGCCGCTGCGGCACCTATCCACGGATCCGGCAAGCGATCCACAAAGCGGCAGGGGATGCCACATCATGAGCACAAAATACAAAGTCTCCCGCAGAGCTTTCCTTCAGGCCGCCGGCGTCGGCACCGGAGCGGTGGTGTTCGGCTCGTACCTCATCCCGACGCTCCAGGCCCAGGGCCTCATCAGCAAATTAATCAACGGGTTCCCGGTGCCGGGTCTCCCCGTGGCCCTCAAGTTGAACGGCGACGTCGTCATCATCACCCACCGATCGGAGATGGGGCAGGGCACCCGCTCCAGCCTGGCGGCGGTGCTGGCGGACGAGATGGAAGCCGACTGGAAGCGAGTCACGCTCGTCCAGGCCGACGCCGACGCTGTCGGGTTCGCGGTCCCGTTCCCTTACAAGGTGCCGGAGAGCGTCAAACTGCCGTTTCCCTACAACGAGGATTTCCCGCCACCCACCAAGCCGCAGTACCTCATCATCCCCGGGGGATCGCAGTTCACCGACAGCTCGCGGAGCGTGACCGCGTACTACCAGGTGATGCGGCTCTACGGCGCCGGTCTCCGGCTGGCGATGATTCGCGCGGCGGCGAAGAAATGGGGCGTCAAGGAAGAGGAGTGTCACGCGGAGAAGCACCGGGTATACGGTCCCGGCGGCCGTTCCAGCGACTATCGCTGGCTGCTGCTGGGTGCCCAGAAAGAGACACCGTCGTACGAAGACATCAACAAGGTGCTCAAGAAGCCGGGGGAGTTCCGCTACATCGGCAACGGCAAAGAGCCGATGCCGTTTTACGACGCCACCGACATGGTGAAGGGCAAGATGGTCTACGGTGCCGACGTCGATATTCCCGGCATGCTGACGGCCATGATCGAGCGCTGCCCCGTGGCAAACGGGTCCCTCCTCTACTACGACCCCGCCCCGGCCCTCGCCGTGCCGGGCGTACGCGCTGTCCTGCCCATGTTTCCACCGGGATTCCGTGCTGGCGGTGTGGGCAGGGACTTCATGCCGCATGCGGGTGTCGCTGTGGTGGCGACGAATACGTGGGCCGCGTGGCAGGGCCGGAGGGCTCTCAAGCCGACCATCCAATGGAACAGAGGTCCCCACGGAACCTATGACTCGACGGAGTTTCGCAAGGAGCTCGAAAGGGCGACCAAGACCTCGGAGTCCACGAAAAAGGTGCGCAACAGAGGCAACGCCGACGACGCGGCGCTCGCCGCCGGCACGCCTGTGGAAGCCACTTATTACGTTCCGCACCTGGCTCAGTGCCCGATGGAGCCTCCAGTCGCCACCGCTCTCTTCAAGGATGGACGGATGGAAGTTTGGGCCGCGACGCAGAGTCCCGACTACGCACAGCAGGTGGCCGGTCAGGTCGCGCTGGGCAATCCTCCCTCGCTGCCGGCCGGCGAGGAAAACGCCGAAAAGGCGCGGAAAGCCGCCACGGTTCACATGACGATGGTCGGCGGCGGCTTTGGGCGCAAGTCGAAGCCTGACTACATCGCCGAGGCGGCCTTGCTCGCCAAGCAGATGCCCGGCGTGCCGATCCGCGTGCAGTGGACGCGGGAGGACGACGTCAAGTTCAGCTACTACAACGCGGCCAGCAGCCAGCACTATGAGGCGGCGTTGGGTCCGGACGGACGTCCGACGGCACTTCTCCAGCGCAGCGCCCTCACCTCGTTCTTCGCCACGCTCTTCCCGAATTCCGATACGCCCGGTTTGAGCCCTGCCGAGCTCGCGGGCGCCGCGCAACTGCGCGCCTCGCTCGCGGACGGTGGCACATACCCGTACAGCTCGGGAATCGAGCGTGCGCAAGGCCTCGAGGACATGCCGTTCGACATCCCGAACATTCGCATCGAGAACTGCGAGGCTCGCAACCACATCCGGGTCGGCTGGATGCGCTCGGTGGCCAACATCTACCACGCCTTCGGCATCTGCTCGTTCGCCGACGAGATGGCGCATAAAGCCGGACGCGATTCCAAGGACTACCTGCTCGAGCTGATTGGGAGCGGGCGCATCCTTCCGCTGTCGTCCGAGGGCGTTGCGCAGTACCGTAACAACGAGCTTCCGCTGGTAACGATCGAAGCGCCCGGCCAGGATGGAAAAATGATGCCCGTCGCCCCCGGCCACCCGCCGGACACCAGGCGGCTGCGCGCGGTGGCCGAGCGCGCCGCGCAGGTCTCCGGTTGGGACGAGAAGGTCAAGCAGTACAAGAACATGAAAGGCCGCGGCCTCGGCATCGCCGTCCACCGCAGCTTCCTCAGCTATGTGGCTATCGTGGCCGACGTTTCGATCAACGACCAGAACGAGGTCACGATCAACGACATCTACGGCGTGATCGACTGCGGCCTGGCCGTCAATCGGGACCGGGTCATGGCCCAGATGGAGGGAGGCATCATCTATGGCCTGAGCTACGCCCTCCTCGGCGAGATCACGGTGAAAAATGGCGCTGTTGTGCAGAACAATTTCGACGATTACCCGATCCTGCGCATCCACCAGACGCCGAAAATTCACACGTACATCCAGGACCCTCCGGCGGAAGTGGTCAAGGAGTATGACGGCAACGTCCCGCCAACCGGCGTAGGCGAGCCGCCGACGCCCGCTGTAGCTCCCGCTGTCGCCAATGCCATCTTCGCCGCGGGTGGCCCACGAATCCGCGCGATCCCGTTTGCGACAAAGAAAGAAGAAGGATCGAAAGACGAGAAGATCGTTCTTCATTTGACCTAGGCTCGCCGGGCGCGGATCATGAAGGTCCGCTCCCGGTTTTCCATGCACGAGATCGACAAAGTCATCGCCGCCTGCCGCTCGGTGACGGACGCCGGCAGCCGCGGGGTGCTGGTTACCGTCGTCCGCACCGAGGGATCGACGTATCGCCGCGCGGGGGCGCGGGCGGTCATCGGGGAGGATGGAACCCTGGCCGGCGCCATCAGCGGCGGGTGTCTCGAGCGCGACATCGCGGAGCGCGTGGCGATGTGGCTCGCGGACATGTATCCCCGGCTCATCACGTACGACTCTACGCGCGGCGATGATCTGATCTTCGGCCTCGGGCTGGGATGCCGAGGGGTGCTCGATCTGTTCATCGAGCCGTTCGATGCAACGCATCTACCGCGGCTCGTTACGGACTTTCAGTGGAACGGAGTCGAGCCGGCGGAGTGGACGACGATCCTGCCGAACGGCGAAACGATGATCGAGATCGTTCGTCCGCCGCGCAGGATCGTTGTTTTCGGGGCGTCGGACGCGGAACCGGTCGCTCGGCTCGCACGTGAGATGGGATGGCTGGTCGAAGTGCCGAAGCCGCGGGCGGCGTTCGATGCCCGCGACTTCGATGCCGCGGTGGTGATGACCCACAACTTCGCGCGCGACGCCGAGATCCTGCGCCAGCTCGTCGCGTCGCCGATCCAGTACATCGGCCTGCTCGGTCCGAGGTCGCGCGGCGACGAGTTGCTGGCCGAGGCCGGAGCTTCGCGCGACGCTCGCCTGCACAGTCCGATCGGCCTCGACCTCGGCGGCGAGACGCCGGAGGAGATCGCGCTGTCGATCGTGGCCGAGATTCAGGCTGCTTTCGAGCGCCGTTCAGCGTCCTCGCTCCGCGAGCTCAAAACGTCGATCCACGAGACCGCGGACAAGCCCACGTGCGCGTGATCAGACGCGGGCCATGGCCATGTGCCCCATTCCGCCGATCTTGAGGCGGTCGGTGCGGCCTTTGAAGTAGCGTTCGTTCAGCGCGTCGCCGTCGAAGTCTTCGGCCGAGGTGAAGCCGAGGCGTCGCAGGTCAGGCATCAACTCCTTCGGATCGAAGAACGTCTTCCACGGCTCGCCGACCGCCGCGACGCGCTTGGCCATCTTCCGGTAAATCAGGCGTCCGGCCCAGCTCAGTGTTTCCGGCGGAACGGCGTAGTCGAAGACGACCTCCGTTCCTTGCGGCAACGCCGCGATGAAGCGGAACGTGGCGTCGATCGCCGGCCGCTCCAGATAGGGGACGACGCCGAGCCAGGAGAAAAACGCCGGCGCCGAGGCGTCGAAGCCGGCGGTGTGCAGCGCGTCGCCGAGCGCGGTGGTGGTGAAATCGATCGAGACGAACGTCAGCGACGCGGGGATATCGATGCCGCCATCGGCGAGCCTCTGCCGTTTGATGGCCTGCGTGTCGGGATGGTCGACCTCGAAGACGCGTAGATCCGGAAAGGGATTGCGATAGGCGAAGGTGTCGAAGCCCGCGCCGAGGACGACGTACTGCCGGACGCCACGTCCGACGGCAAGCGCCAGCTCATCCTCGGCGAACCTGCTGCGCATGACGAAGAACGCCCGCAGATACGGTCCCAGCGGTGTCTCGATCGCCGGCGGATGCTCGCGCAGCGCCCTCGCCACCTCGGGATGGATCACCCGCAGCGCGATTGGATCATCGAGCACCAACGGCCGGTCGCGCACCTGATGCGCCGCGCGCCGTTCGGCGACACGGTCGGCGGTCCGGCTGCCTTTGCCTTCCTGCACGGATCGGAGTGTAGCGCGAGCTATCTTGCTTTCGGCATCCGCCGTGCGATCGCCACTTCGCGGATCATTTCGCCTGCATCCGCGCCGAGAACTTCCGCCACCTCAAGGATCGTGGACAGGCTGGGTACGTTCCCGCCGGCTTCGACCACGCCGAGGTAGCGGGGATTCATCCCCGCCCGCTGTGCGAGTTTGACAAGTGTCCACCCGCGAGCCGTTCGCTCGCGCCGAAGAACCATTCCGAACCTAACGGCGTCAGGATCGACTCTTTTCGGAAGCGTCATGCGTGAATTATACGTCCATGGAGACTGAAAGATGATCTTTTCGCATAGCCAAGAGCGCCATGGATGCCACCGAAGAGGCTTTTTCCGGGTCGAAGATCTGATTCGCAGACCCTAGGACGCTAAATTGCCTCATCCATGCATCCATGGATGTCTTCCAGCCATGATTATTCTCTGACAGACCGCCATGGATCTACTGATGTGATACTTTTCATTACCGAAGAGGCTCGGTGACTCCCCGAAGAGGCTGTGAGCCTATTCATGTCATCCAGGGATCTACTCCGCCCATGATTTTATCTCTTGATGGCATCCAAGGATCTATTCAATGCATCCGAAAGCTATCGGTCCTGTAAATCCGGCGGTCAGTGACTCGCAATCGTCAACCTTGGCAGCCGGCAAGCTCCTCGACATGGAGGAAGCCACATCATTCAAGCTCCTGGGTCAGCGCGGTCTTCGTGTAACGACGTGTTGAAACGTGGTTCGGACTCTCCAGTCCGATCGGAGCTTGGGAGAGCGTGTCTCGTCACCGGCCGCGCAAGTACTGGTCGGACTAGAGAGTCCGGCCTACGTTCAAACCGTCCACGCGCGCTTCGAGATGCCGCGCATGCAACCGTTCGGCGCGCCCGTTCTCACTGCCGGTATGGCAGCAACGTCAACCTTCCCGCCGTCCAGGTTTCCCCCCGGGGAACCAGCGGCAGCCAGTACCACGTCGGCGCTTCGGCGGCGAGGGCGATTCGGGCGAACATGCCGGCGGTATTGCGGACGAATGGATTGACGATGGGAGGGGAGAGCTCCAGCGTCATTGTGTCGTTGTAACGGGTGGCGGTGTTGGGGTCGATGCCGCGCCAGGCGCAGGTCTGGGGGATGGTGATCGGGATCTCGGCGGCGGTGGCTGTCGCGGCGGCGGCGGCGCGCGAGGAGTCGACGGGGCCGTGGTAGAACACCGAGTCCGACAGCGACTGCATCGTCAGCGGCGTGATCAGCGACTTCTGCGTCGTCTTCACCACGTTGATCGTCGTCGACGTCGAGATCCCTTCGTCGCGGAAGTTCGCGCAGAACGACTCGAGCACCGCTGCCGGCATGGCGTTCCATTGCGGAAGGCGGGGCGGGGGCGGGGCTTTTGGTGCCGAGGCGCAGGCGAGGAAGAGAAAACAAAGGATGAAAGGCCGGAAGCCGTGGTTCGTGCGTTCATCCTTCATCCCTTGTCCTTCATCCTTTGTCATACCAACCTCAATTGTGGCGTCAGTCTGGCCTCGAAGAACGCTTTAATCTCGCTGGCCGGCTTTTTGGAGATCAACTCCCGCGGCGACACCTCATACCAATCCGTCGGGAAGAACTGCGTGTACGGCTGCTGGGTGAAGCGGCGGCAGAGCAGGGCGATGATGCCGATGTCGGTCTCGCTGCGGATCACCCGTCCCGCCGATTGCACCACGCGCGTCATCCCCGGGATCAGGTAAGCGAACTCGAAACCGGAGCCGTATTGCTCGTCGTAGTACTGCCGCAGGAGCTCCTGTTCGAAGCTGACCTGCGGCAAGGCCGGGCCGATAACCATGACTCCCGAGAGCATGTCGCCGCGATAGTCGATCCCCTCGGCGTACATCCCGCCGGAGACGGCCATGATCAGGTTTCCCTTCCGCGACCGTTCGCGGAGGATGTCCAGCATGGCGTTGCGCTCGTAGTCGGTCATGTCGGTGCGCTGCACCATCACATGTTTGCGGATCGGCGGCATCCGGTCGGCGATCTCGCGCAGGAAGGCATAACTCGGAAAGAGCGCCAGGAAGTTGCCGTCCCCCGCCTCGGCGATCGAGGCGACATTGTCGGCGATGCGGTCGTAGGAATTGGCGCGGCGCTTGTACGACGTATCGACCTCGGAGATGACGACGATCTTTCGATTGCCGCGCGGAAACGGCGAGGGGAGCGAGAGCTCTGTGGTCCGGTCGGGGGGGAATCCGAGTAGCTTGCGGTAGAAATCGAACGGCTCGAGAGTGGCCGAAAGGGCGATCGTGGCGTGGGCGGAGTCGAAGATGCGTCCGAGGAAGCGGGAGGGGTCCTTGCAGAAAACCTTGAACTTCAGGCCCTCGGGTGTGCGCTCGATCAGATGCGCGAATTCATCCCCTTTTTCGGTCATCAGATTAGCGACCTTCACGAGCTTGAAGTAGAAATCGATCAGCGGATCGTCGGTCTCGACGATGCGGTTCTCGATCTTCCAGCCTATGTAGTGCATGACCAGGCGCTCCCACTCGGTGCGCTGCTCGATGAAGAGCTCGCGGTCGGGTTCGCAGAGCGCCTGCTTTGTCTCGGGATCCTCGCCCATCATCTCCGCGAGGGAGTGAAAGTGATCGCGAAGGACTTCCAGCAACTCCTCCGCCCCCTCCAGCCAGCAATTGCGCGATCCCAGATGATTGCGGATGCGGTCGAACTGCTCCTCGTGCAGCTCCGGCGAGTAGTAGCCGCGGCCACGGTCGACGAGATTGTGTGCCTCATCGACGACCAGCACGCAATCGCCGTAGTCGTTTTCCTGCTGATACGCCTTCAGCCCGACGTAGGGATCGAAGATGTAGTTGTAGTCGCAGACGATGACGTCGGCCTGCTCGATCAGCTCCAGCGATACCTCGAACGGGCAGACCTCGTTCGACTTGGCCATCTCGAAGGTGATCTCGGGATTGAAGTAGCTGAACGACGTGACCAGGTGATTGAGGAGATCGGTGCGCTGCATCTTCTCCGAGTAGCGCGCCGCGTACGGGCAGAAATCCTCGTGGCAGATGATCTCCGTGTGGGCGCACATCTTCTGCTTGGCCCGGATGCGCAGCACGCGGAAGGAGCCGTCGTTGAGAGCCTGCAGCGCTTCGACCGCGGCATCCTGCTGCATCGTTTTCGACGTCAGGAAGAAAAGCTTCTTGCCCGCCTTCAGGGCCTGCTTCACGGCCGGGTAGAGGACGGCCATGGTCTTGCCGATGCCGGTGGGGGCGGAGACGAGCAGCGCTTCCTTCTGGTAGACGGTCCGGGCGACAGCGGAGATCATCTCCTGCTGCCCGGCGCGCATTTCGGCGAACGGAAAGGTCAGAGTGTCGGCGAAGGCGCGCTTGGCCACGCGCAGCGCCAGGGCGGTCTCGAGGTCGGTGATGAGCCGTTCCAGCCGCTCGTTCAGCGTGTCGATGACGCGCTGGCGGTCGAACTCGGCATCGATCGTTTTCGCGTCGCCCGAGATGAGATCGATGAGGACGAGCTGCGGGACGAAGGTGAAGCCCTCGAAGTCCGGTTGGCCGGACAGGAAATACGCGTACAGCAGCAGTTGCAACAGGTGCCGCTGCAGTTTGTCGGAGCGGTAAAGCGCTTCCAGCTCGAGGTCGAAGTGGATCGACTTCACCTCTTCGATGACGACGCGTTTCCCGGCCTTGTCGACCGACAACCCATCGATGCGCCCGGTGATGGTGACGCTCCACGCCCCGACCTGCGTGCGATGAACGACATGGACCTCGGCGCGGTAATTGGCGTCCTCGCCGGTGCGCTGTTCGGCCCCTTGGGTATGGATGTCCTGTCCGATCCACATCCGCCGGAACCCGTCCCCCCGCTCGACGCCGATGCGCCGGTACGTCGATTCGTGAATGAGATCGCCGACCGAACAGACGATTTCCCTCTTTTCATGATCGACGCGCATTGGGTTATTGATGGTAACAGGAGTGGGCGGCTTCGCCGCGTCGTCGGTTGTCGGCGCCGCGGCCGCCGATCACTTTTTTTCGGGCGAACGCGCCGGCTGATGAAAAAAAAGCCGGCGTGGCGGTCCACCCAGGTGAAGCGTGGCCACGCGATAACCGCTGAGAGGAAACATAGGAAAGGAGAATCTCATGAATCACATCGCTCGAAGTGTCTTATTCGCGTTTCTCGTCAGTCTCGCAGTTCCCGCGTTCGCCGTCGATAACACGCCCCCCGGGGATAACACGCCCCCCCGGGATAACACGCCCCCCGGGATGGTCTCGTTCTTCTCGGGCTCCGGATGTCCGGCGGGCTGGGGTATTGCCTGGGCTGCTAGTGGGCGGCTGATCGTCGGTACCACGGACGGCCCGAAGCGGGGCTCGGTGGTTGGTGATCCGATGAAGGACGCGACGCCGCCAACACACACGCATACCTTCAAGAGCGCATCCTTCACCATGCAATCGCGCTGGATTGCCGGCGCGAGCGCCTGCTGCAACAACTCGGCGGCCAAGACCGACACCCTCTGGACGCCCGAAGGACCGACCGTCGCATCCGACGGAAATCTGCCATACCTCCAACTCACTGTCTGCCAAAAACATTAGGAGAGACGATCATGAAACCCACCACGATCCTGCTCGCACTCATTATTATCGCGGTAGCGGCTCCGCTCCACGCCGAGGATCCCTATCCCTCCGGCACCGTTGCTTTCTTTGCGCGGTTGCAATGCCCGGCAGGCTGGACGCTTTACGAGGCGGCGAACGGCCGCACGGTCGTACCGATGAACAGCAACACCGGTTCAACCACCGGAAACGCACTAGCAGACGTCGAGAAGCGAGAACACCAGCACACGGAGAGCGGCACGGTGACCCTTCCTCCCACCTCGATGGCCGCTGCCTCCGGCCCGAATCCCAATAACGGCTCAGCCGGTACCTACCGCATCGCTGGGACGACTTCTTCGGAGAAGGCGAACATTCCGTACGTTCAGCTGCTCGCCTGCCGCAAGAGCTCGGAGGCATCGAGAGGGCAACTTCCCCCTGCTCTCGTCGCCTTCACGACGTCCGTCGAATGCGCGAGCGGCTGGAATCCTGCTTCGTTCGCCGTGGGCCGCTATCTCGTCGGGTTGCCGAAGGACGGACGGCCGAAGTGGTCGTTCGGTGGACCGCCGCTCGCGCCCGGCGAGAACCGCACGCACACACATACATTCTCCACGCAGGTGACAACCAATATCTCCGGTCTTGCGATCGTGAGCGGCTGTTGTCTCGACAACTTCGCGGCGTACGGAACCTACCCGATCGCGGCGACGGCAGATCCCTCGGAGGCCGGGCTGCCGTATATCCACCTGACGCCTTGCGAGGTCAATCGCTGAGCGTTCTTGCGCGGACGTCCCCGCCAGGGACGTCCGCGCAGATCACCGACAACGCGCCAGGCGTCCGCCGTTACAACTTCTCCACCACCGCCCCGAGCACGAACGTCGCGTAGGTGTCGCGGAAATCGGCCAGGGGGATGGCGGGGGAGGGAGTGCGGTCGCAGAGGCGGTTGTAGAGGTCGCGTACGGTTTCCCGCCGTGCCGTCAGGACCTCGGCGGTCAGCTCGCCTCGGAGGTCGAAGAGGCGGACGAAGTCGCCTCGGGGGAAACGGAGCGGGCGGCGGAGATCGTCGGTGCGGGGGTCCCACTCGCCGATGATGACGTCGTTCTCCGTGCCGTCGGGCTCATTGCACAGGCAGACCAGCATCTCCGGTTCGAGGGCCTGCTCGCTCGTCGTCTTGTTGAAATCCTTCGCCGGCAAGAGTTGCAGATCGGACTCGCGCTCCTGGTGGAACTCCTGCCGGATCACCAGCGACAGCGGGTCGGCGCCGTCGATCGGCAGGGCCTCGACTTCGCCGGGGGCGAAGGGGACGATCTCGCCGACCTGGACCTCGTCCAGTCCCTTCAGCGAGACCATGCCGATCAACCGGACGCCGACATATTGAAGCCCCGTCAGCGACGGCGCGAATCCGATGTACGTTCCCCACGGCGCGCGGAGGCGATAGAGCTGCTGTCCCTCGGCGGTCAGCTCGTTCGAGAGCTCCTGCAGCAGGGAGAACGAGCTGACGATCCCTTCGTTCACCAGATGTCCGCTGTTATTCACGTAGGCGTAAAACTCGCGGGCGTGCTGGGTGTGGTCGATGACGTCGACGCCGCGCGCGAGCGGTGCGAAGAACGCCCGCACCTTGGCCTGGTCGTAGCCGTGCGTGATCAGGAATGAGGCGAACTCTTCGATCTCCCTGTTGGCTTTGCCGGTGGTCAGGCGCGACAGCTCGACGATGCCGGGGCCGTAGAACTCCGTGATGCGCTCATTGCCGGACCCTTTCATCGGCAGCAGGCGGTAGTAGCCGAAGTTGAGGGCGATACGCACCCCCTTGTTGAAGGCGAAACCCTTGCGGCGGACGTCGGCATAGCAGCGCTGGATCTCGACCGCAGCGCGCACGAGGCGCAGCGCCCGTCGGGTCGTGTAGAACGCGCCATCGCCGAGGAACTTCTCGAACTGGAGTAGATGCCGGTCGGCGATCGAATCGAGCTTCCGTTGAAAAAGCAGCATCTGACGATAGGAGCTGATCTCCTCTTTCCGTCCGCCGCGGCGGATATTGCCGAGGGTTTCGGTGAAGTTCGAGATGTCGTAGATCAGGCCGAAGCGGTGCACCATCGGATCGACGACGCCCGGCCGGCCGAAATCCATCGGCCGCGTCGAGCGCGAGTAGATGGTGGCCCGCTTGTCAGCCGAGACGATCTGATTGTCGGACGTGACGGTCATCATGGTGATCCCGCGCCGGAGCTGATTCAGGATGGCGAACTCGCGCAGCCGCTTTGCGATCAACTGGAGTTGCTCCCGGTCCTCGCGGGTCACGGCGGATTGAATGGCATTCTGCTCGAAGAGGAAGTTCTGAAAGCGGGTGTCGAGCAGAAGCGCCATGGGGATGGTCTCGGCCGTTGAGCCGAGCAACGCCAGCGCGGCGCGGAACGTGCGGTCGCGCTGCAGCAGCTCGATGGCGATCTCGCGGATCCGTTCGATGGAGTCGCGGAAGGCCTGAAAGTCGCGGCGCAGATAGCCGTTGACGAATGAGCGCAGCTCTCTCAGATCGGGACCGATGAATTCCTCGGAGAGGATGAGGACATCATCGGTCAGGAGCCGGAAGAACTGCAGTCCGCGCTGCTCTTCTCCTTCCAGAATCGACGACGCTTTCGTGGCCAGTTGCGCCATGGCCTCGCGCGTGTCGGAGGCCCACTTGGCGAAGATCCGGTATTTGAAGGCATCGCCTTGCGTGCGGCCGGTCTGCGTGTCGTAGGTGCTCACTCTTCTGGGGATGGAGGAGAACTGCTTTGCCAGGTCGAACGAATGCGCCAGCCAGAAGACGGCGTGGTAGTCGCTGAGCAGGTTCGACATCAGCGCGTTCTCGGCCAGGCGCAGGAGCTGCGTCATGTAGATGCTGTAGGCGATCTGCGCTTTTTCTTTGGCGGCCTGCTGCCGCCCGGCCTGCCATGCCACCTCCTCGGCCAGCCAGCGGTCGAGTTTCGCGTCGAGCTCGCGCATCACGGGGGCGTCGGCGACCGGAAAGCCGAGGGATGGCGCCTGCGTCTCGTCGGCCGGGAAGATCTTGTACGGCCTGGGCAACAGCGTCTCGGCCCGCGGAAAGATCTCCTCCACCGTCCGCTCCAACTCGCTTCCGAGAAGGAACGTGGCGGTATCCGGCCGCGACTCGAGATAGGTCACGAGAGGAGAGGGCATGGGCGGAGGAGAGATTATGGTCGAATTGGAGGGTCAAGAAAAGCAATGTCGAATGTTGAATGGTCAATGTTCAATGTTGAATGAGAGCTGCCTTGGAGCAGCCGCCTTCATTCAACATTCAACATTCATCACTGAACATTCAACATTCGCCTTTCAAAACGTTAAACTCCCACCATGTCCGCCCTCCTTCCTGCCACCTGCTCCCGCTGCAACGGGTCCGGTTGGGTGCCGACGGCGGACGACTCGCTGCGCGTGGAGCCGTGTGGGTGTCAGGGCGATCTGCGGCGCCGGCAGCGCATCGCGGCGTCGAACATTCCGCGGCGCTACTACCCGAATTGCACGCTAGACAAGTTCTACGACATGAACAACGCCATCCTGAAATCGGCGCGGAACCGCGTGCGTCAGTTCGCCGACGCCTGGCCGATGACCAATGAAGGACGCGGCTTGCTGCTGATGGGCGGTTGCGGCGCCGGAAAGACGCACCTCGCGGTTGCCGTGCTCGTGGAGATCATCGACAGCGGCAAGACGGGGCGGGTTCTGTTCTGCAACTTCCAGGACCTCATTCAGGAAATCCAAGCCACCTTCGACGCCGACTCAGCGGTTGGGAAGTCAGAGATCCTCCGTCCGCTGCTCGAAGCTGATCTCCTCGTGCTCGACGAGCTTGGATCGCAGAAGCCGACGCAGTTTATACAGGACATTCTCTACTACGTCATCAACAGCCGCTACAACACGCAGCGGGCCACGATTTTCACTACGAACTACTTCGACGAGGGCAAAGATGGTACTCGACTGGTGGACCGCGTTGGCGACCCGATGCGCAGCCGGCTTCATGAGATGACCGAGCTGATCTCTATGAGAAGCGTTCCCGATCACCGCATCGCGAACAAGCAGAGTGGGAACACTATTTGAAACGCACCGTCACAGAAGTACTTCGCCGCGGGTTCGACTCCACCGTCGCCAACTGGCCGGTGATCATGCTGCGCATCGTCGAGAGCGTCGCCTTCGCGGCCATCGTCATCGCCGCGATTCTCGCTGCGATCGTTCCGGCGGTCGTCGCCGCGGGGCTGTCGAAAGACGACATTGTCAACTCCGCCGATCCCGGCGGAGCGGTAGTCGAATGGATCATCAGCCACCTGATATTGATCGTCTGGATCTTCGCACTCGGCTTCATCGTGTTTGGCGTGATGATCGCCATCCATTCGTTCGTCGAGGCCGGATCGACGCAGATTTACGTCGATGGTGAACGGAAGGCAAATAAGGGCGGCGATCTTCGCGCCTTCTCCATCGACCGCTGGCTTGCCGGCGGCGCGTCATCGTGGTGGCGGATTTTCTGGATCTACAACCTGGCCTGGTCGGTCGGTCTGATCTTCGTCCTGGTGCCGCTGCTCCTCACGATCATCGGAATGCTGGCGATCTCCGATACCACCGGCAGAGTGGTCATCGGGTGCTCCGGTGTGGCGCTGGCGGTGCTGGTGCTCATCCCGGTCGGCATCGTGACGTCGATCTGGTGTACGAAGGCGATCACGATCTGCGTGGCCCGCTCGTTGCCCGCGCGCGAGTCGCTTTCCACCGGCTGGCGCGCCGTCAAAGGCGATCTGGGCCGGCATCTCGCGATCGCGGCGATCATGTTCGTCATCTCCATGGCCATCAATTCGGTCGTCTCCGCCTTCTCGATTCCGATGAACATCTCGACGCACGGGATGCCGGCGCTGGCATTGATGTTTGCGCCGGCGCGGATCGTGATCGGCGTAGCACAGGGCATCGTCGGCGCGGCGATCGGTTCGTGCCTGCTGGCGTGCTTCGTTTCGATGACCGAGGAGCGTTGATGGAGAGATTTCTCTCGCGGGATGCGCGGAATTTCCGTCCCTCGGCCATCCGGGCCTTTGCCAAACTCATCAACGACCCCAGCATCATCTCCTTCGCCGGCGGCGTCCCCAGCCCGGAAACGTTTCCTGCCGAACGGATTGCCGAGATCGCCGCGCGCGTGATCGTCGAGAAACGCGCAGTGACGCTGCAATACGGTCCGACGCGCGGACTGACGCGGCTCTGCGACTTCGTGGCCGCCGTCTGCCGTGCACGCGGCATCGACTGCACGCCCGACGACGTCCTGATGACGACCGGCTCGCAACAGGCGCTCGATCTCATCGCCCACACGCTCCTCGATCCCGGCGACGTGGTCCTCGTCGAGCTGCCGACATACATCGGTGGCACGTCGTCGTTCCATGCGCGCAGCGCGGAGCTGGTCGGTGTGGCGCAGGACGACGACGGCATCGTTCCGGAGTCGCTGGCCGAGGTCGCGGCGAGAACGAAACCGAAGCTGCTGTACACCATCCCGAACTTTCAGAATCCATCGGGACGGCTGATGACGCAGCAGCGCCGCGCCGAGGTGCTGCGCATCGCCGCCGAGCACGACTTCCTGGTCATCGAAGACGATCCGTATGGCGAGTTGCTCTACGTCCGCGAGGCCGACACGCTGGCGATGAAGTCGCGCGACGACGACGATCGCGTGATTTATCTCGGATCGTTCAGCAAGGTCCTGGCGCCAGGCCTGCGCTGCGGCTGGATCGTGGCGGCACCGGAGCTGCTGTCAAAGCTCGAGATCGCCAAGCAGGCCGCCGACCTCTGCTCGGGCATGCTCGATCAATCGATCGTCGATGAGTTCACCGCCGCCGGCGAGTTGCCGGCCCAGATCGAAAAAGTGCGCGCTTTCTATCGCCGGAAACGCGCCACGATGCTGGAGGCGCTGGAGGAGCACTTTCACGAGCGCGCCACCTGGACGCCCGCCGACGGCGGCCTCTTCACCTTCGTAACACTACGCGACGACATCGACACCGCGGCGCTGGTTCCGGCCGCCATCTCCGCCGGTGTGGCCTACGTTCCCGGAGCACCCTTCTTCGTCGACGGCAGCGGCCGCAACACGATGCGGCTGACGTTCGCGAAAGAGAATGACGAGCGGATACGAGAGGGGATCAAGAGGCTTGCGGGGGTGATGTGGGGTGGGGGGGCGTGAGCTCGCTCTAACTCAACGAGACGCTGGCGCAGGAGCACTCTTGAGCCATTCCTCGACTTGAGCGATGTAGTCGTTGAAAGTCAATTCTTCGATGCTCAGGTGAACCTTTTTGCAGAGCGAGGGAAGGTGGCGCCGAAAAGCGTCGTAACGGGCGCTCATGGTGCGACCACCTGGGATTCTAACGGCCTTGGGAGTAGCACTGCTCAGCCAGTCTCGCACGATGCGGATTGCCTTACTGTTTTCACCGGAATGAACTGCGATGTCCTGACCTGAGACATCCGAGATGAACTTCTGATAGCGGAACGGTTCGACATCGAGGATGAGACATATCTTGAGTTTCTGCTGCCCGCGACCGAAGCGCTTGGCACCGAGGAAGAGGCCAAGATCAAGAGGCATGTTGAAGCGAGGCAGGCTGGTGGCGGAATCAACCTCGGTTCTCGAGATATCGTGAATTCCGAACCTGCAATCGCCGATGATTTTTGTGATTTTATCGATCCGGACTTCACTCGCGTCGTCGACTTCGAGGGCACACCGCGCGATGTACCCGCAGTCGTAGACCGTGAACACGACAGCTTCAAAAAGATGCCGATAGCCCTCGTCAAGGGGGCAGTTGACAAATACGCTTCGCTCGTAGTCCGGCATCGGCTACTTGCGTGCTGCTCCTGTGACTTTCTTGCGACTGGTTATCCCGCGAATGAGGAGATCTGTCTCCGAGTCTCGTTCTGCCAGCACGGCTTTCACAGCGGCACGGATTTCTTTGCGCGGTACGCTGGTCGCGCGTCTAGTCGTTCGGATCGTTCTTAGCTTGGGTGTCATAGTTCGAAAAGTGTACTTCGGAGAACAGCGATGAGCCACAGCCTACTCTTGTGCTGTCTCTCTTCTTGCAAGGACGCCCATCGATGAAACGTACGACCGTCGCCCTGTTGCTCCTCGTATTCGCCGCCTGTGCCTCCGCGCCGACGGCCCCTCCCTCCCTCCCGCCCGTTGTGACGCCCGCGGTGACGCCCATTGCGCCACCCACTCCGCCCGCCCGCTCGGCGAATGCGATGACGCCGGTTGCGACGGTGGCGAAGGCGATCGCCGAGCCTCGTATCCGCGTCGGGATCGTGAGCGATCAGGCCACGGTGACCTTCCCGCGCGTCGCCGGCGGGTATTACATTGTCAGTGATGCCGGCTCGGCCATGATCCACCGCGGCTTCACCATGACCGCGCCGGTTCCCGACGCGCCGGCACACTACGCGGTGCAGGTCAGCACGATCTCCGACATCACCAGCGCGAGTGCCCTCGCGGAAAAGCTGCGGGCGGATACGCAGCAGCGCGTCGACTCCGTGTTCGAAACGGCGGGGACGGCCTACCACGTCATCGTGGGCGATTTTCCGACATCGAACGACGCGCAACCGCTGCGCGATCAACTCACGGAGCGCGGCTACGGCACGAACCTGCTCATCGTCAAGCGGCCCACGGATCAGACCTTTGAGAAGAAACATCAGATCGTCGACGACGAGGGAGAGCATACGACGCTCGCGGGCGAGTCGGTACTGATCATGCCGGTGAGCGCGGACACGCTGCCGATCGGAGACAAGGTGTACAGAACCGCGGCGCGCGTCTTCATCAACGCACGCGGTACCTACAACGTCATCAATGAGCTGAACATGGAGGACTACCTCCGCGGCGTCGTGCCGGCCGAGATGGGTCCCAAGATTTACGACGAGCTGGAGGCCTTGAAAGCCCAGGCCATCGCTGCCCGCACCTACGCCGTCCGCAACCTCGGCCAGTTCCGGCGCGAGGGCTACGACATCTGCGCCGGTCCGGCCTGTCAGGCTTACGACGGCATTTCCCGCGAAGAGCCGTTGACCGACCGCGCCGTGCGCGAGACCGCCGGCCTGGTGGCCACCTACAACGGTAAACCGATCGATGCGCTCTACACCGCCACCTGCGGCGGCGAGACTTCGGATGTCGGGACGATGTTTCCCGGACGCAGCGAGCCGTATTTAAAGCGCGTCCGTTGCGTCGAGGACGAGGTGTTGACAATCCCGGGCCGCGCCGACAGCGGTCTGCTTACCGAGCAGCAGGTCAACGCCCGGCTTTTCGCCGCGATCGCCGGTTTGCCCGACGCCGGCACGTCGTGGAGCGCGCATGAGGTATCGCAGGCGGTGACCGCGGCGATGCAGAAGCTGCATTTCGATCCGCGCAGCACCGTCGCGCCGGTTTCATCGCGGCGTGGTGACGTGCTGACCTATCTCGCGGCGACGCTGGATTTCGATCGCTACGCGGCAGTGGTGACGATGCCGGAGGACCGCAGCTACTATTTCCCGCAATCGGCGGCGAAGGAGACGACGCCGTATCGCGCCGCGGCGTTCCTCATCAAATTCGGATTTCTGCCCGCCGAGGGGATCGATCGCGTCGATATGAACGCGGCCATGCCGCGCGAGGAACTTTACGACTTACTCGGCTCCTGGATTCGCAAACACGGCGTGATCAACGACGCCACGGGGAAGATCCTGACGATCGCCGGCCGCGAGGTGACGCTGAAGATCGACGGGAAGCCGACGCGCTTTACTCTGCCGATGAATACCCCTGTCTTCCGCAAGATCAACGACCGGTATCAGGAGTACCGCAGCGCTCCGGTGACGATCGGGGACCGCGCCACGATTACATCGGAAGGGGGGAAGACGCCGGTGGCGCTGGTCATCAACGCCTACCTCGACGGCGCATCATTCGATCGCAGCTCCAGCTTTGCGAGCTGGACGCGCAGCTTCCGTGCCGACGATCTCGTCGTCTCCATCAACAAACGCAATCCGATCCGCCAGCTCCAGGGCATCCGTCCGCTGACGATCGATGCCTCGCAGCGTATCGCTGAACTGGAGGTGACCGCTGAAGGGGGCCGCACCTTCGTTTTGCGCGGCCTGCCGGTGCGCTGGTCGCTCAACGTGCCGGACAACCTTTTTGTCTACGAAAAGACGCAGGATGCGGACGGCATGGACCGCTACACCTTCTACGGCAAGGGCTGGGGTCACGGTGTCGGCTTCTGTCAGGTCGGCGCGTACGGAATGGCTACCCGAGGGTGGACGGCGCAACAGATTCTGATGCACTACTACACGGGGATCGAGATCGGGGCGATGAAGTAGCGGTCTCGGGGTCTCGCGGTTACGGGGTTACGCGGTTGCTGCGTTGCTGCGTTGCTGTGTTGCTGTGTTGCTGGGTTAGTCTTTACTTCGGTCGAAACCTTGAATGAGACCGCGAGACCCCGCAGCCGCGAGACCTCGTTACGGTTCGCTCCCCAACACCAGCAACGCCAGCGCGACGGCGACGCGGCGGTCGAGCGTCGTCGTGGGATTGAGGTCGAGCACATCCGCGTGGCCGTCGGCGCCCGGGCGGCGGATGATCCATCCCGCGTCTTCACCCATCCAGGTGATGCGTATGTTCGACTGATAGGCGGGAGCGAACGTGCCGAAGGCCTTGCGCACGAGCGCGCGGCCGAATGATTCCTCGACGGCCTCACCTCTGGCCAGGAAATCGTCCGCGCAGTTGAGCGACCAGCGGTTCCGGCCGAAGCGGGAGAGGAACGAGCTGGTGATGCGGGCCACCGGGTTGCCGTCCGGCGTCGACACGACATAGGTAACGCTCGGAAAGCTGAGCCCCGGCTGCTGCACGATCGTGATCGCGGGCGCGCCGGCATCGAAGATCGTCACATTCGTCGCGGGGATGAGCATGACGATCAAGGCCGCGAAGACGGCGCTGAGCATCAGTGCCGCGATGGCCGGCAAAGGGCGTTGCTCCATGATCAGGAGAAAGAGCATTCCCATCACGCCGGCCGCGAACACCACGGCCGAGAGCAGCGCCGCAATGATGCCGACCGCGCTGGCAAAGCTGCGGTACGACAGGACGGCGTTGCCGTCTTCACCGCGGATGTAGGCCGTCTCGCCGGCCGGGATTCCGGTCATGAACTGGAACCGGGAGCGATCGAGGGCGGTTGGAGGGGCGGGTGGTGGAGGGGGAACGGGAAGCGGAATGGGGACAGGATTCGGTCGAGGGGGCGGAGGGAGATCCGGTATCGGCTCGGTGGGCGGATCGGCTGCCGCCACCGGATCGCCGTCTGCTATTCCGCTTTTTTTTTTAGCTCGTCCGGTTCGATCATTGGGTGTGGCTGGGTCGAAAGGTTGAACCGGTCGTGCTGCGAAGTGGCCATGACATCCAGCGCGGAACCGAAGTCCGGTGCGGCGGAAGGAATCGGAAGCGGCTGTTCGAACGGCTCGGCTGTGGCCATGTCGTCATTCTCCGTCGGCAACTCCTCGGAGAATCGTCCGTGGGTGTTCCCCATGCGCACCTTGGCCGAATGCGTCAGCGGTGCAACCCGTACGCGTTTGCCGTTGATGTAGGTACCGTTGGCGCTGGTCAGATCGTGGACGACGAAGAAGCCGCGCTCGAAAATGATCTCGGCGTGATGCCGCGAGACCTTCGGATCGCGGAGGATGATGTCGTTGCCGGGGTCGCGCCCGACCGTGAACGGCCGGTGCGTCTGCAATCGATAACTCTTCTCTGTACCGTCGAGCCCGACGAAAAAGAGCTTGGCCATGGGTTCGCGGATTGTAGCTGATTGGCGGAGTGGGCTGTTTGGGGGGTACCGGGTTGCTGGGTTTCGGGGTTGCGCGGTCTCGCGGTGATCGGACCGACGGGCCGCGCTACGGACTCTCGTATATGTGCACCTGGACCACTACAACACCGCGAGACCCTGAAACCGCGAGACCGCGCAACCAAGGTAACCCAGCAACTCAGTCACCAAGCAACGCAGCAACCCCCGCCACCAACTGCTCAATCGTCACCGGCTTCACCAGCCAACTGCGGATACGCGGATCGAGCTCTTCGGGGGCTGGTTGGCCACTGATCACGATCACCTGCACGCTGCTGTTGCCGTTTTCGCCGAGTTTGCCGAGTACTTCGCCGCCGTCCATCAGCGGCATGAGCCAGTCGAGGAGGACGACATCGGGCTTCTCGGCATGGATCCGTTCGACCGCCTCGGCACCGTTCGCGGCAAGCTTTACTTCAAAGCCGTGCTGATTCAGGCCGATGGCATACAGCCTCCGGACGTCAGAGTCGTCTTCTACGATCAAGACCTTTGCCCTGGGGACCATGCTCCGGCGCTTGCAGGTTTCGTGCGCGGTTGCGTTGGGCGGTTGCAGGGTTGCAGGGTTGCTGGGTTGCTGGGTTGCTGTGGTCGTTCTTACCGAGCAACTCAGCAACCTTGCCACCCTGCAACCCTAACCCCGAGACCCCGCAACCCCGTACAATCCCTCCATGCGAGCCGGTTGGAACGAATACTTCATGGGCATCGCGCATCAGGCGGCTACGCGCTCGACCTGTCCGCGCAAACACGTAGGGGCTGTCATCGTGCGCGACCGCACGGTGCTGTCGACCGGGTACAACGGATCTCTGCGGGGGCTGCCGCACTGCGAAGACTCCGGTTGTGTGATGGAGGATGGCCATTGCATTACCACCGTTCACGCCGAGGCCAATGCCATTCTGCAGGCGGCAAAGAACGGCGTGGCCATCGACGGCGGGGAAATGTACACGACCGCTTCGCCCTGCTGGAACTGTTTCAAGCTGATCGCGAACTCCGGCATCCGTCGCATCTACTACAGCGAGTTCTATCGCGACGACCGTTCGATCGAGATCGCCAAGCAGATCGGCATCGAGCTGATTGAGATCGAGATGCCGGGGGTCGGGATCCGGGAGTCTGGTGTCGGAGCGATGTAATCCCGAGGCTCGCCGCTTATGCTTATCCTCGCCGCCGACGCTTCCCTCCCGATCCTTTCCGTTGCCCTGGTCCTCGATGACGCGCTCCTCGGCGCGATTGCGATGGAGGGAAAGTCGTCGCGCAACGAGAAGCTTCTTCCGGCCATCGACTGGCTGTTGACCGAGGGAGCGATCGATCGCGCATCGATCGACCTGTTTGCCGTCACCCGTGGGCCGGGCTCATTCACCGGTGTCCGCATCGGTCTGGCGACGATGCAGGGACTGGCCATGGCCCTCGGCAAGCCCGTTTGCGCGATGTCGACGCATGAGGCGATCGCTCCCGATTCGGGACGCGTCGCCATCGTCGACGATGCCGGCCGCGGCGAGTCGTACGTTTCCCTCTTCGAGAACGGCCGCCAGATCGTCGCTCCCCACCTGGCCAAACGCGATCAGGTCGATTCGCTCGTTGCTGTCGTGTGCGTCTCCGAGGTCATGCAGCGTGAGAGTGTGGCCTTGGCCTGTGCGCGGCGGGCTCGAGCCATCGTGGCGCGCGGCGATGGCGAGCGCTATCGCGACGTCACGCCGATCTATGTCCGCCTCGCCGAGGCCGAGGTGAAATTGCAGCAGCAGAAGCAAGGATGATGGAAGGGGTCACCATCGAGCGCGCGGTCGCCGCCGACGTCCGCGCGGTCTACGCCCTCGAACAGCGCTGCTTTCCTTCGCCGTGGCGCAAAGAGTTCTTCGAGAGCGAGATCGCGAACGACGGCCGCTACAACCTCGTGGCCCGCCGCGATGGCGTCATCATCGGCTACCTCTTCGCCATGTGGTTCGCCGATGAGATGCACGTCAACAAGATTGCCGTCGATGCGGGCGCGCGCCGGCAGGGCCTCGCTCTGGCGCTGATGCAACGCTGCACCGGCTTCGCCATCGAGCAGGGAGTGACGTCGATCTCTCTCGAGGTGCGCCAATCGAATGACGAGGCCCAACGGTTCTATACGTTTCTCGGCTTCGAGGCCGAGTACATTCGTAAAGGGTATTACCCGGATGGGGAGTCGGCTGTGGTGATGATGAAGGAGCTATAAGTAGAATCAGCTCGACTTCGTCAGCCACCGCACCCGATACCGCGGTGCCGGCCGCAGCTTCTGGATGAGAGCATCACCCACCTCGATCGGGCCGACGACGGCTGTGGCGTGGCGAGGCATGTCGGCGATCAGGGCGGCCTCTTTGTCGGAATCGCCGCCGCCGCCCGGGCGGATCGAGAAGGCGAGGGGATCGGGTGTAACCCACCGTCCTTCGAGTGCCGCGATCGCTTCGATCAGAGACGGAGGCTCGGCCACGAGCTCACCCTCTTTGCCGCGCGCGAATCCTTCGACGAGCAGCGGCTCGCCGGGGACGCGGACGACGATCCGCGCCGGCAGGGGGTTATAGACGAGATCCGCTTCCGCCTCGAGCTGCTCGGTGTCGTCATTCTCCGTGAGGCCGTCGACCCCCCGCCGGACGGCGGCGACGAGGTCGTGCTCCTCCGCGGTGATGAGCGACGGCCGCGGGTCATCGGTATCCCGGAAGAGCGCGCTGAAAAGCTCGGCCGCGCGCGGAGGGCGCTCGTTCATGTAGTCGTACATCGCCCGGACGGCATCGAAGTAGCGGACGGCGCGCTCGGAGTAGGCGCGCAGCTTTTTCTCCGCGTCGTCGCGCTGCGGCCGCGTGGCACGGGTCGACGTGCCCGGATAGATGGCCAACTCCGCCCAGCCATCGCCGCGCGTGACCACCGCGGAGACGGCCACGTCGAAGAAGATTTTCTGCAGGTCGGCGTTGTCGATGCGGGCGATCCGTTCGGCGCGGATCAGCTCACCGTGCGCGCGGTCGAGCATGACCCGGTACGACTCCGGATTGGCGTTGGCGAAGCGGAGGCTCCATTCGTCACGGCCGGCCAGGATGTCGTCGCGCAGCCGGTCGTCGCGCGGGCGGTCGCGGGAATCCTTCGTCGTCGGAATCGACGTCGCCGCGGCGACGGTGACGTGCTCGCCGGTGTCGTCGAACGTCAGCGTCAGGTCGTGGTGGACGATGTTCGCGCACGAGGCGGCGAAGAGGAAGACCACCGATGCGAACGCTGCCCGTCTCATGCTTCCTCGCGAATGGCGGCGATGGGATCGAGGCGCGAGGCCATCCGCGCCGGATACCAGGTGGCGATGATCGACAGGATGACGGCCACGGCATTCACGCCGAAGACGTCCGTCGGATCGATCGTCAGCGGGAGATAGGGGATCGGGTAGATCCCCGCTGGCAGTGGAATGAGGTGGTAGTGATTGACGAGCCACGAGACGCTGAGACCGAAGACATTGCCGAGGAGCGTGCCCGAGAGTCCGATCAGAAGGCCGACCTCCAAGAAGATCGTCAGGATGGTCCGCTCCGTGGCTCCGAGCGTCCGGAGCACGCCGACCGAGGGGCGCTTTTCGAGGATCAGCATGGAGAGGGATGAGATCAGATTCAACGCCGCCACGAAGATGATGAGCGAGATCGTCACGAACATCACGATCTTTTCCAGACGCAGCGCCAGGAAGAGGGGACGGTTGATCTCTTTCCACGTCTTGACCTGCACGCCCGGAAACTGTTTCGCCAGTTGCCCCTGAATCTCCTCGGCGCGCTCTTCCTGGCCGTACATTTCGATCGAGGTCGGTTTGCCGCCGGTGCCGAAGAGGCTTTCCGTTTCGCCGAGGTTGAGGATGCCGTCCGCGGGGAGCGAATCGTCGGAGGGCCGTTCGTCGTTGGTGAATGCAAGCAGGCGGGCGATGCGGTACTTTCTCCAGACCGGCATCGGACCGAACGGTGTGAGCCGCGTGCGCGGCGCAACGACGGTCACGGTCTCGCCGACGTCGAGCGACAGCGCGGCGGCGAAGTCGCGCGTCACGGCGATGTCGGTATTCGATTCGAGCTCCCGCGCCTTGCCAGAGCGCAGGCGCATCGGCCGGCCGCGCCGGTCCCGCTCGTTGGCCCCCCAGCCGATGCCGCTGACGAGGGGATGAACGTCGCGCATGCCGAGCCGAAGGGCGGCGGCGGCAATCGCATCGGCATCGGCGATCGTGGCCGCGCCGGCCGGCTCGATCAGAAGCTGCGGACTCGACGCCATCAGCCGCTTTTTGATCTGCCCCTGCAGTCCCGCCATCAACGCCAGCGAAACGAGCAGCGTGGCCACGCCGACGGCCAGTCCCAGCATCGAGATCGATGAGAGAAACGCCGTATGCGCCCGCTTGCGGGCGGACCAGAGATAGCGGCGGGCGATGCGGGTTTCGAGCATTGGGAAGAAGGTTGTCGGTTGTCGGTTGTCGGTTGTCGGAGATGGCGGTTTGACGGTTCTCCGACTCCCGACTCCCGACCCCCTACTCCCGTATAGGACGCATCAGCGGGAACAAGATCACATCCCGGATCGAGGGCGAGTCGGTGAGGATCATCGTCAGCCGGTCGATGCCGATGCCTTCGCCGGCGGTGGGGGGCATGCCGTACTCGAGGGCGTTCACGTAGTCTTCGTCCATCTGCATCGCTTCGTCGTCGCCGCGCTCACGCTCGCCGAGCTGCTGGCGGAAGCGGCGATCCTGCTCGTCGGCGTCGTTGAGCTCGGAGAAGGCGTTGGCTACTTCCATCCCGCCGATGTAGAGCTCGAAGCGCTCGACGAAGTTCGGATCATCCTTCCTCTGCTTCGACAGCGGCGAGACCTCGGTGGGGAAGTCGGTGATGAAGGTGGGGTTGATGAGGTGCTGTTCGGCGACGAGCTCGAACAGCTCGGCGATCAGCTTCCCCTCGTTCATCTTTTCTAAGTCGGCTTCGTCGCGGCCTCCTCGTTCGGCGAGGTGCTTCTGCAGCGTGGCGCGATCGTCGAGATCGTCTTTGCTGATCGCTCCGAAGTGCGCGATCGCTTCCTTCATCGTGAACCGCGCGAACGGCCGGGCGAAACTGATCTCGTTGCCGCGGAATTGGATCTTCCCGGCAACGCACACCTCATGCGCCAGCCCGCTGAGCAGCTCCTCGGTGCGTGCGATGAGATCGTTGTAGTCGGCGTAGGCCTCGTAGAACTCCAGCATGGTGAACTCGGGGTTGTGCTGCGTGGAGACCCCCTCGTTGCGGAAGTTGCGGTTGATCTCGTAGACGCGCGAGAGCCCACCGACGATGAGCCGCTTGAGGTAGAGCTCCGGGGCGACGCGCATGAAGAGGTCGATATCGAGGGCGTTATGGTGCGTACGGAACGGCCGCGCCGCCGCGCCGCTGGCGATCGGCTGCATCATCGGCGTCTCGACTTCGATGAAACCGTTCCCGTCGAAGTAGTTGCGGATGTAGCGGACGATCTTGGCCCGCGTCTCGAACGTGGCCTTGACGCCGTCATTGACGATGAGATCGACGTACCTCTGCCGGTATCGCTGCTCGACGTCGGTCAGTCCATGCCACTTGCTCGGCAGCGGCCGCAGCGCCTTGACCAGAAACCCGAGATGCGCCGCCTTGACCGACAGCTCATTCGTCTTGGTCCGGAACAGCGTCCCCCCCACCTCCACCCAATCGCCGGCATCGAGGTTCTTGAAGAGCGCCCACTCCCGCTCAGGGAGCGTGTCCATCCTGCAGTAGACCTGAATCCGCGCCGTCTTCTCGGAGAGGACCAGGAACGCCGCCTTCCCGAACTCGCGGATGGTCATGATGCGCCCGGCAATCTTGACGGTTACGTGCGCTGCTTCCAGCTCCTCGGCCGTCTTCTCGCCGTACGTCTTCACGATCTCAGCAATCGTTGAATCGACATCGGCCTTCGTCGGAAAGGCATCGAAGCCGAGGGCGACGATGCGGTCGAGCTTCTCGCGCCGGACGCGGATCAGTTCAGATTCGGGGAGGTCGTGCTCTTCATGGTCGGACATGCGGGGGACATGATATTCGGGTTGGGGAGAGGTGGAAATTGCTTCGAGGGTGTCAGCGAGGCCGTTCTCGCAAGCGAAGCCGATGCGCAGGTGAACCTGCGTTGCCGTGAGCGCTATCATGTTAAGGTGAACAAGTTGGAACAAGACATAGCCGACATTCAATTCATTTCGAGCGAAATTGAGCGTCTGCGGGCGTTGTCGGCACCCGACTTCATCGCTCATCTCGATACTCATCCCGATGACGTGTGGGCAACGCTGAGCTCTCCGGAAAGCGGAATAGTGTTTTGTGGACGAGATGCGAACGACCGCTTTAGCATGCTCGCCGATCGGCTCCTCCAATCAGAACTAAATGGCCAGGGTTTCGAAAAGCACGACGTTATCCGCGCACTAAAGTCATCGTTCGTCAAGACATATCTTCTCGAGAGGAAGGAGCCAAATCAAAGCTCTGCGGCCAAACTCATCAATCGAGCGAAGAGGTTAGCGATCGAAGAGTTTGTGCACGTCACGCACCATATTCCGTGCCAGCTATTTCGTGAAACCGACCCGAGCGAGTTCAATTTGGGTCCAATTCGGTTTTGTACTATGGAAACATTTCTCTCGTCAATGATGCCGCGTCTCGACGACTATCGTCGCGAGTCGCGCGAGGCGTTCGCCGCCGGTCTTCGGATTCGAGAGCGAAGCAAAGCCGAGAAAGACGTTATTCGAGAGTCGGAAGACTTCGCCCAGCTTCATTCGAAAACGATTCATGAGTACTACTCGCGTAATGCCTGGGTTGCATCCCTAACCATTTCTCCCTGCCATTTTTCGGTCTCGCAGCGCCGGGCTGAACGCGCCGTTGACGCAGCTCTCAATGTTCTTCGCCTCTTCGCGCTTTATGCGCCTGAACGTCTACGGCGCGCAAAGTCAGCTGGGTCCCCGTCGGAAACACATGAGTTGCATGCCGACGTCAACGACGGGAAAATCGATGTGGCTGCCGTTTACGACGTGACAAGTGCAATCGCTGGCGAGGGCTGGTACACCCATCACAGCGAAAAGGCGCGCCATCTGTGGGAGCCACTTGAAGACGTCGTGAAGGCTGTCGCTGGCGCCGAGAAGATAGATGAGCTGAATCTAAGGTTGATTGACGCGCTCGACTGGTTCGGGCAAGCAGTTTGTGAGACTCAGCCAGCTGCTAAGGTTGTTAAGTACGCTGCGGCTCTCGAGCGGCTTACGATGACCGGTCACGTTGCTGCAGGAATAGAGAACTTAGTGATTCGTCGTGTACTCCTTCTCAATGGAGATCGGAAGGACAAATCCGCAAGCGAAATCGAGCAAGAGCTTCGAATTTTTTATGAGTGCCGCTCCAATCTAATGCACGGTTCCATTTCGACTACCGACCCGAGCGTGGCAACAGTTCTGCGAATCGGATGGGAAACGACACGTTGGAGTATCCTTAAAGCGGCGCAACTATTTTGGGTCATCCGAGCCAACGGCCCGCCGACGAGAAAGTCGTTGACAGCAGCATATGACGGTGGCCGTAGAGACGTTCCCACAGAGCCAAATGGCGATAAAGCTGACTATGCCTGAGTCTCGTGATGATCGGAATGCCGGCTCGGTATGACCCTGAGGAGCTCGTGGCACCATGAACGCTCAAGACGATCCCATCGTGGCCGAGATCCGCGCCGTCCGGCGTGAGCTGGCGGAACGCTTCGGTGATGACATCAAAGCGTTGTGCGATTTTGTCGTCGAACGAGAGCAGGAGCATAAGGATCGGCTCGTCAACTACCCACGGAAGGCTCCGCACGTCGTGAAGAGGTGAGGTACGGCGCAGTAACGATCATCCTCGGAGGGCGCCATGACTGGAGTCTTGCGGGACTGAATGTGGCACAGACAGACACTCTTGTCTGGGCCCCGGCCGGAGCCGCCGCCGCTGCGGGCTTGCAGCTTGCCGCCGTCGATTCCCTCGGCGTGTCAGAAATGCGCTCTAGCGGGTCAGCCCATCGATTCCCATCCGAGGGTTTCCCAACTCCCATATGGCGATGAACCGCAGCCGATTCGGATACGGCGGATCGGCGCGGAACGCGCGCGTCGGTCCACCGAGGTTGTAGGCGAGGAGCGCGGCCTCCTCGCTGAACCAGGTGGCGTCGATCCCTTCGGAACGCGATTGCTGCAATAACCGTGTCGCGGTTGCCGGATCGTTCTTCGACCAGGCGTCGCGCGCTTTGATCAGAGTCATGACGGCCGGACTCACCTCGTCGCTAGGAGCCGGCTGCGTTGTCCCGAGTACGTTGAGATGCTCGCGCGCGGCAAACAGGCGGAGCGCGGCGTAGTCAGTGGTACCGGGTTCGGCGAGTGCGGCGGCGAGCCGGAGCCGCCGCGCCAGCCCCTCAGCATCTCCGCGGCGGCCGGCCACCCAGGCGGCGAAGGCGTCGGACTCGAGCTCGCTTTCGCCGAGGCCGGCATCGTGTGCCTTTACCGCGGCCAGATCGAACGTCGACTGCGCTTGCTCGAGATCGTTCATGCCGACGCGCGCCACGCCGGCGAGCACACGCGATTCGATGGCGACCGGCAGGAGATTGCCGATCGTGGCATTCTCCGCGGCGGTATCGAACAGGCGCGCGGCCTCGGATGCCTTGCCGCTGCTCCAGGCGATACGCGCCTGCGCGTAGGCGAGAAGCGCGGGGCGGGTGGTCAGCTTGCTGCGCGCGAGGTCGCGCGTGGCCCCGGCGACGTCGCCGAGCGAGGCGCGGTCAGCCAGGACGATGGCCAGGCGGCGGTCGTCGGGGGCGCCGACGTCGATCTGCATCAACTGCGCGAGGGCGGCCTTCGTCTCGCGGCGGCTCAGGTGAAGATGCGCGAGCCCCAGCCGCAGTCGCCAGGCGCGTGGACGCAGTTCCAGGAGCGACGTCGAGAGTCCCATCTCCATCGTCCCTTCGTTCTCGGGCAGGAGGTAGCGGCTGAGCAGCGCCTCATAGGGTGACGTCGCTTTGGCCATGCGGCGCCTGGTCTCGGCCGACCAGCGCTCGCCAGCCTTGGGGTCGCCGTTGTAGTGGGTGAATGATGCGAGGAATGCCGCCGGCAGCGGCGAATCGGGCGCGTGACGGGCCGCCTCGCCCAGCAACTGGATCGCTTCCGAGCGGTCGCCGGCGCTGTCGGCGTGCAGCGCCAACGCGGTCAGGCGGCGCGTCTCGCTGTCGCCGGTAATATCCGAGGCGCGGAGATCGTAGCCGTCGTCGATGACCTGCCGTCCGCGCGTGATCGCCGTGACCAGGATGGCCGCCGCGACGATCGCGACGATCAGCGATCCTATGATCAGCCGCGTTGCCGGCAGTCGCGGCGCAGCCGCCGGAAACGGGCGAGTCGGTGCGGAGAGGTCCAGCTCCCGGAGCGCCTTCGCCACCTCGGCGCCATTCTGGAACCGCGCGGCCGGCTGTTTTTCGAGACAGCGCTCGACGACGCTCCGCATCGCCGGCGGCAGATTCTTCGCGTCACCGCGGCTGAACGGCGGGTCGCGCATCACGGAGGCGATGACCTCCATGTTGCTGTCGCGCTTAAACGGCATCTGTCCTTGGAGCATCTCGAAGAGGACGCAGCCGAAGGAGAAGACATCGGTCGCCGGCGTGAGCGGCTTGGCCGCCAACTGCTCCGGCGACGTGTAGCCGATCGTTCCCATGAGCAGTCCCGGCTCGGTCAGGGCGGCGGTTTGCACGACCGAATCAAACGGCGCGCCGGCGTTGGGCAGCATGCTGGCCAGGCCGAAGTCGAGGATCTTTACGGCGCCGGCCGCAGTCAGAAAGACATTCTCCGGTTTCAGATCGCGGTGGATGATGCCTTTCACGTGCGCCTCGGCCAGACCGTCGGCGATGGCGGTGGCGATCCGCAGCGTCTCGTCGACGGGCATCGGCGACGCTCCAAGTCTGGAGCGCAGGGTTTCCCCTTCGAGAAGCTCGGTGACGACGAACTGCGTGCCGCCTTCGCTGCCGATGTCGAAGACGGCCACGATGTTGGTGTGCGACAGCGCGGCCACGGCGCGCGCTTCGCGCCGGAAGCGGGCCAGCGAGGCCGGGTCATCGGCGAGATGCGGGGAGAGGATCTTGACGGCCACCTCGCGTCCGAGACGGGTATCGGTGGCGCGATAGACCTCGCCCATCCCCCCGCGGCCGATCATCTCCCCGATCTCGTACGGCCCGAGGCGCGCGCCGCGCGGTAAGGACATGGGAAAGTATGGCCTATGGCGGGTCTCGCGGTCTCGGGGTTTCGCGGTCTCGCGGTGTGCGACGAGATCGCCACCGCGAGACCCCGCAACCGCGAGACCGCGAGACCGCGTTACAACGGCGGTTTCGCCGGCTGCGGCGCTGGTTGCAACGGCATCCCCGGCGTTGGCGGCGGTGCTTGTTGCGATGGATCTGTCAACGGGAGCGAGGGAGTCACGATCTGCTGCGCCGAAGGTTGTTCCGACGGAGCTTCGAGACCCTGCTGAATGTAGCCCGGAGGTGCCGGCTGAAAGGACATGCTCTGGCGGGCGTGCTCGTTCGGATACGCCTTCAGAAGGGCGATGTCGACCAGCTTGCTGTCGAGGATGCGCGGATTGACCCGCACGTCCAGCAGCGAGTGATTGATCAGGAATGCCTTCGCGTAGTAGTCGATGGCCGCGCGCTGATGGTTGCGCTTCTCCTCCATCAGACCGAGCTGGAAAAGCGCCGCCGAATGGCCGGGCTTGTAGTGAACGGTCCGGGAGAAGGCGAAATGCGCGCCGATCAGGTCACCGCGCGACATCCGCACCAGGCCGAGGTTGTACCAGGCCGGGTAGAGGTGTGCGTCGGCGTTTACCGCGCGCTCGAACTCCGTCTCCGCATCCTTCGGAAAGCCCTTCTGGAGGAGAAGTTGTCCCATCTTGTTGTGCAGAGCGGCCGAGCGCGGGTTGGCCTGCAGATCGTTCATCGTGTTGCTGATCTGCATATCCAGCGGTGAGCCGGTGTTCAGATAGCGCTGATAGAACGGATGTTCGTACGGATTCTGATCCTGGTGTCTGGTGGTTGTGCAGGCGGCCAGCGCCAGCGATGCGGCTATGAATAGGAGTCGTTTCATCATCATTCCTGAATCGGTTTCGCTTTCAACTTCACTTTGCCGTCGACGACGTCCACCCGGAAGGCCACGACGGCGACATGATATTTCTCACGTACGAATTCGCTCTGCTTCTGCACCATCGTCTTGAACTGCTCGATGGTGATGTCCGGCAGTTTGCCTAGCCGGAGTTGCTCCTTCTCGATGTCACCGTAAAGCCGTTGGATCTCGTCTCCGTTCGCGCCGGTGGCCACCCTTACATACGGATCGGCCTTCGGCAACGTTACACGCGGCTCCTCGATTGGTGCGGGTTTCGGCGCCGGCGGTTCGGAGGGTGCATTCAGTAACGCCGAGCGGCGCCGGAAATCGAGAGGGCCCTCCTCCCGCTCCCGCATCCTGCGGCCCCACAGCTCGCGAAGCTGGTTGTAGCGCGTCAGGAGCTGCGAGTAGCGGAAGCGGCGGGTGTTGTCGCGGATCTTCTGCTTCCCGATCTCATGGATGTAGACCTCGAGCATCCGCCGCTCGTGCATCGGCGGGAACTTCTGGATCCCGGCGAAGAACTGGTCGTACTTGTTCTTCAGCTTGCGGATGTCTTCTTCGAGCTTGTCGAGCTCGTCGTCTTGTTTGATCACGATGGTTGTTGGTTAGTGGTTACTGGGTTGCCCGGTTGCTGGGTTGCTTGGTCTCGCGGTCTCGGGGTTGCGCGGTCTCGCGGTCTTTAAGCCTGGGGCAGTGTGCTCGATCTGATTCGCCGCCGTTCGCGGTAACACCGCGAGACCGCGAGACCGCGCAACCCCGAGACCCAGTAACCCAGTAACCCAGCAACCTTGCAACCCATACCCCCCACTACAATACCCCTCCATGGCTAAATCGGCGCCCGTGCCGGGAGATTCCGCGCTCCGAAGTATCCCCTCCGTCGAGCGGATTCTCTCCAGCGACGCGTTCGCAGGGCTCATCGGCGAATTCGGGCGCGACCGCGTGAAGGATGCGGTAGCCGTTCATCTGGAATCACTTCGCAGCACGCGCGAAACCTTCGACGAGTCCGCGGCGGCCGGCGATGTCCGCACGCGAGTGGCCGCCTCGACCGCCTCGACGCTGCGCCGCGTGATCAACGGCTCCGGCGTCATCATCCACACGAACCTCGGCCGTTCGCCCATCGATCCGACGATCTGGTCGCGCGCCGCGGCCATCACGACGGGCTACTCGAACCTCGAATTCGATCTGGACGAAGGGTCGCGCGGCCGCCGCGACGAGCACCTCACGGAGCTTTGCCGCACGCTCTTCGGCTGTGAGGCCGCGGTGCTCACGAACAACAACGCCGCCGGCACGCTGCTGCTGCTAGCCGCCGTCGCCGGCGGGCGCGAAGTCATCGTCTCGCGCGGCGAGCTGGTCGAGATCGGCGGCTCGTTCCGCGTCCCCGACGTCATCCAGCAGGGCGGCGCGCGTCTGCGCGAGGTGGGGACGACGAACCGGACGCGCGCCGGCGACTATGACGCCGCCGTCTCCGATGCCACGGCGGCGATCCTGCGCGTCCATCGATCGAACTTTGAGATCGTCGGTTTCACCGAGTCGCCATCGATCGAGGAACTGGTCGCCGTCGCCCGCAAACACGATCTACCTCTGCTGTACGACGAAGGGAGTGGCCGCGTAATTGACCTTGCGCCGTACGGGTTCACCTCCGGGCCGACGATTCGCGAGCTGATCGCGGACGGCGTCGATGCCGTTTCCTGCTCCACGGACAAGCTGATCGGTGCCACGCAAGGGGGCCTCATCGTCGGCAGTGCAAGCATCCTCGACCGCGTCCGCAGGCATCCGCTGATGCGTGCGCTACGCGCGGGGAAGGAGTCGTACGCCGTGATCGCCGAGACTCTCCGCGCCTTCGCCACCGGCCGTCACGAGACGGAGATCCCGATCTACCGGATGCTGGCCACGCCTCTCGACGTCCTTCGCTCCCACGCCGCGGAGATAGTTCAGGGAACGGAGTGCCGCATCGTTGACAGCCAGTGCGCCCTCGGCGGCGGCACAACGCCGACCGAGACGATCCCCTCGATCGCCATCGAAGTGCCCGGCGACGCCAGCGCACTTGCGGCGCGCTTCCTCCGAAGCGATCCGCCGATCGTAGGACGCATCGTCGATGACCGCTTCACCATCGAGGTGCGGACGCTCGGGGAGTGGGATCGGCGCGTTGTGGCAGAAGCATTCCGCTGATAGACCGCTGCCCCCGCGAGGCTCGCGCCGTTCACGACGACGCGAGCCTGGGGGTGTCATTTCGTGTGGGACTTGATCTGGCAGGCATCTACGATCTTTGTCGGATCGACGGCCTCGCTGTCCACCTGCTCCGAGACCACTTTCCCGTCCTTGTCGATCAGGAAGGTGGCCCGGCGTGCGGAGGCCATGGCCGCGCCGCCGATGTGGTACTCCTTCTCCAGTCCGTACGCCTTGATCGCTTTGGCGTCCATGTCGCCAAGGAGCGGGAAGGTGATGCCGTTCTGCTGGGCGAAGGCATGATTGGCGAAGGGGCTGTCAACGCTCACACCCAAGACCTGGGTGTCTGAGCCTTCCATTTTGGCCAGACTGGCCTGGAAGGCTTTCATTTCGGTCGTTCAGCCGCCGGTGAAGGCGAAAACGAAGAAGGCGAGAGCGACGCTCTTTTTCCCTTTGAAATCGTGTAGCGAGACCGCCTTGACCTTGCTGCCGTCGTACTCCAGCAGCGTGAAGTCAGGCGCCATGTCCCCAACCTTGATCTTCAGCGGCTCCGCCGCCTCTTTCTTCTCCTGGGCGAGGGCCGCCACGCTCCCTAGTGATAACACTGCCAACAGCAGGATTCCTAACAGCCGATCACGCATCCAACGCCTCCTTCGGTCATCGTACAAAGCCGCCTTTGGCTAATGATGTTACCGCGAAAAACGGCATCCGCGCGGACCTGGGATTGAACCGCTTTCTTCGAAACGATCCGCCAATCGTGGGACGCATCGTTGAGGATCGCTTCACGATCGGGGTCAGGACGTTGGTGGGAGGGGGATGAGGGGGACGTGGCAGAGGCGATTCGGCGATAGCGATCGCCTACAGGTAGTAGACAAAGAACTGTTTTTTGCCCATTGATGCCACGTTTTCGCGACGAGGCGTGGAGTCTGCGGCCATCTCGACGACGACATGCAACAATTTAGCGATGGAATTGCCGAGCACGTTGATGGGCGTTCTGATCGCGGCATTTGCCATACTCCCGGGTC